>Ga0209647_1000092_pt1 | contig 73936 bp, 66 predicted proteins | sample GraSoi_2013_60cm_FD_185827 | JGI IMG/M metagenome (GOLD analysis project Ga0209647, IMG submission 185827) | Grasslands soil microbial communities from the Angelo Coastal Reserve, California, USA - Sample 9_17_2013_60cm (SPAdes) (version 2) | ecosystem: Environmental > Terrestrial > Soil >...
CTTCGATTTATCCACGTTTGCCGGTGGAGAGCCGGGCGTCCCCGCCCGGCCACTCCGAATGGACAGGCGAGACGCCCGTCACTCCATCGTATAACTCAACTCACGCGCTCGATCCCGGCCAGCGTCTTGCGCTGCCGGTAGTTCCGAATCTCCATCAGCAGCAACAGCACGAGCACGATCGCACCGACCGTGATCGCGAACGGAAACGCGATGTGCCGGTAGGCGAACGTCAGGTTGGGCGCGACGTGCTTCACCTGCGAGTACACCACCGTCCCGAGAATGCTCAGCAGAAGCGCGACCGCGAACGCCAGCACGGTTAGCAGAAACGTCATCGCGAACACGCGTGCCGGAATTCCGATCCAGCGCGGCCCGCCCGAACTCGTTTTCGCCATGCTTTTAGGCTACACCATCGGTCCAGAGCGTTGCGACAGCCGGATTGACTTGAGCATGTGATATGCGGTCTCTCCAGTAAGGTACGCGAGGGAACGCGGCCGCGTTGGGAGTCGAAGATTCAGGCGGCGCGCGCAGCGGCAAAGCGGTCGATCACCTTCGATTTTGTTGCTTCCACCATAAAAGCTTCGCCGGCCGGCCCGGCGGCCCGGCTGAATGAAAGGTTGACGAATCCAGCGCGATGGAGGGCGACCCTCATTCCTCGCTCAGTCTGAAACGATTCCGTCCTTCCCCGAAGGAACCCGACAGTTTTGCCGGTGACGTGGAACAACAACCCGTTGGCCATGACGTAAAGCCGAAAGAGCGTGGGGACTGGCTTCGGCATGGCATTGTGGAGAAGTTCAGCCATCGTGAAACCCGGGAGGTGCAAACTCAACGACAAACCGCCGTCAGGAACGAGGGTGCGGTGAATTTCTGCGAGTGCCTTCTGAATATTCATGTAGGGGAGAGCAACAGCGGAAATTACGCGGTCGAAACTCTCATCGTCGAAAGGCAAACATTCACCGGCGCCTTGCAGATAGGTCCGGTTTGGAAATCGCAGCTTAGCAATTGCCAGGCTACTGCCGTCGACGTCGAGTCCCGTCACCTCATCGAAGGCCGTAACTTTCCAGAGAGCCAAGTCGCGTCCCGATCCGCACCCTAAATCGAGAACTCGCACAAACAGCGCCTCCAGCCTCAGCCATGACTTCCGTTTCGGACACCGGGGACGACGGCATTATATACGGGTTCTCCCGCTTCCGGTATCGCATGGTTCACCATGTAAGTCGTGCCCGGCCGTTTCCGCAAGAGCCCTTACCGCTCTCCAGAAGAAAGTGATTTTGATCCTTGTCGAAAGCCCGTTCTGGGAGTTTCAAGAGGGCTTCGCGGTCATCGCTTTTGCGCCAATACGCTACAATACAGCCATGTCGCAAGCCGCCTCGGCGATCACCCGCAGCCCCGCGGAGATCGTGCAAAACAGCCCGGTTTCACAGGCGCCCAATGGCATCTGTTACGCCCGCTCGGGCGAGATTACCATTACTGAGAACGATCTCGACCGCATGATTGCCGCGGTGCCAGTGCCGGTCGCCGCCGCGCTGAGCCGTAAGGCGTACTACTTCGTGCCGCTCACCGTGACCCAGGGCGAGGACACCGTAATTGCCGACCGCTACGACGTTGCCCTCAGCGACAATGCGGTTTGCCATCGCAACCTGAATCTCGGCGATGCGCAATGCGTCTTCATCTCGACCCGCTTGATGGACGACAAATTTTCCGTCGCGTTCGAGTTCTACATCAACGTCGGACACGCGCTGGTCGAACGCGCGGGAGTATCCCAGAATTTCGCCGATCTGGCCTGGCAGCAAGTGGAGTCCGGTGTGCGCGGCGAAACTTCGCTCGACGCATGGGAGGCGCGCAAGTTCGCCACGGCCCACGGCCCGGACGCGGAGAAATTCAAGAACGAGTATCTAGCGGCGAGTTTCGCGGATGCGATTTCGATCTACCTGCTCTCGCTCTATCTCGATGTCGATTACTACGATCTGCGCGAACGCGACTATCCGCTGCTGGCGCCAACTCCGATGGCCGAACGGCTCCGCAAAATCGCCGAGATCTTTCCGCCGAACCCTGGATTCGAATTCAATATTTACTATCGGCGCCGCGGGTAAGCCACCTACTCTGTTGTCGCGATCCTAGTGGAGCGCCTAGTGGAGCGCCGGGCGTCCTCGCCTGGACCACCAAGCCGCTGAACGCGCGAAACTCCAATCGCTACCTTCCCGAGTTCACTTCCAGCGGAGCCGAGAGCCTAAAGCTGAGCGCCGACTCTGCGGGAAGAACGATCTCCTTGTTGCCGGTAAATGCGGCTCCGCCCGCACCTGCGCCCGCGCCTGCGGCCGCGCCAATCGCTGCGCCTTTGCCCCCGCCGGCCAAGCCGCCGATGATTGCGCCGAGCGCTGTGCCACCGCCTGCCATCACTGCTGTCCGCTTGCCTTTGCCCTTCAGTGTGCGGCTGATGGCTGCGGTCTTAATCCTCTGCTCGCTCCCATTTACCGTAATTGAATTCAGCCGCAGCTCCAGCAAAGCCCCGCCCTTGAACCGGCCCAAAGGTTTTGCGTCGACCACCGTACCACTCGCAGACGCGCCCGCTGGAATCACGGTATTTCCGTCCACCGTGACTGGCGAAGCTAGAGTGGCGCTGAAAGACTGACCCGGCGAGCTGATTTTCGACCCCACCGATTCTCCCAGCCTTACGGTTAGGGTTGTGCCCGCGGGCACGACCAGGGGCTGCGGTGCAGCGGCTGCTGGCGCGGCTGGAGAATTCATCGCATTTCCACCGCCATCGTTCGACGACCCAGCCGTGTTCTGGCTGGCAGAGTTGGAGGCCGTATCGGCTGGCTTGCTGGAGCACGCTACGAGGGAAAACAACAGGCAAATGGACAGTACCCACATCGCACGAAAATGCATGATCTTCCTCCGATATCAATAATTGGTTGAGGCCAGAACTGTAATCGAACCAGGCGAAGTGCGCAAACGCGATAGGACGATTCGCCTTTCCAGGCGCGGACTCTATGGCTCTATGCTTTCTGTTCGCTGAACATGTCAAGCACGGGCGCTTCGGAAGCCGGGGTCTCCGGCGCTGCGGGGGACGCTGGCTGTGCGCTGGAGTCTTCCGTACTGGTTTTCGCGGCGGGCACTTTCTCGCCTTGCATGAATTTCCGGGAATCGAGCAGCGGACGTCCCAGCGAAGCGTTATAGCTGGTCCACGGTCCGTCGAGCAGAGCCTCGCGCTCGAAGTGGGCGCGCATCGCCTCCATCTTCGAATCCAGATCGTCAAGATAGTGCAGCATGAGCGCTTCCGGAAACATCGGCAGCTTGGGCGATCCGAAATCGTACTGCCCGTGATGGCTGATGATCATATGTTCGAGCAGAGTTTTCAGTTCCTCGGGAAAGCCCGGAAGCTTCGCCAGCTTTGCCTGCAGCATCTCCAGCTCGATGATCATGTGCCCCAGCAACTGGCCGCGCGTGCTATACGAAAATGCACGGTTGTAGGTCAGTTCCTGAATCTTGCCGATGTCATGCAGAAACGCTCCCGTCAACAGCAGGTCGCGATTGACCTGCGGATAATTGCGGCTCATGAGATCGCAAGACCGGAACAATGACACGACGTGATCAAGCAGTCCGCCGATGTAGGCATGATGAAGGGTCTTGGCCGCCGGAGCATTGCGGTAGCGCTCGGCAATTTCCGAGTCCGCCATGAACAGTTCGACCAGCGCCTTCAGGTGCGGATTCTGGAACGTGGCCACAAACTCCGTCAGCGTTCTCCACAGCTCGCCGATATCCTTGGTGGTCTTGGGCAGGTAGTCGGTGAAGTCGATATCGCCTTCTTCCATGCGCCGCAGCTTGTGAATCGTGAGCTGGAAACGATTCTTGTACTTGTTGATGAGCCCTTTGACCTTGAGAAAGTCGTCCTGCTCGAAGGCGAGGATGAATTCGTCGACGTTGTCCCACATCTTGGCTTCGATCTGGCCGCTGCGATCCGCCAGGACCAGCGCCAGATAAGGCTCGCCATTTTTCTTGGCCTTCACCTGCTTCGACGCCACCACGAAGCTGGAGGTGATGACCTTGTTTTCCTGCTGCGAACATTCGGAGATGAAGAACTCTTTCATGAGCCTCCGCGAAAGCGGCTTCCTGCCGCGACCATAGCCAAGATTAGCCTAAAACACACCCAGCTTCTTCTTCTTTTTCAGATTCTTCGCGGTGGCAACTTTGGCCGTGGTCTCGACCGGCTTGGTCTGCTTTGCGCTCGCGCCCGAGTCGATGTACCCGGACTTGATGTCGATGAAGGCTTCTTCGCGGAGCGTGGTCAGAAAGGTGCGGAGCGCCGGCTGCAGTTTCTGCATATACAACGCATCCTGGATGCGCGGCTCAACTTCCTTCATCGTGGGAACGCCCGCCATCTGATGCTCGCTAGCCTGCAGGATCACGTAACCCTGCTTGGTACGAATCACCTCCGTGACGTCACCGGCCTTCAGCGCGAAGACCTTGTCTTCCAGTTCTTTTGAAAGCGTGCCGCGCTTGAATAAGCTGAGGTCGCCGCCGTCTTTCGCCGATGGTCCATCGGAGTACTTTTTCGCCAGATCTGCAAACTTTGCGCCTTTGTGAAACTGGTCGAGCACGTCCTGCGCCTTGGCTTGGGCGGCGGACAGCGCTGCTTCCGTCTCCGCGTCCGATGGCGGCTCGGGCTTTCCGTCCGCGCCAGCGGGTTTGGTGGGCGTCTTCGGTGCGATCAGAATTTCGCTCAGGCGAACCTGCTCGGGCCGTTCCATCTCCGCGCGGTGCTGCTCATAGAACTTCTTCACGTCTTCCTTGTTCATGGCCATGTGCGAACCCACTTCCTGCCCAATCACGCGCTGCGTGACGATCTGGTTGCGCAGATTCTGCTTGAAGTCTTCATACGAAGCTCCCTGCGCCTCCGCCGCCTTCTCCAGTTCTTCCATGGTTTCGAGTTTCATCTCCTTGCGCATTTCATCCAGGCGTTTGACGAGTTCCGTGTCGCCTGTGATGCCGAGGTCCTTGCCCTTTTGCAGCAGGAGCTGCTGGTCGATCAGATCGCGCAGAACGTCGCGTTGCTTGTCGGCAAAGGCGCGGTCGGCATTCGCCGGGTCCTGCTGCTGAACCTCCTGCTTGAGCTGATCGCGGCTGCGGACGTATTCCGTGCGCGTGACAATTTCGTTGTTTACCCGGGCGATGATCTCTTCGACCACCGTATCGGCCGGCGAAACAGATGGAAGCAACAGCGCGTAGCCAACAGCCAACAGCAGGGGAAGTCCGGTCTTCTTCATTAGGGCTCTCTCGAAACCTGGGGTAAACCCGGGAAAAATTTGTTTTCCTATTTTACGCCGCAAGCAGCGTGAAGGCCAAGCGTGGAGCCAGTCAGGATCACGAAGGGTCTTGGTATTTCCTTCGTGTACCTTCAGTAGCCTTTGTGATCAACGGGTTGGATTGCCTAATTTCCGCGCGTCAGCGTCAGCGCGGTCACGTCGTTGTGCTTGGGAGCCATGTGCATGAAGTCCTGCACGCCTTGCAGGATGCGTTGGGAAAGGTCTCTCGCCGAAGCGCGTCCCGTCTGCAAGACGCTCTTGACCCCGTCCAAACCAAATTCCAGCTTCTTCGACTCGGCTTCCACCACGCCGCGTGAGACCACCGCCAGCGACCCGTTTTGTCCCAGGCCGACGATGCGGGCATCGGTCGGAGCGAGTGAGAACAGCCCGAGCGGCAGCCCGGTCGCGGGCAATTCCACGACGCTTGCGTCGTCCCATAACAGGCCCGGTGTGTGCCCTGCATTCACGTAGCAAACCGTGCCCAGCTCTTCGTTATAGCAGCCGGCGAAGGCAGGACAACTGCGTACGCCTCGAGCGGCGCGCATGATCTCAAGATTCAGCCGGCGCGACAGTTCGATCATCGCTTCCGATTCGTTCAATTCGGACGCGGCGAAAATCTCGTGACCCGACGAGCGGAAACAAGCCTGCGCGGCTTCCAGCACGGGACCGCTGGTTTCGCGTTTGCCGGCGACGTCGAGCAATCCGAAAAGAAAACGCTGCGGGCTCACACGCAGGAAATCGTGAAGATCGCCTCCGGCGCGCGAGGAAAAATAAGCGACTGCCAGGTCAGCGCCCTGGAGCGCGGGCGTCTCCCCCTGGACGATCTCCGGCACTTCCTCCACCGTTGATCCGAACCTGAGTCGTGAAAGCAGGCCTGCCATGACCGGCGAAATTTAGCACAAAGTGTGGGGCGGGGCAATGAGCAGGACGTGCTAGAGGAAAGTGGCCGCCGAACCACTGGCCGGAACGGGAATCCCCCATCCCAAGCCTTTAATCCTCTAGTTTGCGGTCCGCAAATCCAGGCCTCATCGGCGCCGGGAAAACGGGCATGTCCAGGAATCCAGCGCCGGAAGGGCGCCCAAGCTTAGCCCGGCGCTTCCGCGCTGGGGGGAGTAAAGGAAATGAGTCAGGGCCCGGAGGGACGACCGAGTTCCCGCGAACCCCCGCATTTAGCCCGTGACTGCTGTCGTAGCTTTTCCTTCTTCGTCCTTCGATGAGCGACACTACGATGAGCGACCCCACTTACTTACGCTTCCTTTAAGCAGATGTTAGAACTTACAAACTACAGTTAGAAAGGTATTGACTACCGGTAAGCTTGTGAGGATAATCCTGTACTTTCTCGGATGCCGCATAGGCCCCCCTAATCTGCAGCCGAGTTGAGAGCTTTCTCCCCCATTACTCTGATTTGCGGAAGGACCTTATGAAGCGCAGCTACTTCGCCTGTCTCCTGCTGTGTTTGACCACGACATTCTTGTTCTCCCAGTCGAATTCTGTTCCCTTGATCAATTCAAGCGCACCGATTGCGTCTCCGAGCGCGATGTCCCCGGTGAATGCCGCGACCGACCCGAAGGCTCAAGCCAGGATTCTCGACAGTTATGGCAAGTTGCCGCTGAGCTTCGAAGCGAATCATGGGCAAGCCGATGGCCAGGTAAAGTTTCGTTCGCGCACTGCGGGCTACACGCTTTTTCTCACGGGAGACGAAGCCGTGCTCGCGTTGCGCGCGGGAAATGCCGCGGGAAAAGCGAAGACCAAGTTCCCCGTAGAGACGCGGCTTGCCGCGTCTCCGGAAGCGAAGTCCGGCCCAATCCCCGAAAGCACGCCCGGCGCCGTGCTGCGCATGAAGCTGCACAATGCCAACCCCGCCGCCAAGGTTACTGGCACGGACGAACTCGCGGGCACGAGTAACTACTTCATTGGCAGTGATCCGACGAAGTGGCGGACGAACGTTCCGACTTACGCGAAGGTGAAGTACGAAGGAATCTATTCCGGCATCGACCTTGTTTACTACGGCAACCAGCGGCAACTGGAGTATGACTTCGTGCTGCAACCGGGAGCGAGTCCACAGGCGATTCGGCTGGGGATTGCGGGCGCCAAGCAACTGCGGCTGGAACATGGCGACCTGGTGCTCACGAGCGCGGGAGGCGACGTGCATTTGCGGTCTCCGCACATTTACCAGGAGGCGAATGGGGTTCGGCGCGAAGTTCGCGGCGGATATGTGATGAAGAGCAAGAACGAAGTGGGATTCGAGGTTGCTGGGTACGATCGGCGCCGAGCGCTGGTAATTGATCCGGTGCTGGCATATTCGACGTACCTGGGCGGAAGCGGCTCCGACTTTGCTTCCGCCATAGCCGTGGATTCTTCGGGCAATGCCTATGTGACCGGATCTACGCTCTCTACCGATTTCCCCATAGCAAAAGCTCTACAGCCCACGACTCACGGATACTATGAGGCCTTCGTGACCAAGTTCAATGGCGACGGCAGTGCCCTCGTTTACTCTACTTACCTGGGCGGGAGCGACTTCGACATAGGCTACGGCATTGCAGTGGACTCGGCGGGCAACGCCTACATAACTGGAAACACGGCATCGACCGATTTTCCCATGGTCAATGCCATCCAGGCCACCCTTGGCGGCGGCGAAGATGCGTTTGTGACCAAGATCAACGCCGACGGCAGCGCGCTTCTCTATTCCACATACCTGGGCGGAGGCGTTTACGACTCGGGTTCCGGCATTGCGGTGGACTCGGCGGGCAACGCCTACGTCGCTGGAGTAACGGAATCAACCGATTTTCCCACCAAGAATGCCATCCAGGGCACGCTTCACGGAACCAAGAATGCCTTCGTAACCAAGTTCAATGGCGACGGCAGTGCCCTCGTTTACTCGACCTACCTGGGTGGGGGCGGCACTGACTACGGCAATGGTATCGCCGTGGACTCGGCGGGCAATGCCTACATTACTGGACAAACTACCTCGACCAACTTTCCTACCGAGAATGCCGTCCAGGCCACCTTCGGCGGTGCGGAAGATGCGTTTGTGACCAAGTTCAATGCCGACGGCAGCGCGCTGGTTTACTCTACTTACTTGGGCGGGAGCGCCGCGGACATCGGCGCAGGCGTCGCCGTTGACTCTGCTGGTAATGCCTACATTACTGGAAACACTGGCTCGACCAACTTTCCTACCAAGAATGCCTTCCAAGCTGCGAATCATGGGGTGACGAACGCGTTTGTGACCAAGATCAACACCGATGGCAGCGCGCTCATTTACTCCACCTACTTGGGAGGGAACTACATCGACGCAGGCTACGGCATTGCAGTGGATTCGGGGGGCAAAGCCTACATCAGTGGATCCACGCAATCACCCGATTTTCCCACGGTCCATGCCATCCAGCGGAATTTCTGCGGTTGCGGGTTCGTGACGAACATTAACGCTGACGGCAGCGCACTCGCTTACTCTACCTTCCTGTGGGGACAGTCGGCTGCTAGCGGCGTCGCCGTCGACTCGGCGGGTAGTGCCTATGTGGCTGGGTCGGCAACGAATTACACAACAACGGCGGTCGCCTTTCAGCCGTCGATCAAGGGAAGTTTTGATGCGTTTGTCTCCAAGATTGCGGGGCAGACGTTTGTAAACTTCTCACCGACGAAACTGGCCTTTACTACGCAGGTGATTGGCCACACCAGCCTCCCTAAGAAGCTGATCTTGACGAACAACGGCTCTGGCACGCTCACCATCAACAAAATCTTCATCGGAGGCTTGAATCCCGGAGACTTTGCCGAAACCAACACCTGCGGCGCTTCGCTCGCCGCGGGCGCGAGTTGCACGATCTCCGCTACCTTCACGCCGTCGGCCAAGAACCTCAGGCAAGCCGGTTTGGGCGTCAGCGGCTCCGATCCGGCCAGCCCGCAGGCGATTCCGTTGAGTGGAACCGGGACCGTGGTCTCGCTATCGAAGTCACGGTTAGTCTTTGGAGACCAGACGGTGGGCACGACAAGCGCGCCCCAGAACGTCACCCTCACGAACGTAGGCACCACGCAATTGAACTTTACCGGAATCAGCCTTACCGGCCTGAATAAGGCGGACTTCTTCGAAACCAACACCTGTGGGACGAGCATCGCGGCCAAAGCGAGCTGCACGATTACGGTGACGTTCACCCCGAGCGCGACCGGGACGCGAAAAGCGGGGGTGAGCATCAAGGATGACGGAGGCGGTAGCCCGCAGGTCATATATCTGACGGGAACGGGGACCTAGGCAGGCTCGCACTCCGGCGCGAGTATAAACGCGGTCGTTCTTGCCGCAGTCAGGCGGCGGCGCACCCCCAGCTGGTTAGTCACAACGATCAAAGGCAACCCGCGCTTAGACTCTCCATTTTGATGTGGCCCACCCCGCCCTTGTCGAAAATGAGAATGTCATAACCGATCGTCGTGCCCCACTGCAACGCGACCATGTAGCCGCGCTGCGTCAGTCTGGACGCTACCAAGAACTCCCCGGCGAGCCGACTCAGGTTCTTCTTCTCATTACGGACCTTCGACTTGTTGATCTTTACCATAGCTAGATCGACCCAAGTACGTGGAGCACTTTCGCAGCGGCACGCCGCAGCTTGCTTCTGATCCCGCGCGCCGGCACTGGACCAAGGCCGAGACCATCTGGATTGTGCTCGATGTGCCACCGCGCTTCGAGCTTCACTTGGCTTTCCAGAAGCGCGCTTTCCATTCCAACCGCGCCGTGTATTACGAAGCGGTCAATAGGCTTCAGACTCGGCCAGCGCACCAGCGTCCAGATGATGTCGTCGCCGACTTTGCCCTTGGATTCCGAGGTGTAGTATTTCCAGTCGTCGACCATTTGAGACGGCTTCGACATGAAAAGCCATCTCTGTGTCACGAAAATTTTGTCGCACAGCTTCGAGTGAAGCGGCTTGCAGACCTTTGTCCGCAGGTCCTTCGCTTTGTACAACGCGACCAGCGCAGCCACGGAAACCGATACGGCGAGAACCACGTGAGGATGTGACTTCAGAATCGGAAACCAATCCTGCAAGAGTTGGAAGAAGTCTTTCATATCCCCGCAGGTCGCTCCCGAACGTCGAACACCTGGATGTTCCACCTCTGGAGAATCGCGATTGCCTCTTCCATCGCCACCGTCTGCGGTGTGAAGTAGATGACCGCGCGCATCTGACCTTCCGGAGGACTTATATCCACGTGCAGGCGCTTCCCATACTGATAGAAGCTCGGAATGTAGTGCGATCTCAGCTCATCGAGCAGCCGCTCCCATTCGTCGTGAGTGAGATTATTGGCTGGATAGAACCGCAGCACGATTCCCATCTCGTTGACGTGTGCAGTCATGTTGCGGAAAATCGGTGCCATCTGTGCCGTTCCTCGTTGCCCGACATTGTACAGATAATTCGAGGCAAACAAGAAAGGCCGCTCAGATCGAGCGGCCTCTTGGTAGATCGTTCAACCAAGGTTGTTAGGTTGATCGGTTACTCGTTGAGCTGAACGTCACCGTGCCTGACGCGCTGTTGCTAACCATTGTTTGCTACTGGTTTAGTCAGATTAAGTTCGACAGGGCTGTGCGCCTCGCCTCCGGCGATGATTCCGAGTGCCAACATCAGGCAAACGGCGAACGCCGCGAGTCGCTGCTTTGTGGTCCGCAACCAGATGTCCCAGTATGAATGAGTGCGTTTTCTTTTTTTTGATTTCATAAAATGGTAACTCCTTCCCCGATGCTACCCTCGGTCCGCCGGCACGGTCAATGGTCCGTTGGTTGGTCGGTTATCACTTCTTGGTTGCTCCCTCCAACAGCTTCAGTGTTTCCTCACGTGAACGCAACAGGAAAAGGTCCCGTCGCCAAAATTCGCCGCTCTCCGAGCCGCCTTTTTTCATCGCCAACAAGTGTGACGGCCATCACAGACACACAATCAGCCATGCGCGACAATGGTGACGGCCTCAGTGCGGGAGCGCGTTAGGAGCAAGCCAATCCAAGGTTGGGATCTTGGGCTAACTCCTTAGTTTTGTAGATGATAGAAGTAACTCATTTGTATTGAAGCATTTGCAAGGAATTGGGGGGGGGGGGTACAAAGTGAAAACAACATGACATTTTTTTTGTTCGTTGAGATGTTTGAGTTTTTCCGCAGCGGCTAAACAGGTTGCTGAAAAACTCTTTGTGCTCTCCGCAGCGGCCGAAGCCGTGCCCTTCCAAATCAAGATCAGGAACAAAATCAAGATCAAAATCAAGATCAAAATCAAGATCAAAATCAAGATCAAAATCAAAGGCAGCGGACAGAAGTGTCCGCTCTACACGAACTGTTTATTTCGGCACCAGCTCTGCCACGGTCAACTGATCGGCCTTGCGCAGTTCGGGAAACAGCCATGCCCAAGCGGCAATCACCAGCAGGGTTCCTACTCCTCCGAGGACTACGGCTGGGACAGTGCCGAACCATTGCGCGGTTACTCCGGACTCGAATTCGCCGAGCTCGTTCGATACTCCGATGAACAGCATGTCGACGGCGTTGACGCGGCCGCGCATCTCGTCAGGAGTTGCGACCTGGATCAGCGTTGCGCGAATGATGACGCTTACCATGTCGCTCGCGCCGAGCAGGAAGAGCGCAACCAGCGACAGGATAAGGCTGTGCGAGATTCCGAACACGATCGTCAGCACGCCGAACGCGGCTACGGACAACAGCATGGTCATCCCGGCGCGGCGGCGGATGGGGCGATGAGCGACCACGATCGCCATCAGCGCGGCGCCCACACCGGGCGCGCAGCGCAGCAGGCCGAGTCCCCAGGGACCGGTGTGCAGGATTGTTCGGGCGTAAACCGGCAGCAACGCAACCGCTCCGCCTAGCAGGACGGCGAACATATCGAGCGAGATCGAGCCGAGGATCAGCTTCTTCTCCCAGATGAACCGAAAACCTGCCAGCACGGTACGCAGGCTTACCGGTTCTTTTTCTGCGAGTTCTTTTTCTGGCGATGCGGGTTCTGGCGATGCGGGCAGCGGATGGATCCGCATGGTGAGAATGGTGGAGAGGATGGATACCGCCACGGCAATCGTATAGACGCCTGCCGGGCCGCGAAAGAGTGCGTAGGCGATTCCTCCGAAAGCCGGGCCGGCGATGTTTGCGATCTGGAACGTACTGGCAGTCCAGGCGACCGCGTTTGAGAAATGTTCTTCGGGAACCAACTGCGGCAGCAGCGCGCGGCTCGCCGGCCAGTTGAAACAGCGGACGATCCCGAGCAGCACTAACACGAAGTAAATTGCATGAACCGATTGCGACGCGCGCCAGGTGATTGCGAGCAAAAGCGCCGAGCACAGGGCGAAGCCGCCATAGCACCACATCAGCAGCTTGCGGCGGTCGTAGAGATCGGCGGCGTGTCCGGCGAAAAGGAACAGTACGAAGCCGGGCAGAAACTGGGCCAGACCGACGTATCCGAGATCAAGCGGACGCTTCGTGATCTCGTACACCTGCCATGCCACGGCGACGGACTGCATCTCCAGCGCCACGACGATGAAGAACCGCGCGAGCGTGTAGGAAACGAAGCTGGGATAGGTGAAGGCTACTCGCCCGGCAAGGCGCGGGTCTTCGGTACTGGACGTGAGCATTCCTTAATTACTTTGCCACAGAATCATTCACCATAAAATCAGCGGCGGTTGATGAGCGAGGCGACGTAGCCCGCGCCGAAGCCGTTATCGATGTTGACTACGCTGACGTTCGAGGCGCAGGAGTTCATCATCCCGAGCAAAGCGGCGAGACCTTCGAACGCAGCGCCATAACCAACGCTCGTCGGGACGGCAATCACCGGAACGCCGACCAGTCCGCCGACCACGCTGGGCAGCGCGCCTTCCATTCCGGCGCAGACTACGATCACACTCGCTTTCGCGAGCGGTTCGCGATGCGCCAACAGGCGGTGGATGCCAGCGACTCCGACGTCATAGATGTGCTGAACGTGATTGCCCATCAATTCTGCGGTGACGACCGCTTCTTCGGCGACTGGGATGTCGCTCGTTCCCGCCGACACGACCACGATCACGCCCTTGCCGTATCGCTTGCGATCACGCTTGAGCACGATGGCGCGAGCCAGGGAACGATACTCAGGTCGATGCTCGGCCAGGTCTACAGTGGCGGCGACGGCAGCATACTGTTCCTCGGTGGCCCGCGTCGCCAACACGTTGCCGCCGTGAGCGGCCAGGCGGTGGAAGATTTCCGCTACTTGGCGCGGCGTTTTGCCCTGGGCAAATATCACCTCGGGCATGCCTTGGCGCAGGGCACGATGGTGGTCGATCTTGGCGAAGCCGAGGTCCTCAAAGGGCAGGTGACGGAGGCGCTCGACGGCCTCGTCGGGGGAGAGGTGTTTTTTGCGGACCTGCTCGAACAGCTTGCGAAGGGCTTGGGAATTCATTCAGACAGTCATTGTAGATTGGGCGGGCTCGGTAGAGGCGAGCAGTGCAAAATCAACCACGGGGAGCACAGAGGAGCACAGGGCAAACCCACAGAGGAACCCTGCTCGTTCCTGGCAAAATCTAGTCCTTTCAGGGACTTATCTAGATTACTCCAGTGGTTCTACGCCCTTCGGATACGTTGCCGGTGTCTCCAGCGCACCTTTATAATCACGGTACTCTGGTTCTGGATTCTTCGGCAGGTTCGCAGGTAGTTAGGCCCTAGAGTAAGTGTGCCTTTTGGCCGATCTGAAAACTTGTATGGAAAAACGCCTGCAAATCACGTGGCTGGGCAGCTTAGCCGCGATCTCCTTTCTTTTCACGCTGTTTTCGGCAATGCCGGTGCATGCCCAGTCGGGTCCACGGACAGGCGCAAGGGCGGAAGCTATTACCTCGACTACCGACGAATCCGGCCGCAGGATCTACGTCAACGGCGACGGGCCATCAACCGTTGTTTCGAGAAGGGCGGAGACTTCAACGCCTCCCCGATCTTCGCTGGTTTATTGGAGTGTCACCGAACACCGCTTCAAGCCCGTTCCGACGAGCGGAGCCGTCATGCGGGCGGCGCGTTCCGCAGCTTCGGAAGTCAATACCTACCTCGACGGCAGAGCGGAGTCTCACCAGACCCTTAACCGTGCATTTACTCAACAGGATATCGACGCCGCGATCGACCAGGCAGCCGCCCGGCACAACGTGGATCCAAGCCTGGTACGCTCGGTGGTCAAGGTGGAATCGAATTTCAATCCCAACGCGGTTTCCCGCAAAGGCGCGATGGGGCTGATGCAGTTGATGCCTTCGACAGCCCGTTCCCTCAACGTCTCCAATCCTTTTGACCCGCAACAAAACGTGGACGCCGGGGTTAGGCATCTAAGGAGACTGTTGGATAGCTACGGAGGCGACGTCCGCCTCAGTCTGGCAGCCTATAACGCTGGTTCGGGAGCGGTGGCGCGCAGCGCTGGCGTTCCGCGATACAGGGAAACGCAGAACTATGTTCGACGGATCACGAACTTGTACAACGGCGGCAGCGAACCTGGGTCGTACATTTTTGGCAACCCGGTGCATACGCCGGTCCACGTGCAGCGCGATGCTCGGGGTGTGCTGTACATCAGCAACACGGAATAGGCGGCGTCTCCTGTCGTGGTAGCGGGAGCGCAGTCATTGAGTCATTTCGTCATTGAAGCATTGAATCATTGACCCAATGACAACGTGATTCAATGGCACAATGACCCAATGCTTCCTTCGACCCTAACTCGAGGCAGCCGCGCCTTTCGCCTCGGCGTGGCGCTCTTTCTGGCGATCTTGCCGCTGGCGTCCGCATGGGCTCGCGTCCATCACAACGATAATTGGGCTCGTCAGCAATTCGGCAAGGCGGAACGCATGCGGGAGGCGCTCAATGGCCGTCCCGCTGGAGAGCGTACTCGCCGCGAATACCAGCGTGTGATCGACTCGTATCGCCGTGTTTACTTTGGCTCTCCCTCCTCGTCGAAGGCGGACCCGAGCGTGGTCGCGACCGCCGAACTCATGATCGAGATGGGCCGCCGCTTTGACGATAACAAGATCCTGCGCGGCGCCGTCGAACAGTACCGCTTCCTGCGCAAGGAATATCCCGGCAGCAAATACCGCTTCGACGCGCTCTTCACCATCGGCGAGATTTATAAGGACGATCTCAGCGATCCCGAAGAGGCGCGCACGATCTTCGAAGACTTTCTTCATCGCTATCCGCGCAACCGGCTGGCCGACGATGCCCACGCGGCGATGAAAGAAATCGATGCCGAGGCGGACGCAATGGAACGCGCGGCGCAGAAGACAGCCAAGCAGCGGTCTTCTAGTGTCAGTGGTAATGTCAGTGGCGCCGCCAATGGCAACACTGACATCGCCGAATCGGCAAATGCTCTCGGCGCGCGGCGCAGCGCATTGCCCCGCGTAACCGGAGTTCGCCACTGGTCCACCCCCGACTACACTCGGGTTGCCATTGACGTTGAGCAGGAAGTGAAGTTCGGATCCCAGCGCATCTCGCACCCAGACCGCATTTTCTTCGACCTGCGCGACACCAAACTTGCTTCAACACTGGTCGGCAAGACCTTCGACGTGGACGACGGCTTCCTGAAAAAGATTCGCGTCGCGGAATTTCAGCCGGGGCGCACGCGGATTGTGCTGGAAGTGGACGACCTCGCCAGGTACGACGCTTTCCTGCTGCCCGACCCGTACCGACTCATCATCGACATACACGGCAAGGACAATTACGGGAAGCAGAGCCGGGCGACGCGTATTGCAAAGATAGACACGGAAAAGATAGACATGGCGAAGACGGACGCCAGTGCCAAGGGGCGTTCCGCTCCGGAGACGGGCACGACCGCTTCCGCGGAATCGGTCGACGACTCCAGCGAGCCGGTGCCGTCAAGCGGAGACTCGAAGTCTGACCAGCGGCATGTACAGCAATCGGGTAAGGACGCAGTTCGCTTTTCGAAATCGGAACCCGTCGAAACGGACTTGCCCCCGGAAGATGTCAGTGCAAATTCCAAACCGCCCGACTCCGCGAATCCAGCGAACGGTGTTGGCGTCGTCAAGACCACGGTTGCGATCAAGGGTTCGAGTCACAGGATACCGAAAACGATCGTCGAAGCGGAGGATAGAGTACCGTCGACGGTCGCTACGCTCAAGCACGAGAAACTTCGGCCTGAAGTGACGTCTCCATCTTCCTTGCGCCGGAAAAGGTCTCATTCGGCCGCAACTGCGCCTGACACGGCGGATCTTCGCCTGGAAACTCGGGAAGCGCGTCCCACCGCCGCCGGTGACCGGTCTTTGATTCGGGCCCTCGGCCTGAAGATTGGCAAAATCGTCATTGACGCAGGCCACGGGGGGCATGACACGGGCACGATCGGTCCGAACGGCCTGCTGGAAAAAGACGTGGTGCTCGACGTAGCCAAGCGGCTCGGCCGTTTGCTCGAAACCCGGCTTGGCGCCGAAGTTATTTACACACGCCAGGACGATACCTTCATTCCCCTCGAAACCCGGACCGCGATTGCGAACCGGGAGCGCGCGGACTTGTTCATCTCGATCCATGCCAATTCGAGCCATGATTCCGATGCGCGCGGCGTTGAAACCTATTACCTGAATTTCACATCTTCGCCGGAAGCGCTGGAAGTTGCCGCCCGGGAAAACGCGGTTTCGGAGAAATCGATCCACGAACTGCAGGATCTGGTAAAGAAAATTGCGCTGAAAGAAAAGATCGAAGAGTCGCGCGAGTTTGCCGGCAACGTGCAGGAGTCGCTCTACGGAGGGCTTGCCTTGAGCAACGCCGGCATCCGCAACCGCGGGATCAAGAAGGCGCCCTTCATCGTGCTGATCGGCGCGAATATGCCTTCGATTCTGGCGGAGATTTCGTTTGTGTCGAATCCCACCGACGAACGAAAACTTGAAACCTCGGAGCATCGCCAGCGCATCGCCGAGTCGCTCTATCGGGGCGTGTCCAAATACGTCAGCGGATTAAGCGGCGTGAAAGTGGCGAGCAAAATCGACAAAGACGAAGGGCAATAAACAGCAACTTCCCCCCATTTGGCTAACCCCCTAAGTCACACCTGATCGCAGGAAACTTCGGCATATCAGACTTCGTGACATTCGTAATGTTCCGGAGGTATTTTCGATAGCAAAAACGAACTACCGGCGCTAGTGTCGCAGTCTATGCTCGAAAAGGTGCGCATACATAGCGGAAGCGCCATCGTGAAGGCGGTTGCCTGCTGTGCTCTGATCAGCGCCTGCGCGTTTGCTCAAACTTCTCAAGCAAGCTCGACCGCGGAAACCGCTAAACTGGTGGCGCTCGAGCGTATGTGGAACCAAGCCCAGGTCATCCGCGATGCAACTGCCGTTGCCAGCATGATCGGCGACAAGTTCATCAATACCGAATGGGATGGAGAAGTCAGCGATCGAGGGAAGTTCCTTGCGGACTTCGCGGATCCTAAGTTCCAGCCGAGCCTCATGAATATCCAGGACGTGAAGGTAAACCTGTACGCTACAACCGCGATTGTTTCTGGTATCTATCATACGAAAGGCACTTACGGCGCCAAGCCTTATGAGCATTTCGGTCGCTTTACCGATACCTGGGTGTTCCAGGAGCGCAAGTGGCTGTGCGTGGCCAGCCATACCAGCCTCTTGAAAAAGTAGTTCCTGAGACTCCCGATCCTTCTTCCCGCCCCAATCCACCAGTTTTTTGAACATTGGATCGATTTCACAGCAGAACGCCTGCGCACCAGCTTAGTGCGTTTATCAGTGCGGCTCCGATCCCGACCGCGTTAGAGTGCAGCCGTCGCGGTTAGGCAGAGTTGCGCTCGGCTTTGACGGGCCCGGCGCCCGTCCTCACACGACCTAGATCGTCAGCTTCCCTCAGGGTGGAAACTTTCACGGCCTGCCGGTAGTCTAACCAGTAGTATGGGTGTGTGCTTTTTCGCATGAAGTTATCGCGACAACTTTCTCTCGGATTGATATTTGTTTTTTGCGGGCGTTTTTGCGCCGTGGCCTTTGCTGCTCAGCCGCCTGCACCGGTAGCTGTTTCTCCGAAGCCTGTCTCTCCGACCGCGGTCCTTCCCATAGCGTTTTCCGGCTGGGAGGTGAAAGGCGTCGTCGCCAGGAGTGACGATCCGGCCGCCGCCGATGCGGTGAATGCAGCCGTCCTTAAGGAGTACGGCTTCCAGCGTTTGGAGAGAGGGGCCTACACTCGCGACGACGGCCGCAATCTCGTGATCAAAGCTGCTGTTTTTGAAGATGCGAGCGGCGCTTATGGCGCCTTCACCTATTACTACTCCGCCGAGATGGGGGAAGAAACGATTGGCGGGCACGCAGCTTTTCTAAATAACCGCGTGCTGTTCCAGCAGGGGAACGTGCTGGTAGATGCCGTGTTCGACAGAATGAGCGTCATGTCGGCGGCGCAATTACGGGTACTGGCCGGGTTGCTGCCGCAAGCCGAGGGCAACAAAGACAATTCTCCTGCGCTGCCAAACTACCTTCCGAAGCGGGCTTTCGATCAGAATCTCGAACAGAATACGACGAAGTACATTCTGGGTCCGGTGGCGCTCGATCGGGTCGGGTCGCCCGTGCCGGCTTCGATGGTGGACTTCAAATCTGGCGCAGAAGTTGTGATTGGAAAGTATGCGGCCGCCGCCGGCGATGCCACGCTGATGCTGATTGAATATCCAACGCCGCAGATTGCGTCGGAACGACTGCGGCAGATTGATGCCTCGCACGTTGATCCCTCACACCCGGTCCCGCAGCAGCAGCCGGGAGTTGCGACCATACTCGATGTGGGTCCATTCTTTGACACGCGGACGGGGCCAATCATTGTGATCGCAGCAGGGCCGCTTTCAAAAGGCGAAGCGAGGTCGCTGATGTCGTCGATCAGCTACGAAGCCGATGTCACCTGGAATGAAAATACCTACGTCACCAAAAAAGACAATCTGGCAAATTTATTGTTCAATGTGATTGTTCTTTGCGGAATCGTGGTGGGACTGGCGCTGGTCGCTGGGATCGCATTTGGCGGCTTGCGGATGGTCATAAAACGGATTTTTCCGGACTCCGTGTTTGATCGCCGGGAGGCGATGGAAATCATCTCGCTGCACCTGGAAGACAACCGTCGACCGGCCCCTCGGGAGCGGTAAGTCGTTCAATCAAAAGGTCGTTAGAGTCGAAAAATCGGAATTTCGAACGATTTTGAGCTCGTTTGCTGACTTGTGGACGTGGCGTGTAAGTTATTGAAAATAAGACTATTTAAGTCACACATTTTGCTTGACACTGCGCTTTTAAGGCTCATAAGATTCCCGCAGAAAGTTCTGATGGATAAAACCTCCGTTGGGACTATTCTCCCTTGAAAGAAAAGGCCGCCCAAGTTGCCGGGTGGCCTTTTCATTTTTGGTGAGTTCTCAGTTCCCGGTTCTCAGTTCTCAGTAACCCGAACCCGTCTTTAAGCGACTGAGAACTGAGAACCGGGAACTGAGAGCTTGTTTCGGAACTGGTGAGTGCTTGCGTCCGTACAATACATTGACAACAGCGTATGAGGTCGGAGGAGAAGGAAATGTTTTGCGATCAATGTGGTTCGCAGTTGCAATCGGGAGAATCACGCTGCGTACGCTGCGGCAAGACCGTGCTTGGGCTCATCGAGCTGCGGCGTAGCCGTGTACGCGACCACGTTCGACTGTTAGGCATTCTCTGGATGGCATACTCGGCGTTGCACGTGGTTGCGGGAGTGGCCGTGATCATTGTCGCGCAAACGATTTTCGGCCACGTGATCCATATTCCAGACGGTCCTCCACCGGAGATCACGGTCTGGCTGCGGCCGCTACTCACCTTCGTCGGATGGTTGATACTGGCGAAAGCTGCGGCAGGCTTCTTCGCCGGCTGGGGCTTGCTGCAACGACAGGAATGGGCGCGAACGGTTGCCTTGGTCGTAGGCTTCGTGGCGCTGTTGAATGTCCCGCTCGGAACGGCGCTTGGCATCTACACGCTCTGGGTGCTGCTGCCCAGGCAATCCGACGACGACTACAAAGCGCTGGCGGAAGCCGCGTAGCATTCAGCCGTCAGCACTCAGCACTCAGCACTCAGCATTCAGCAAAGCCGGTCTTGAAGTTGCTGAATGCTGAGTGCCCCGACCTTTTGTTTGCAGGAATCGCAGGCGGGTCTTAGAATCGAAAGAAGGCCGACGTAGCTCAGTTGGTAGAGCAGCCGATTCGTAATCGGCAGGTCACCAGTTCAACTCTGGTCGTCGGCTCCATTCCTAACCCCAATCGTTCATTTAGTTTATCGATTCCGGCAGGGCTCTCAGAATCGGCCTTAGCTTCAAGCAGCGCATGACGTGCGGCCCGTCCCGATTGTGGCGCTGGCATCGCCGCTGAAAAAGCAGTGGCGGCATCCCTTTGAGGTCCGGAGTCACGGGTAGTGGTCTTCAGAACTTTCGGTCGAGCAAATAGTACTTGGACGAAACACGACGGAAACCCATCCAGGTCCAGATCTTGTTCGCCTCCTCATTTCCCTCGATGACCTCTAGCTGGATCTTGCTGGGATGATATGTGTCCAAAACCCGGCAGCACTCTTGCATGACCAACGATGCTACGGGGCCTTTTCGCGCCTCAGGCACAATGTAAAAAGCGTAGAAGAAGCCGGTTTTTCTGGGCAAAAACAGGTGATCTTCAATCCCGAAAATCACAAAGCCAACGCGCGTCCCATTACGAACCACCCAATCGCAAAAGATATTCGGTTTGAACATCCCGTCAAAAAAATATTTTTTGAAATCCTCTTGCGGCTCGAATCCCGGGATCGCCTCCTTGAAGTAAGTAATGGCCATCTCCATAAAACTGTCACGTTCTTCTTTAACGACAGGAACCAACGTGGGACGCCGCATCTCGTTCACTCTCGGTGGATGGAATCTCGCTAATCGGGGAAATCCTGAACAATAGCACGATGAACTGCAAAGAGCGTATCAGAGAGGATGGACAACTCGGTGCCGAAACGCCTTTTAATTGAACACAATCCCATGCTCGGAGAGCACAACTTTGACAAGCGCGTAGCTCAGCATTTCGATGGTCTGATTCATTTGGAATCTCACGTCGTATTGCTCTTCCAGCGCAAGCACGAGCTTCATATGGTTGAAAGAGTTCCATTTTTCGATCGTGTCCACCGAAGAGTTCTCGTCAATGGAGTTCGAATCCACTCCGAATACGTCCGCAAAAACCTGCTTCAACTTGTCTTCACTTGACAGCATGGATCTCCTTGCACGGAATAACCTCAACCTGAATCCAGTCCGGCGCACGAAAGAAGTTCGTTTTCGCCCCGAACTCCCAGACGCTCTCTTCCGTGGTACGCGACACTGTAGCAAAATGACATCGATTATAGAAATCAGCCACTTGGGCGTTCCTGGAAGTGCGGGAGTAACATCCCAAAACGCGATCGGCGCCAGCCTTCGCTGCAGATTTCAAACAGTGCTCGAGAAGGACTCCTTCTGCTCCGCGCCCCAGAGCTCGACAACTCAGGAGAAAGGTATCGATGGTTGCTTGCTGACCTTCATACTTCAGGATCGCCACACCCACCAGGCCTAAATCGGAGACCCGGTCGCGCAATTTCATATAGAACACATCCATCGCCGGATCGCTCGCAAAACGCCGGATTTCGCTCTCGGTGTAACGGCGTGTTGTCAGGTTGAACTGGTTCGTTTTTTGAGTGAGTTGAGCGATGCGAGCAATCGTTATCTCGTCCGCTTTCCCCAGAGTGGCCACCATCCGCAGGCTGGCCAAATATTCAGGCAAAGACGTCGTTGAATTCTGCAAGTCTTGCCGCTGTGCCTCCGCCCGATACATCTGTGTTCGCAGACTGTCTTCACGCGAGAAAGTTAGGGAATCGAAGTAACCGCTCGAACTCAAAAGTCGAAGGTACGCGGAAGGCTCCTCGCCGAGATTGAGCACCTCAACTTCGGGGAGGTTTTCCCGGACGAAATCACACTCGAACCGGCTGTCGTCCACAAAAACAATCGCATCCAGTCCGATGTTCAATCGCGCGGCGATCTTGCGTAGATTCGTAACTTTGTCATCCCAGTTTACTTCCCATGCAGCGATGTGTTCTTCCCGCAGCAGCATCTCAGGATGATCACGGAAGACCTCTCTCACATCCTCCTCATTGTTCTTGCTGCAGACGCTCAGGATGACGCCGCGATCTTTCAGGTTCAATATCTCCCGTTGAAACGTCGTGTAGCAGGAGCCCGGGTAAGCGCTCCCCAGCTTGATGCCGCCAATTCCGTCCTCTCCGATAATTCCGCCCCACAGTGTGTTGTCGCAATCCACGACCAAACACTTTCGCACGCGGCCGCGTAATGCGCGGATGAACTTCATATACTCCCGTCCAAGCGCGCACATTGCAGCTCGGCTTAGCGGTGACCCGCCGAAGTGCCAGTACCTCTCATCGAAGGTCTGTTCGTATCCGAGTCGAGCGCTTAAGCTCATCAGGTCGACTACATATACGTCGGGAAATTCCCGAGCAATCGTCTGTATGCCAGCGTTCAAGCGTAAGATGCCGCCGATTTGATGACTTTCAGACTGCGAATCCAGAATACCCAGCGTAGGATATGGAGGCAGAACAAAATTGTTCACCAGTACAGGCACTGCCGAATGCTGTCGCACCGTTGCGATTCGCGTTCTGATCTCCTCCAGAACACGATCGATCTCAGCAGTCGCTTCGGCCGGTGACATGGAGATGAAACGGGATCCGAATTGCGGAGCCAGCGTTTCCAGCCAATGGGCAATAACGATGAAGTCCGGCCGGAAAGAGTACAACCCACTCTGGAGATCCAGAAGATCTTGAGAAATCGCATCGAACTCGCCCAAATACACTTGCGGATAGAACCCCGCGCGGGCCAACTCAGCTTCGAGCACCGGAACCATGCCCTCGACCGTGAAATTGCGGGAAATGGCGACTCTCAGTATTTGAAGCTCCGACGCCTCCGGTGTGAGTTCATGCAATGCATTCGCTGCGGAAGCGTAAGCGCTGTAACTCGAGTCACGTGAGAGACGCCTTAGAGCGGCATTCAAAGTCTCGCTGTCTGCCGCCATCACGTCGTTTCCTTCGCGCTGAGTACAGCCGAATAGTTGATGGTCACAAGTTCCTTCTGCCAGAGTTCTTCTGGGACGGCTTCGGCAGCGAGAGCCTGCTCTTTTCGAATGCGCAGCCCTGCGGACCGAATAAGTTCTCGGATCTCCTCCACCGTATGAAAGTGATACACATGGTCAGGCGCAGGACAGTTCACGCAAGTGGTCAGGAAAACGGTGCCGTTAGGGCGCAGATAGTACGCTGTTTTTCGCAGAAATCCAAGCGCGTCATTAACGTGTTCAAGGACCTCGCCCATGACAATGCAATCGTAGGACGCGGCCGCTAAAGGCGCGTTCATGAAGTCCGCATGGGTAAATTGAATTCGGGAGCGATCGATCCCGAACGCTTCCAGAATCTCGCCAGCTACTCCAATCGACGTGGTGCTGATGTCGATGACCTCGAGGACGGCGGCGGGGAATTTTCGAAGCATTTCTGCAGTAAATAGGCCATGCCCTGCTCCGACCTCAAGGCACTGCCCGACCTCGATCTCCCGAAGATAATCCAGATAGAACTGGAACATCTCGTAGTGGTTCGGCCAGAAAAGGTACGACAGCAAGAGGCCTACGATGTACGCGCGCATCCGCTCTTTCTGGCTGTAAACAGTTTGTTCCGCCACTTCCGCATCTTGAATCAAATAAGTACCTGCCTTGCGGAATCGGATCTGCTCGCGCAAGATTTCCATGCAAGTGTGATTGTATGCGCGTGCGGCGGTGAGGCGTTCCGTGTCCGAGCACAGAATCGAGTGATTCAGTTTCCGGCTCAACTCCTCAGCAAACTCGAAATATCCGCCATTCTGCTGAGCAAGGAAGTTAAGAATGCGTTTGCGCTGCAACGGATTCTCCGAACCAATGAGTTCCACGATCCGTAACAGTTCCGGATATTGCGTAATATCGGGAGGGCACGGCGTCATAGCATCACGGCTCCCCCACACACCCTCACCGTTTCACCGCTAATATGCTGCGCGCCAGGGCTGAGCAAAAATGATGCGGTTGCTGCAATGTCAGCGGGTTCTGCGAGTTGCCGCAGTGGCGTCTGCATGCGAGTGAGCAGCTTCGCCTTCTCGGGCAAGTCCGCGATCATGTCCGTTACGGTCATTCCCGGCGCAATTGTGTTGGCTCGAATTCCCCGGGGACCGTATTCGGCGGCCAGCGATCGAGCGAGCGCCGCCAATGCCGACTTCGCAACGACGTAGTCGGCCTGCTGTATCGGTGGAACTCCGTCAGCCGCAACAGAACCGATAAACACAAAAGCGCCACGTTGGGCCGCGATCATCTTCGGCAGTGCAGCCTTGGCGCACCGAAAAGCCCCCTTCACGTGAACTCCCAGTTGGCGATCGAAGTCCGCCCAGCTCAACTGGTCAAATGGCCGGAGCACGCTGCCGGACCCAGCGCAATGGACAACCGCTTGGACGTCCCCAAAAGCCTTCTGAGCCGACGAGAAGATACCCTCTACGTCTTTTTCTTCCGATACATCACCTCGGACGGCAAGGGCCTTCTGACCACGTTCCACTATCGCTTGTACAACTCGATCGGCTTCCGTGGCACTCTGGCGATAGTTCACGACCACAGCGTGGCCATCCATCGCAAGGCGCCCCGCGATAGCCGCGCCAATCCCGCGGCTACCTCCCGTAACCAGGACCGTCAATCCCACATCACCGTTTTGCGTCATCGTTTTCTCTTCTGCCACTTCAAGCACCTTGACAACTGATTCCCCGCTTACGAGGCTCTGACTGTCCTGGTTCGTGACTTCGATTTCCAACGTGATGGTGCGACTTGCGTCTGACTTCCGCTTGACCTTCGCTTTTATGTTTAGCACGTCACCGACTCGAGCCGGACTGTGAAAGTCCAGTTTCTGAGAAACCCATAGCGCCCCGCCGCCTGGCAGCAGCGTCCCAATTAGAGTTGAAACAAATGCCGCTGAAAGCATGCCATGAGCAACCGGCCTTCGAAACATTGTTTTCCGCGCGAAAACTTCGTCGACGTGAAGTGGGTTGAAGTCTCCCGTTAGAGACGCGAATGCTTCGATATCACGCTCGGTAAGGTTATGAAGAAATTCGGCTTGCTGGCCAATAGCAATCTGTTCAAACCGAAAAATCTGAATCGGCAAATCGCCGCGCTGGTAAGGCATCATCAACCGTCAGGGAAGGTCAACTACACAAAGCCAACCTATTCTACAAGAGGGTAACAGATGCCAATCCTGACCGGACGGCACTCCCCTAGGGTTGTTCCACCAAGTCCGTTGGACTAAGTTGGTTCAACCGCGAATTTTTCCGCTGTAGAGCGCCATGCCGACCACGGCATCAATTCCCAGCACGTCGAGACTGTCGATCTCCTGCTGTTCGGTGATACCGCCGGCCACTACGAGGTGCCGGGTCGTTGCGCGCCGGATGGAATGCACCGTTTCCATCGGAATCCCGCCCATCAAGCCCTCGGTGTCGATGTGGGTGTAGAGGAAGCTCTCACAGAACGGCTCCAGGTCGCGAATCATGTCGAAGGCCGTCAAGGTAGTCTGCGTGCGCCATCCGTCAATCGCGACTCGGCCTCCCCGAGAGTCGAGAGCAAACATCAGTGCCGCCTTCGGGAGCGTGTCTGCCAGTGCGCGAGCGTGCTCGTGGTTGATCCGACCCTCAGTCAACAACGCAGAGCCAATGATGACCTTGCGCGCACCCAGGTTCAGAAGTTCCCGTGCGGTTTCCAGGTTGCGGATGCCGCCGCCAACCTGGCAGTTCAGGCGGCCGACGATCTGTTTCACCAAGGAGCGGTTGTCGCCGGCGCCGCGCGCTGCGTCGAGGTCGATGAGTTGGACCACGGGATACTTCGAGAAGCGCTCGATCCAATAGTCGAAGTTATCGAACTCCAGTTTCTTCTTTTCCCCCTGAACCAGTTGGACGATCTTGCCGTCCATGAGGTCGATCGACGGAATTAGCATGGCCACCTCACGGGGATGCTGGCGGCGCTCAGTTCACGCTTCAATTGTCCGATGTTTTCGATACCGAAATGGAAGATGGAAGCCGCCAGAGCGGCGTCAGCGCGCCCATTGCGGAACACGTCAATGAAGTCTTGTGCGGAGCCGGCGCCCCCCGACGCGATCACAGGAATGGAAACTGCGTCGGCGACAATCTGCACCAATTCACAATCAAAACCGGCCTGCGTTCCGTCGCGGTCCATTGAAGTGAGCAGGATTTCGCCTGCGCCGCAATCGGCTGCCTGCCGCGCCCATTGCAGCGCGTCCCGGCCTGTGGGGATGCGCCCTCCGGCAACGAACACTTCGAAACTGCCGTTCATCCTCCGGGCATCAATGGCCACCACGACCGCTTGCGAGCCAAAACGAGCGGCGATTTTTCCGATTAGCGCCGGGTCCTTCACCGCGGCCGAGTTGATGGCGATCTTGTCGGCGCCTGCCTCGAACACATCTCCGGCGTCGGAGAGTTCTCTAATTCCTCCGCCGACCGTGAACGGAATAAAGAGACCGCGCGCCGTGCGCCCGACAACATCGAGCATCGTCCGGCGTTTGTCGCTGGTAGCTGTGATATCGAGCAGAACGATTTCGTCCGCGCCGTCGCGGGCGTGCGCAGCGGCGCAGTCGGCCGGGTCGCCAGCGTCGCGCAGATTAAGAAACTGCACGCCTTTCACGACCCGGCCGTCGTCTACATCGAGACAGGCGATGATGCGCTTGGTCAGCACTCAACCTCACAGAAAGTTTTCAGGATGAGAAGTCCCACGGTCCACGATTTTTCCGGATGGAACTGTACTCCGAAAATATTTTCTTGTTCGACGACAGCGGAGAACCTCGCTCCGTATTCACTCGCCGCCGTGGTGGCATCAACCACCGGCGCTTGAAATGAGTGGGTGTAGTACACGAAGGAATCTGCTGCGACATTACGCAGCAAGCGCGAGCTTTTCCAGTCTGAAGCTTCCCGGACCGAGCTTTCCTTGGGCAGCAGCGAGTTCCATCCGACGTGAGGCGATTTCACCGACGACGGAAACGGCTGGCATCGACCCGCAAGAATTCCTGCTCCCTCCAGCTGAGGAGCCTCGTCGCTGCCGTCGAACAGCCACTGCATTCCCAGGCATATGCCGAGGAAGGGCTTGCCGGCTCTCGCGCCTTGCAGCAATACCTCCCTCAAGCCGGTCTGGTCGAGGACGCCCAGCGCGGAAAAGTGGCCGACGCCAGGCAGAACAATCTTGTCCGCCTTGGCGACGGTTTCAGGATGCGTAGTTACGACGACTTCAGCACCGAGATAGTCGAACGCCTTCTTGACCGAATTCAGGTTGCCCGCGCCGTAATCCACGATCGCGATCACAGCAGCCCCTTGGTGCTCGGCAGCATCCGTCCCAAACGCCGGTCGCGGGAGCAGGCTACACGAAGAGCGCGTGCAAAAGCTTTGAACAGCGCTTCGATTTTGTGGTGGCTGGAGCGCCCGTATAGCACACGCGCATGAATGTTTGCGCGTGCGCCGCGTGCGAAACCCTCAAAGAAGTCGGACATCAGTTCCGTCTGCAGATCGCCGACCCGCGTCGCGCGGACCTTGGTGTGGACCACGGCCACCGCGCGGCCACCAAAGTCCACCGCCGCCAGACCTAAAGTCTCGTCCATGGGCATCAAGAAATATCCGGCTCGCAGGATGCCGCGCCGGTTGCCCAGTGCGCGGTCGAAGGCCTCACCCAGGGCGATTCCAACATCTTCCACGGTATGGTGCTGATCCACATCCAAATCGCCCAGCGCGGCGAGCTTCAAGTCGAACCCACCATGACGCGTGAACAGTTCCAGCATGTGGTCGAGAAAACGGATACCGGTGGAGACTTCATACTTTCCACGGCCTTCAATGGTAAGGGCAATCCGAATTTCTGTTTCCGCGGTCTTGCGATGCAGTCTGGCTTTCCTCACGCCCGCACCTCATTTCGCAATTCTTTTCGCAATCCAAGCCGTTCGACGATGTCGCGTAGAGCGCCGATGAGAGTCTGCGTGTGTTCATCCGATCCTACCGTCAGGCGCACGCAGCCTTCACAGCCGGGATCAGCGTGGCGGTCGCGAACCAATATTCCGCGGCTGCGCAGGGCTTGAACGAACTCCGAGTGCGCCGGTCCAACCCGCACCAGCACAAAGTTGGCGTGGCTCGGCCAGTAGTGCAACCCGAGGTTGCCAAGTTCCTGTTGCAATCTCTCCCGGTTACTCAGCACTTGCGCGACATAGCGGCCGACATACTCCTGATCTTGCAGAGCCTCGGGCAGAACTGCGAGAGCGGCCGCGTTGACGTTGTATGGGGAGGTCACGCGGCGGACCATCGCCATCTGCCGCGCTTCTCCCGCAAGAATGCCAATTCGCAAACCGGCGAGGCCGTAGGCCTTCGAAAAAGTTCGCGCCACGAAAAGATTCTCTAACTGCCGCATGCGGGTAATCAGCGTTTCTCCGTGAAACTCGAAATACGCCTCATCTACAAGCAAGGCAGCTTGCGGCGCTGCTTCTGCAATCCGAATCAGGACATCTCCTGCGACTGCGGCTCCAGTCGGATTGTTGGGATTCGCCACCGCAATCAGCCGGGTTCGCGGACTGAGCTGAGCGAGCAGGTCTTTTTCTGGAAAGGTGAAATTGTCACCGGCGCGCACTTCGACAACGCTGGCGCCTTCGGCCCGCGCAAAGATCGCATACATGGCGAAGGTGGGGACAACAATGAGCGCTTCGTCCCCGGGATCGAGATACGTGGAGCTGAGAAGATGAATCGCCTCGTCGACTCCATTGGTGAGCAGAACCTGCACGGGATCGAGTCCGAGAAAATCCGCGACCTCCTTTTCAACCGGCTCGCGTTCGGGATAGCGCGCCAGGAACTCCGAATCGAGCGACCGCAAGCGGGCCAGCACGCGCGGAGAACATCCCACTGTGCTCTCGTTGAAATCGAGGCGCAGTCCGGTTCGTCCCGCCAGAGGTGGCCGATAAGCGTGGAGATGTTTTACCGCGTCGCGAGCTTCAAGCATGAGAGCACCGCACTCGGAATGCTTCCGCGTGTCCCGTCAAGCCTTCGGCGTTGGCCAGCGTAATGCCGGGCGGAGCGATTCGGCGGATTCCTGCGCGGGACACTTGCTGACAGGCAATGACGCGGACGAAATCGTGCACATTGAGGCCGCCACGCACACGGGCCATCCCGCCAGTGGGCAGCACATGATTTGGTCCGGAGACATAATCGCCCGCGGCTTGAGGTGTGAACTCATCCAGGAAAACCGCGCCTGCGTGCTGCACTGCAGGCGCCAATGACGCTGGGAGTGTGAGATGCTCGGGCGCGATGCGGTTCGATATCTCGACAGCGTGGTCAAGAGACGCGACCAGAAGAATGGCGCCACGACGCGAGAGTGATTGGGCGGCGATCGGGTTGGCACGCGTGCGCTTCTGCACCTCTTTCTGAACTCTTGTCGCCAACGCGCGCGATGTTGTTATGAAGATGCACAGCGCGTCGGGATCATGTTCCGCCTGGGCAACCAGATCGGACGCGATGCAAGCCGGATCGCCGTCCGCGCTGATGATCACAGCTTCGGTAGGTCCAGCCAGAAATTCAATGGCGCAATCGAAGGCCACGAGTTTCTTGGCTGCGGTTACGTATCGGTTGCCCGGACCGACGATCTTGTCCACGCGCGGAATCTCTTCAGTTCCATAAGCAAGGGCGGCGATAGCCTGTGCCCCTCCGACCCGGTAGAACTCGCGCACGCCGAGGAATGCCGCTGTCGCCAAGGTTGCCTGCGCCGGACGTGGAGACGCGACGCGAATCTGCTTCACACCGGCGACCTGCGCGGGAATCACCGTCATGAGCAAGGTAGACGGCAAAGGATAGCGGCCGCCCGGGACATAGCATCCCACCGATTCCAGAGGGCGCACCAACTGGCCCACCGAGACGCCGGGCTGAATTTCGCGCAGCCATTCTTTCTCCTTGTCCTTGGGCGCTTGCCACTCCGCAAAGCGGCGGATGTTGCCTGCCGCCTGCTCGATCGCCTTTTGCAGCTCCGGGTGAGTTTGCTCCCAAGCCTCGTACAACTCTTCGTTGGGAACGCGGAGTGGCTCGCCTTTGCGCAGCCCGTCCAAACTTGTGGCGTAGCGGCGCACTGCGCGATCACCGTTGCGCCGGACGTCATTCACAATGCGGCGGACCGCGGGTTCGACCTCTGCCAGATCGGTCGCACCGCGCTCGGCCAGCGCCGTCACCAGACGAGCTTGCGCGGGGCCTTCAAGAATGCGCATCACGTCGTTGCGCGTCACGTCCTTCTGCATTACATCACCACCTTGTTCAGCGGATATTCGACGATGCCCTGAGCGTTGGCTTGCTTCAGCTTCGGAATCAGCGTCCAGGCGGTGTGCTCCTCGATGACGGTGTTGACCGCGACCCACTCGCCATCCGCCAGGGGCGCGACAGTCGGATTTTTCAGTGCTGTCAGAAGGCAGAGAACGGCAGGCAAGTCCGCTTTGCGCACATTGAGCATCAGACCGACCCTCCCATGCGCGGCCATAGCTCCGTTGAGCATGACGGCGAGATTCTCAATCTTTTCTCGCCGGGAAGGATCGGCCCATGCGGCCTTGTTGGCGACCAGTTGGGTGTTGGACTCAAGAACCGTTTCAAGAATTCTCAAATGATTGGCGCGCAGTGAACTGCCCGTTTCCGTGACTTCGACGATGGCGTCTGCGAGTAACGGTGGCTTGACTTCGGTTGCGCCCCAGGAGAACTCGACCCGGACGGCAACGTTCCTGCTGGCGAAATAATTGCGGGTGAAACTGACCAGCTCGGTGGCAATGATTCGGCCATCAAGGTCTTCCAGTTTTTGGAAGCCCGAATCCTCGGGCACGGCAAGCACCCACTTGACCTTGCCCATGCTTTGTTTGGCATAGATCAGGTCAGTGACCTTGACTACATCGAGACCGCTTTCGAGCACCCAGTCCAAGCCAGTCAAGCCAGCATCCAGGGCGCCATGTTCGACGTACCGGGCCATTTCCTGAGCACGAATGAGCAGGCATTCGATATCGGGATCATCCGTGGAGGCGAAATAGGAACGGGCATTGGTGTACACGCGTAGTCCGGCGCGCGTGAAGAGGCTCAGCGTCGCTTCCTGCAAACTTCCTTTAGGGATGCCCAGTCGCAGTTTCATTGGGCAGCCCTTTCTTGCTTACGTGGAGCTCCGAGCGCGTTTCCCAAAGGAAGTTCCTGGGTGAAGCAGGAACGCGTCCCGGTGTGGCACACCTTGCCCTCGCCCAGCACGCGGACGCGCAGAAGCACCGTATCCCGATCGCAGTCGGTCCAGACTGCAACCACCTGCAGGCGATTGCCGGAACTCTCGCCCTTGGTCCACAGTGTCTGGCGAGTGCGGCTGAAGAACGTCACGAATCCAGTGCACAGGGTCATGTCCAGGGCCTCCCGGTTCATAAAGCCCACCATCAGGAGCTCTCCGGTGCCCGCATCCTGAATGACAGCGGGTGCCAAACCCTGCATCTTGTCAAAGTCGATTTCCATTGGATCCTCCTAATTCCCTTGTCAGATTCCCAAAGCCGGGCACAAAACAAAAAGCCCACTGGGCGAGTTGTGCGCCAGCGGGCTTGGATTTCCTATAAGTGCTTTTTGGTTATCCGTTGTCCCCCGCCGACACGCTCATCGCATGGTGATGATGGTGATGGCGATGGGTCAGCGAAGTCATCGTGAACATGATAGTAGGGCAGTGGCGTTATGGTTGTCAATCTGTGGCGGGATGGATTACTGAACGATCGCTCCAAATCCCCAGGGGACGTTTGAATTTTCAAAGAGGCGTGAAGGGAAAAAGGCACAGCCCTCGTTCTAGTGGATAAGACCTACATCCAGTCATAAAATAGTAACGACCGCACGGTCGCCGCATATTGTCCACGGCCTTTTTCTTAAAGCGTGAAACGCCACCCGTCCCTTCAGCACTATTCTTTACGATAAGAAGACCGCTGTGGGAGAGGACAGACTCCAGGAGAGCCCAAAGACCGTTCCAAGGAGAAAAAGGATGAAAGCGAAAGCCGGTAGTGCAGTAACGCTGAGTCCACTGGTAGACCATGTGGTGATCATCGTGAAGGAAAACCACACCTACGACAGCTACTTCGGCACATTCCCGAACTCGGAAGGCGATAACCGGTTGGGTAAGGCGCCGAATCCTCCTACGTTTGATCCGAACCATCGCCATGAAACGTGGATGAAACGTGATGCAGAACAGCGGTATCGGCTGCAATATTCCGGGGCGGACATCCCGACCTACTTTGCTCTGGCGAAGCAATACACGCTCTGCGACCATTTTTTTTCGGAAGTGGCCGGGCCGTCGACTCCCAGCCACCTCATGCTGATTACCGCTGATTCGCCCGTCATCAACAATCCACCCTTCAGCAACTCGCCAACAAATTTATACGATCTGAAATCGTTGCCGATGGCGCTGCAGAGTGCGGGACTTACTTGGGGCAACTACGGCGGTTATGCGTTTCACTACATTCGGGAACTGGCCAAAAGTTCGCAGAATCACAGCCGAGACCTGTTCGCCCATCAGGCGGCCGCCGGCCAGCTCCCCTCTGTCTCCTGGATCTATGGGGACGGCGGCAGTCCCAACTACAGCGAACATCCCACGCAGAACATTACTCCTGGTTCGGAATGGACGGGCCAGCAGATTCAGGCCATTGTGGATGGCGGCTTATGGCCGCGCACGGTCGTTTTCGTGACCTGGGATGACTGGGGTGGATGGTACGACCACGTCGTGCCGCCCAATATTGAACAATGGGACAGCCGTCGAGCTCAGTATCCGGGGGACGCCCACCCGGAGTTTGACGGCCAGCAGTTTCGCTACGGTTCCCGCGTGCCTTGTCTTGTCATCAGCCCGTATGCGCGGAAGGGATACGTCTCGCAGACGCAGCGCTCTCACATCAGCCTGGTGAAATTCTGCCAGAGTTTGTTCGGCATTCCCTCTATCAATCCGCGGTTGGACACGGCCGATGACATGTCTGATTGTTTTGATCCGACGCAAGCGCCGCTTGGGCCTCCGAAACTTCCGGCGCCGACAGCGCTGGGCGGCGGAGGAACTGTGGGAGGGCCGGGGCGGGTAAATCCGCCGAGACCAAAACCGAAGCCCCACCCGAAACCAAAACCAAAACCGAAGCCGCGCCGGCCGCGTAAGTAATTCCGGGCGGTTAATGTCCAGGATTGCCGACTTGCTGTACGGGCTACATCGCAGGAAAATTGTGAGGTTAGGCGAAGCCAATGGAGAGTCGACCCGATAATGCTTCGGGCGGCGGCTATCCCGCTGATAGCAGCTGTCGTTGGCAGCAGGAATCAAGAGCAAAGGAGGTCACATGAGTGCCAAGGAAATCAAAGGAAGACAGCGCCCTATGAACGTCTATGTTCGGCGAGGCTCCAGTGCGGAGAAGGCTTTCAGGAAACGCGCTGGATCACTTTCGCCGAAGGCGATTGCGCCAGGCATCGCACCCACTCCAGAACACGATCTCAAGTACCAGGGCGGCAAAATAATTCAGGACTTGAGATTCATGAATTTCTATATCGGCGGCGATGTGTGGGACACGGGTGATATCGCAAATATCGATAATGCCCTTTCTCAGGCAATGTCCGACCAGGATCTCAACAATGTGATGGCGCAGTATTTTCCGGGTCCGATTACTACGACTTTTGACGGTTCCCAAACCCTGCCTGGCTCCCCTCCGGCGATCATGTCACAAGGGGACGTCGAGCAATTGGTGGCGACGTTCTACAGCGGAGGGAAACTGACCGGTCACGACTTGGCGACGACGCTCTTCAACTTCATGCTTCCGCCCGGAACCGTGTTGAATACCGACACGACGACCACGGGTGGGGGACAGCATGTGGCGTCCGGAGTCAAAAGGGAAGCAGCTGCGGTGAAATCGCAGGCCGTTGCGCCCAAGGCCCTCGTGCCCAAAGATGAGGCGGATTCGCTTAACGGGTTGGGTGGCTACCACGGCTCGGTCCATGTCTCCGACACTGACATCGTCTACTACGCGGTTGGCGTTTACTCGCAAACCGAAGCCGATGGGACGGTGAACGGCATCCCGGTATTTGACCAGCCCTGGAAAAATGTGGTCGCCACGTTCTACCACGAACTGAATGAGGCTCGAACCGACGCGGACGTTGAAGATGCCATCCGTGCCGGTAATGATCCCAACGCCAACGCCTTCCTTGGATGGGTATCCGACCAGGGCGAGGAGATCGGCGATTTCCCGGTGTCCGAAGCCGGTGGCGATTTGACGGAGGTATTTCAGGAGGTGGAACTCACCGACAACAGCGGTACGGTTCCCATCCAGTTCATGTATTCGGACGCGGTCCACGGACCGGAAGGTCCTATTGCCCAGGCGCACGCACCCGTCAATAGTCTGCAACGAAGCGCATAAAACCACAGAGGGCACAGAGGAAAGACGTAGAGCACCCATTTCGTGCTCCTTTGTGTTCTCGGTGGTTGATGATTTTCCCCTGCGTTCCTCTGTGCCCCCGTGGTAGGCCGTGGCGGTTGCTACTTGCCCGTGTAGAGATCCGGAAACTGCTGCCGAAGGTGAGCAACTTTTGGCGCGTCGTTATAGACGATGTAGGGACTGTCGGGATGACGTGTGGCGTAGTCCTGATGGTAGGCCTCGGCCGGATAAAAGGCCTTCAGCGGTACCACTTGAGTCACAATTGGACGCGGAAAGACTTTGGCCTTGTCCAGTTGCGCGATGTACGCCTCGGCAATTCGCTTCTGCTCATCGTTGTTATAGAAGATGGAAGAACGATACTGGCTGCCGGTGTCTGGTCCCTGGCGGTTCAACTGCGTGGGATCGTGCGCGACGGAGAAGAAGACTCGAAGAAGTTGTCCATAGGTGATCTGCGACGGATCGTAAGTGATCTTCACCGATTCCGCATGGCCGGTGTCACCGTTGCTAACCAATTCGTATTCCGCAGTACCGGCCGCACCGCCGGAGTAGCCTGACGTGGCTCCAACCACGCCCTTCACGTGCTGGAAGACGGCCTGAATGCCCCAAAAGCAGCCGCCGGAGATGACGGCGGTTTGTTCAGACTTGGTCGCCGTCAGCGTAGCGTCCACAGCGGGGTTGGGGACGGCAGTACCCACATGATCGCTGGCGTTGCAGGCGACTACGCTCAAGAGGGTAACCATCAAGAGAACAACAGATACGCGCGAGTAGAAGCTGGACATAGGTATAGCGAACTCCTTCGAACGCTCCCGTAGGCTCGATCCGAGCGCCTCTTCAATAGAAGTAGAGTCGCCAGCCTGACAAAAGTTACGGATATTTGTGGTGGAGCGCCGGGCGTCCCGGCTGGTCCGGCACAAGCCCGGGGCCGAACTGGGACGGGCGAGACGCCCGTCGCTCCATCGGGCGTTTTCCATCGGATAACCCGTCACGCGGTCACGAGGTACTTCTTCAAGCAGCGCACACAGGGAGAGTAACCCTGCCGCGATGCTTCGGCGGCGGTGATCGTCCGCAGCTTCGTTTTTTCGTGGATAAATTCACATCCTGCAGCGTGAAACAATTTCCCATCTTCCGAAACTACGACCATCATGTTCGGAGGTACGCCGACGCCTGGTTGCGCATGTTCGGAACGCGATTCAGGGCCGCGGAATGCGGAAGAACGGGCCACCTCGATGGTGCCGGCGACAAGGCATGCCGCCGCGGTTGCGACTATCCATCCCAAAAAGCTTCTCCGGCTACCCGGCATATTCTCGTCCAGTCGCTGGTGCAGACGATGGCTGAATCCGAGGGGGACTTCGAGCATCCGTTCATCGCCATATAACTGTAGGACGTTACGCGTGCCATCCAAAACAGCGGCGCAGCGCTGGCATCCGCGGATGTGTTCTTGCATCGCAACGCGCAAACCGGGTTCGACTTCGCCGTCGAGATAGTTTGATACTTCGCGCCAGACTTCTTCGCAGCTGACTACCATGGCTTCGTCCCCTTTACGAAAGACAACCTGCTGGTCATGCTCCATGCGCCGCCGAGGCCGGGAGCGAGCAGATCGCGCAACATCAGCCGAGCCCGCAGCAAACGGGTCTTGACCGATGCGGTGGAAATTCCGAGCGCCTTGGCCGTTTCCTCGATGCTGAGGTGCTGCATGTCGCGCAAGACAAAAACTTCACGGTAGATTTGCCCTAACTCGGCCAGCGCCTCGGCGAGCTTCTGGCGAACCTCACTCCGTTCCAGCGTTTCCGATGGAATCTCCCGCCAGTCGGCGAAATCGCGAGGCGTATAGTTGCCTTCCTCGTCCTGGCGATCGGCGATCGGTTCCATAATATTGGCGTGTTCTTTTCTTCTCCGCATACGCGCCTCATTGACGGTGATCTGGATGAGCCATGTGCTGAATCGCGACTCCGCGCGAAACTGCCGGATGTGTTTGAAGGCTTTCAGCACCGCCTCCTGGGCCACGTCCTCGGCATCCGCGTCGTTCCGCAGAATTGCAAACGCTGCCGCGTACACGCGCCGCTCGTAGGGGCGGATCAACTCATAAAAGAGATCGTGCTCACCAGCCAGGACACGCCGGATCAACATCTCTTCGTTGAATTGTTCGGCTGGACGCTCCAGCGAAGTCACCCTTTCCGGCATTGCACCTCACCGCACTGAACTCGGTGCTTACCAGGCCCCATTATGCCCGAAAAATTACGCAGATGAATCTGGCCGATGGAGAGCCCGGAGGGGACGCCCGGCGCTCCATCACAAGCTTGGATCGACACGACCGCGCGTTCGATGCGATTCGCGAAAGGAGGTAAAGTTTCGGCCTCGCGTCGTTCGACTTAACTCCCAGGCAGCCGGCGCGGAGAAAACCCACCACTTTTGTGCCATTTCCGCCTGATTCTCCACAGCCTTCCACCAGCTTGCTACTTGCATTCCCACACACAAGTTCCGGATAATCATGGTCAAGAGTTGATCGCCGTGTATCGCTACAGTCGTACAGATTTGCTGCGCATTCTTCGGCTCATTCCTCGCCAGCTTCAGACCTGGGAGAAGGCGGGACTGGTAACGGTGGGCGAAGATTATTCCTTCTTCGATCTCGTGCAGATCAAGAAAGTGCGTGACCTCTGCGCCCAGCGTGTTCGGCCGGCCGTCATCCGGCAATCGTTAGAAGCCATGCAGAAACAGGTTGCCGGTATGGAGAATCCACTGCTCGAGGCCGGCGCCTATCAGAGCGGACATCGCATCGCGTTCCGGCATCAAGGGCGGCTGCTTGAACCCATCGCCGGGCAGTTCATGTTTGATTTCTCGTCCGGAGAAAGAAAAGTGGTAACCAGCCAGCCGCGGAATGGACCGGAACTGGTGGTTACCGACGTTGCCGACTTGTTTGCGCGCGGGATCACGCTGGAAGAAAATCCCTCCACGCAGAACGAGGCGATCACAACTTATTTAAAGGTTCTCGAAATGGATCCCATTCACGCCGCGACGCACATCAATCTGGGCACGCTGTATTACAACCGTCAGGAATACGCGCTCGCCGAAAGGCACTACCGTTCGGCGATTCAGATCGATCCACGCTACGCGCTCGCCTATTTTGACCTGGGCAACGTGCTCGACGAAACCGGACGCGTCGAGGAAGCCATCAACACCTATAAGACGGCCATTCAACTGGCGCCCACCTACGCGGATGCGCACTACAACATTGCACTGGCTTACGAGAAAATCCGCGAGCCGCGCAAGGCCCTGCAACACTGGCGCGCCTACGTGAAGCTCGACACCACCGGCCCCTGGACTGTGCACGCCAAACATCAGATCCAGCGCATCCTGCAGGGCGACAGCCTGAAGCTGGTGCACTCCCGTAAGGCGAACTGACAATCGCAGCGCAATGCGTCCGCGCGGGCCACGGATGGGGCTGTTTTCCGTCGTATACTCAGGTATTACCTCTCGTGCAGGAGATCGAAATGAACCTCTATCGGCGGATTTTGATGCTGAGTCTCGGGCTCACTGTAATGGCGTGCGGCGTCTCTTTTAGTCAGGCGGAACCCAAGAAGAATGAAATTTACTCCGAAACCGCCGATGCGCACGCCGAAATCAAAGAGGCTCTGAAGAAGGCTGCAGCGGAGCACAAGCGCGTCATCGTTGTGTTTGGAGCAAACTGGTGCTACGACTGCCACGTGCTCGATGCGGCTTTTCATCGTTCAGATTTGGCGCCGATAGTCTCTGCCAACTACGAAGTTGTGCATGTCGATATCGGGAAGGGAGAAAAAAATCAGGACCTGATGACGCGGTACGAGGTCCCTATGAAGCGAGGCATTCCCGGGTTGGCCGTGCTTGATGCCAGTGGGAAGCTGGTTTATAGCCAGAAGAATGGCGAATTTGAGAATGCGCGAGCGCTCGCCCCGGAAGACTTTATAGCGTTCCTGAACAAGTGGAAACCCGCTGCGCAGAGCCGGTGAAATCTGGAAATCCGATCTGCGCCCGAAAAAAGGCGCGGCTTGCGCCGCGCCGGGGAGAGTAATTCCTTAGTCGTCCAACCAGTTAGTCCACCACCAGCTTATTTTCAACGCTGAACGCTCCAGGCACGGAACTCGCACGTATTCCGGCAACGTTCTTGTCCATCGCGCTCTCGACAGTTCCGTAGAGCGTCACATGTCCGTTGTCTACCACAATGCGGATCGGGTGCACCGGGTCGCTTGCGTAGCGGCCAAGTACCGAGTCGCGATAAATTGCGCGAGCGGTACGCACTCGGATCGAATCGTCGAACATCGAAACCGGCAGCACCTTCACCTGGCTCACAACGTCCTTGACCCCGGGCGTATGCGCCACGATGGCGAGCGCCGAGTCCTTCGCTACGTCGTTTAGGGTGTCGCCGCTGATGGTAGCGACGCCACCTTTCACACTGAGCGCAAGATAGTTGAATGCATTGTCGTAGTATCCAACGCGGTCATAGGCCAGCTTCTTTGCCAGTTTCTGCTGGAGTTGGCCATCGGGCACGGTTTCTCCCGCGACTGCAATGTCGTTGCGAACGCCGGTTACGTTTGCGAGCTTCTTAACTCTCTTCGCGGCGTTGAGTTTGTCCTGATAAATGCCGACTGTGCCAGTGAGGGTCACGATGCCATCTTCGACGGTCGCGTTCACGCTTTGCAGTTGCCTCGCGTCATGAAGCTTCTGGCTTACCATCTGCTGAACCTGCTGATCGTAGCGGCCAGTACTCGCCATTGCAGTCATACTTAGAAAAACGAGTGACGCTAGAGTCACCACAAATGCTTGTCTTTGCTTCTTCATAGCTACCATCCCTTTGCCAGAGTCCGCTTACCGCGGTATTGACCGGCTAGTTAAATAGATGCGCAACGAGTCGTCCATGATCCTGATGCGGAGGGTGCTTTTACAAATTATTACAAAAAGTTGACACGTCTTTGTCATGACGACTAATCTCCAGCCATGCCCCGTGGTTTGCAAGCGGAACTCAAACAGAAGATTCCATTCGCCAGTCGAGAAGCGGAGGCCTATCTTTCTTTGCTACGTACGGCCGATGCTCTCCAGACGCAGGTCGAGGCCCGGCTCAAAGAATTTGGACTCACCGGAACGCAATACAATGCTCTGCGCATCTTGCGTGGTGCCGGGCCGGAAGGCTTGCCGTGCCGCGAGATTGGCGAGCGCATGATCACGCGCGATCCCGACATTACGCGCCTGCTGAATCGCATGGAAGATCGTGGCTTCGTCCAGCGCACGCGCGCGAAGCACGATCGCCGCGTCGTCTACGGAAAGATCACTGCTGCCGGACTGAAGCTCCTGCGCGAAATGGATGGGCCCCTCGAAAAATTTGGCCGGGAAATGCTCCGCCACGTCGGACAGGAGAAGTTGAAGCAGTTGATTGAATTGCTGGAATTGGTGAGGGAAGGAAAGGGTTTTCACCGTCGAGACGCCTAGAGCGCCAAGTAGAACCTTCAGCTGCTATCGCTTTCGCCGTGCAACTTTCCTCTTTGACGATGCAGCGTTCCTCTTAATGGCAGCTTTGTTCGGAAACACCCGCGCAAAAATCTTGTCGATGTTCCTAAGCTGCCGCTTCAAATCAAACGCACGCTCGATCTTTGCTCGCGGCACTCGTCCACGAATCGCGGGATCGTTTACGACTAGATCATGGAAATCGAGGTCTTCTCGCCACGCCTGCATGGCGTGGCTCTGCACCAGGCGGTATGCGTCCTCGCGAGAAACACCACTTTCAACCAAGTCGAGCAGCAATTGTCCACTGAAGACGAGACCGCGCGTGCTCTCGAGGTTCGCCAGCATTCTGTCGGGATAAACGAACATGGTCTCGATCAAGTTCGCCGTCTTGTGCAGCAGATAGTCGGTGAGCGTTGTCGAGTCCGGAATGATGATGCGTTCGGCTGATGAATGCGAAATATCGCGCTCGTGCCACAACGCGACATTTTCGAATCCCGCCTGCGCGTTCGCTCGCACTACGCGCGCCAGTCCAGAGATCTGTTCGCTGGTGACAGGATTGCGCTTGTGCGGCATGGCCGACGAGCCCTTCTGCTTTTCGCTGAAATATTCCTCCGCCTCACGGACTTCGGTGCGCTGCAGGTGGCGGATTTCGGTTGCGATCTTGTCGAGTGTCGAGGCGATCGTGGCCAGCGTTGCCATGAAGTGAGCATGGCGGTCGCGCTGAATCACCTGCGAGGAGATCGCGGCGGCTTTCAATCCCAGACGGGCGCAGATCTTCTCTTCGAGTTCCGGCGTGAGATGGGCAAACGTTCCGACGGCGCCCGAGAACTTGCCAACGCGCAGATCTTCCGCGGCGGCACTAAAGCGCGCGATGTTACGCTGAGTCTCCGAATACCAGTTGGCGATCTTGAATCCAAAAGTGATGGGTTCGGCGTGGATGCCGTGGGTACGCCCGATCATCGGCGTATCTTTGAACTCGAACGCCCGGCGTTCGAGCACCTCGGCGAGACGGTCGAGATCGCCCGCAATCAAAACGGACGCTTGCTGAATGAGCAACGCCTGCGCTGTATCGACCACATCGTTTGAAGTCAGGCCATAGTGGAACCAGCGTGCGTGTGGGCCCACGATCTCGGCCACTGCCGTGGTGAAGGCGATGACATCGTGTTTCACCTCCGCCTCAATCTCAAAGATGCGCTCAACGCTGAAGTCGGCGCGCGCATGAATTGCCTTGGCGGCGTCTTTGGGCACGATGCCGGCGGCGGCCAAAGTTTCGGTCGCGGCGACTTCGACGGCCAGCCAGGTGCGGAAGCGGTTTTCGTCGCTCCAGATGCGAGCCATTTCGGGCCGGGTGTAGCGTGCGATCACGGGACTTTCTCCAAAGGGGGAACTGGGGATTGTAAATCAGGCGGGCGACTGCGTGCAGTTTGTCGGTGGAGCGCCGGGCGGTGCCGCCCGGCTATGATCAATGATGAGACCGTTCGACTTCGCTCACGGCAGGCTCGCGAGGACGCCCGTCGCTCCACGATCTGACTACTCCACCGTGTGTTTCGCGGTGTACCCCTCTCGCGCGTAGACGACGTACTTCACGTCCTTGCCTTTCTGGTCGCGAACCTTCAGAGGACCGCCATCCGGCGCATGGAGTTCGACTTTCAACTTGCGATAGGTGCCATCGAGCCTGGTGTTCGTGGGATGGTAACTAATGCTGTACTGGTTGCGGATGTCCGTCGCGATATCGCTGAAGATCCCCGGCAACTCACCTTCGAAGCGGGGAAAGTAGGCGCGCCCCCCGGTGAGGGTTGCGAATGTCTTCATCTCGTTATCCGCTTGCAGGTAGTCCATGTTGCCGACCGGTATCCCCATACCGTGCGGAGCGGCGCGTCCGTGCGACTCCCACCATTCCCGTTCAGCCCAGCCAACGCTGATTGGATAGATGGTGACGTCTTTCGTAGCCTTGACCTTTTTAAGAATCTTGTCCAGTGTGAGCTTGCTGAAAGTGTCGACTCCGGTGGAGATCAGAATGATGTATTTTTTGCCCTCGATGCGATCGACCCGGTCCAGTGTGTCGAACAAGGCGTCGAACAGGTTGGTTTCCGCGAAACCTGGCATGCGCAATTGGTTTAACGCGGCCTGGACAGCGCGCTTGTCCTGGGTAAAATCCGCGAGAATTTGGGGTTTCATGTCATAAGAAATCACCGCTACCCAGTCATCCTTCTTCAGCGTGTTCGCGAATGAGTACGATGCATTTAAGGCATCGACAATGAAGTAATAATTGGTGGACGCAAACTCCACCAGCAGCACTGCCGTGATCGGAGCCTCGGTCTGACTGAAATTCGAAATCTGCTGTGGCGTGCCGTCCTCCATCACCTTGAAGTTTTCCTTCTTCAGCCCGGGGATCGTCTGACCGTCTTTGGTGGTCACAAGTACATCGAGGTTCACAAGCGGTACGTCAACCTTGATCGAGTAATCGGGCATGTTCTCGATCTTTTTCGGTTTTTCCGGGGCCGGAGGCGGTGGTTCTTCCTTTTTCTTGGGGACCACATACGGTCCGACGTCGTTTTGCGGCCCGCCGGCTGCGGGCGGAGTCTCCTGCTGGTTCGGATTCGCCGGGGGTTGCTGCGCTGTATCTTGAGCCCGCGCCAGGAAACTCGGAACAACCAGGAAGAAAAGAGTAGTTACCAACAGAATTGTACGCTTGCGGAAAGCCGGCGATAGCTGGGATCGCCCGCCAAATGCACCAGAACACATGGGAAAGTCCTCGATAACTTTTGTTTTGATTCTGTGTTAGTATAGATGCAAGAACTCTGCGGTTGGGATATTTTGCGGGCCCTAAAAGAGCGCCACCCTCTCCTGGCAAAGCCCTTCTTTAACAGCGGTATATGCGGAGTCTTTACAAGTTGCAAGGTCATTCTTGTGACCTCCGGGGTATTCATGGGAAAAGCCGTACGCGCACTCGCCACCCTTTTGTGTTTGTCATCCTCTCTCTGGGTAGCCGCACAAGACCCTTCCACGCAAGACCGGCTAGCGCCTGCCATCATACCGCTCGATCAGATCCACGAAGGCATGAAGGGCACCGCGCTCACCGTCTTTCAGGGAGTGAAGCCCGAATCCATGGACGTGGAAGTTCTGGGCGTGATGCACAACGTGAACGGTCCCAAGGGCGACATTATCCTGGTCCGCCTGCACGGTACCAAGCCCGAATATACGGGTGTGGTTGCTGGAATGAGCGGCAGCCCCGTCTATTTTGACGGTAAGCTCGCGGGCGCCCTTGCTTTCCGCATCGGCGAATTCTCGAAGGAACCGATCGCGGGCGTGACGCCGATCGAAGAGATGCTGGAGATCAACGCGCTCGATCATCGTCCAGCCCCGGCGCGGGCGAATGGTTCCGGCACAAGTCATCCGAACGCCAATCCTCCGACTCAAAGCGGAACCACGCAAACCGCAAGCCCCGGTGAAAACGCGACGCTCCCGTCTCAGAACTACAGCAACTATCTGACGCCCATCGAGACTCCGCTCGTGTTCAACGGTTTTTCTGGCGACACCTTGCAGCGCTATGCGTCGCAGTTCGCCGACGCAGGTATTGTTCCCGTGATGGGCATTGGCTCCGCGAGCGATCGCAAACAGCCGGAACCGATTGAGCCTGGATCCGCCGTCAGCGCCGTGCTGGTTCGTGGCGACATGGATATTGCCGCCACCTGCACTGTGACCTACATCGATCCGCAGCGCTTGCTCGCCTGCGGACATCCGCTCTTGCAGTTTGGTGAAGTGGACTTGCCGATGACCAAAGCTACCGTATTGGCCACGCTGCCTTCGCCACTGAATGCGTTCAAGATCGTCAACACGACCGAGACCGTGGGCGCCTTCGTGCAGGACCGCCAGAACGGCATTATGGGCGTGCCCGGGCGAGAGTCGAAGATGATTCCGGTGACCGTGGCGCTGCACAATGGACCGGGAACCGCGACTAAAGAATTCCACTATGAAGTTCTGAATAACGCGCGGCTGAGCCCGCTCGCCATGATGGCCACAGTTTTCAATGCACTGCATGGCACCAACGAATATGCCGAGGACATTACCTATCGCATGAATGGCGTGCTCAGCGTGAAAGGGTATCCCGACGTCACGCTGCGCAACATGTTTGCCCCGCAAGACAATGGGCAGCCCGCGGCTGCTTTGGCCGCCGCCACCATTGGCGACCGTTTTGGACGCATCTATACGAATGCCTTCGACGTTCCTGACGTTCAGGGCGTTAAGCTCGATTTCGATCTTGTCCGCGAGCGCCGGTCCGCTCGCCTGGAAGCTGCGCGCACCGACATGACAGAAGCTCGTCCCGGCGACCAGATTATGGTTGAGACCGTGATTCGTCCCTATCGAGGCGAGCGATTGGTGCGCCAGATTGCCATACGGATTCCGACCTCCACTTCGAAGGGAACGCTGCGTATCCTGGTCAGCGATGGAGACACGCTCGACCGCATGCACCGCGGTACACCGATGATGAACCATGGTCTGGGCCTGGCGCCGACGATCGCATTGCTGAACAAGGAGCGCGCCAACGATCGCGTGTATGTTTCTCTTCTCGATTCCGGCCCCGAAGCCATGGTCGCCGACAAAGTGATGCCGACGCTGCCGCTTTCCGTCATGAACGTCATGGACAACATGCGTGGCACCCAGGACATGGTCGTGCTCGGTGAGTCGTCGGTCAGCGAAGCTTCCACTGATCCGCTCGACTATGTCGTCTCCGGCGCGCAGATGCTGACGATTAGTATCAAGTAGCTGTCGCTTAAGCGAAACGACGGGCGTCTCGCCCGTCCGCCGGGCGGGGACGCGCGGCCCTCCATTCCCTTAAAATGAGGTATGACTTTGGCACGTAAGACGTTCGCGCTGCTATCAGCACTCATTGTTTCCACCATCGCCCTTTCCGTATTTGCCCTCGCCGAAGGCACCCGCACGTGGGAACAATCCAAATTCGAAGAACTGATCAAGGGCACTGCCAAGGGCATCGCTCTGCGCAGTGAGGGCGGCCTCGAACTTGCCCCGGCCTTCAAGGCGATCGCGACCACGCCTTCGACCTACATCTGGTCGATCGCATCTGATTCCGGGGGCAACATCTACGCCGCTGCAGGCTCTCCGGCCCGCGTCTATCGCATCACGCCGGATGGTCAAAGCACGACCATTTTCGAGCCGCAGGAATTGCAGGTGCAGTCTCTCGTCGTCGACAAGAAAGGCATCGTCTACGCCGCCACCGCCCCCGACGGCAAGGTCTATCGTCTGGAAGCCCGGTACCTCGAATCCCAGCGTCTCGATTCGGCGAAAGCCGCCAAGGATGCAGATCGTGCTGCAAAGGCATCCTGGAGCGCGACCCCCTACTTCGATCCCGGCTCCAAGTACATCTGGGACATCGTTCTGGACCGCGCCGGTACGCTATATGCCGCCACCGGCGATCACGGTGAAATCTACAAAGTTAGTTCCAACGGCCAGCACTCGCTCTTCTTCAAGAGCGATGAAGTCCACATTCGCGCTCTCGCGCTCGATCCCAACGGAAATCTCATCGCCGGCTCCGATGGCAGCGGGCTGGTCTATCGCATTGCGCCGAATGGCGAAGCGTTCGTTCTCTACAGCGCGCCCAAGAAAGAAATTACCGCGCTCGCTATCGACGGCGCCGGCAATATCTATGTCGCTGCGGCCGGAGAAAAGCGTCCCGGAGGTGCGACCCCGGGAATGGGCGTCTCTCTCTCCACTCCGCCGCAGACTTCTCCTGCACCCGGCGGCAATCTAACCCTGACCGCGCCTTCCACCACACCCACGTCTCCGTTCCCCGCTCCCGGACTTGGCGCTACCGGCGGCTCCGAGATTTATCGCATCGCGCCTGATGGCGCTCCGTCGCGTTTGTGGAGTTCGCACGAAGATCTCGTCTACGCCCTAGCCTTCGATCAGCACGGGCGCCTCATCGCCGGCACCGGCAACCGCGGTCACATTTTTGCCATCAACGGCGTCGACGATTTCACCGATCTGATGAAGGCCAGCGCCACGCAAATCACCGCCTTGGCCGCCGCGCCTGGCGGAGGCCTCTATGCCTCTGGCAGCAACCTGGGAAAGATTTTCGTCCTCGGCCCCGGTCTAGAGTCGGAAGGGACGTACGAAAGCGATGTCTTCGACGCGCGCGTCTTTTCGCTCTGGGGACGAGCCAGCATCCGCAGCGCCGGAAATTCCAATATCGAACTCTATGCTCGCAGCGGAAACGTGGACAATCCCGATCGCAACTGGAGTCCCTGGACGCGCATTAATTTCACCGTCGCCCTCGCCGCCGATTCTGAACTCAAGATTCCGCCGGCGCGTTTCGTGCAGTGGAAGTCCGTACTTCACGCGGCTAATCCCGCTCCTCGCGTTGACTCCGTCCTGCTGAACTACCTGCCGAAGAATGTAGCCCCTGAAATTGATGAGATCACGGTGCTCCCCGGCTATCGCTATCAGCCTACTTCCCACGTGTCGGGCAGCGAGGCGCCTCCTCCCGGGCAACCGCGTTTCGATCCCCCGCTCCCCCCGATCCGCGACCGCGATTCTGTCGGCATCCGCTGGTTGGCGCATGACGACAATGACGATCAGCTCGTCTACAGCGTCTACTACCGCGGCGACGGCGAATCGCGCTGGCTGCTGCTGAAAAATAATCTCTCCGATCGCTACTACTCTCTCGACGCCAGTCTTCTACCTGACGGCGGCTATACCGTGAAAGTCATCGCCTCCGATGCGCCCTCGCATTCGCCCGGAGAAGCTCTCTACGCTGAACGTGTCGGCAACCGGTTCGAAGTTGACACCACGCCTCCCGTCATCGACAACCTGACTGCAACTGTCGACGGAAAACAGATTCACGTGCATTTCCGCGCCAGCGATTCGTTTTCGCCGATCAAGCGGGCGGAGTATTCGCTGGATGGCGGTGACTGGCAGTTCGTCGAGCCGGTCGGCCAGTTGTCCGATTCGAAAACGGAAGGCTACGACTTTCACATCACTGTGCCGCAACCTGACGCTGCGCCGGCGCTGATGGCCGAGAGCACCGCAAATGACCACGTCGTCGTGGTCCGCGCCTACGACCGCTTCGACAATCTCGCCACCGCTAAGGCCGTACTTCGCGGGAAATAGCAAACCCTTAACCACAGGGGACACAGAGGAGTACAGAGGGGAATCACAGGTTCTCCTGCGTTCCTCTGTGTCCCCTGTGGTTGGGGCTTTGACTTATTGATCCACAGGAAGGCCGGTAGCGACGAGCGAAGCCAGCGCGCACGGCTTGGGTATTAGTTCCGCAATCCGACTTCTAACCTTCTGCCTTCTATTACTCCTGCGCGAAAATGATGGAACTCGGAGTTCCACTGGTTGTGCCGATCATCATGAAATCGGTAATCACCGAATTCGAAGAATCAAAGTCGATGGCGTAGATCGCACTTGTTGGAGGGGGTGGAGCGGTCAGTGTGATCGTGCCCACTCCTGAACTCGTCATCGTGTATTTCCCACCGCTCAGCGCTTGGTTCCCGGGATTCTGCGTTCCAGCGACGTTGAAAGTTCCCCCTCCTGTCGATGTGAGCAGAAGGTTCTGGACCACCGGCGCAATACTGGAGTCGCTGTTGCTGATCGTTGCCGCCGCAAAGGTGCCTGGCAACTCCGTCGGCGTGTAAGACGCTGTCGAGGGCTGCGGGTCCATTGTGCCGGTCATTACCGCCGTGCTGGACTGATCGAGCAGGAAACCACGATTCGCCCCGCTGGCATACAGAACAAACGGAAGGGGCGCTACTGCCGGGCTCGCGGCCGGATTGCCCAGCATCTGGAAGATATATCGTCCGTTAGTGCCACTCGCTACGTACGTGTAAGAGAATGGCGACGTCGGCAGCACCGAAATAATCGCTCCATTATCGTTTTGATCGAAACTGCCCGTGAAGCCGCCTGCTCCTCCTGTTCCTCCCGATGTACCATCGGTGGTGCCGCGCGTCAGCGAGACGTTCGCCAACGTCCCAGTCAGATTTGAAACCAATGTGCCGCTGAATGCGGCGTTGTTATAGGTCATCGGGACCTGGTAGACCATGGATCCGGAAAGCGCGGGATGAGTCCCGTCGACGGAGTCAGTGGAAATGGCAAATAGCGTCAGCGCATTGGGACCGGTCTTGGTTTGTGTTTGCCCGCCAGAAACAAAGAAGTCAAAATGTTGCGTTTGGGCGGTGGTTAGAGTCATATGCCACAATCCGGAGATGTTAGGGTCGAGTTGGTATGAGCCCGCAACGTTGCAAGGTGGCGTGCCACACACGTTGGTCGTTGCGCCGTTGTCGTTAGCATCGAGCAGTCCGCCGCTGATAGTCCCACCGGTTCCGCTTGGAGTCATCGGTAGCATGCCAACATACCCAACCCGGCCGCCGGTCGAGTCCACACCAGTGAAACCGAATGCGAATGTTTGCGCGCCAGCGTTGAATACTGTGCTTGCCGCCGACTTTTGCAAGATGCCGGAGCCGGCTATACCAGTGCCGTCTGATGACGATTCGATCATCCGAATGATGCCCGACGACGTAAGAACCGCAGTGTATATGTTGGTTGTGCCGCTGCTAAGGCTCAGCGTAAGTGTCCCCATGTTGTTGCTGCCGGAAATCGGAATATACGAGCCCGAAGTAATGGCGTACTCCGTGAACGCACCGGCGGTGAGTACATCTTCGACTCCCGTCGTGATCGTGCCATTGGAGGCTTCCCGCCACGGCCACGGGGTTAGGGGGATTGCTGTTGTCGTATCCCGAAAACCGGAACGCGTACGGGCCCGAAGGCAGGCGCGAGGTCACAACTTGAACCTTGGCTTGACCAACGCCCGGGGAGGACTGCTGAACTGTCGAAGTTGCCGCCACCACCACAGGCCCGTTGGTGAGCGGCGCGGTATAGACCGCCAGACCGGAAGTGTTTGGGTCTTGAACAAGGTTTCCGCAACTGGTGGTTGGCGTGCACGCCCAAGTGAACGTTTGCGGCGCGTCGTCCGGTACCGCGACGGCGGTGAACTGCTGCACCAGCTTTTGCCCAACTGTCACCGTCGCCGGCGTCACCGTCACTGTAATCAGGACTATGTGCACTGTGTCACTGCCAGTCGCTGTGCTATCAGCCGCGGAGGTGGCTGTGATTGTCAAGGTCGCTGGACTCGGCGGAGCCGCGGGTGCCACGTAGGCGCCGGTATTCTTGTCGATCGTGCCGCACGGATTTCCCGCGCCGGTGCATCCTGTGCCGCTCAGGCTCCAGGTAACGGTGTGGTTGGCTGTGCCCGTCACCGTGGCCGTGAATGTCACATGCTGATTCGGGTAAATCGCGGGAATGTTGCCATCACTAACGCTGACCGTAATTCCGCTACCCGTGCCGTTGCCGCCCTTCGCGCAACCGCCAGCCAGTGCTCAGCAAAGCCGCCGCAAACAGACATTTTTTTATCATGATGATCGGATCTCTTAGGACTAGGTCCGTTTGAACTTAGTCTCTCTGAACCAGTCTCGCGTACCAGTCTCTCTGTACCGGTCTCAGTCTCATTATTGAACCCGCTAGCAGGGAATCCGTTGCCCGAAAACATCGGCCGCAGGACCAGGGTCGTGACCAGGATATTGTCCGAAAAACTGCTTCGGGTCCAGGACTCATCCCAATGTCAAAGCAGCCATAAGGCCAATTTATTATTCAAATCAGCAGGTTACAAATGTACCTGAATCCAGGGCACTTTGGCAGGGAAAGGAGAGGTTTCGACGGCAAGGGGGAAAGTCGCCCGCGCAAGGAATTGCAGCTTTAAGGGATGGGACAGTCCACTGATGTACTGGAATTCTCAGCTCCCGGTTTCCGGTCCAAGAGCCGCTGGATCTACCTGACCGCTGAGATCTGAGACCTGACACCTGAATCTTCCGCCGCTGTCTCCAAAGCCGCGTGTTTTGCGGTTTCCAGCAGCGGACGCAGCTCCGCAGCGGTGATCCCCAGGGTGCCTCCGGAGAAGCCGTCAATATAGGCCGAGTTGACGCCGACGACTTCGCCTTGCAGATTCAGCACCGGTCCTCCGCTGCCTCCATGCGCGGTAGGCGCGTCATAGATGAGTTTGTCGCCAGTTACATCCCCAATGTGCCCGAACGTCGCCGAAGGCCTGATCAGCGACAGAGCCGCCAGTTCCCCTGCCGTTTCGGCGTTGTCCGGATGCGACGAAAGCCGCTCATACACGATCGCCGGCGACTTCGCGACCATGCCCGTCACACCCATCGGATAGGCCAGCACGCTTACCGACTCGCCCACATGCGGCAGCGCCTGGGACAGAGTCAAGGGACGGAGTTTCTTCGTAAAGGCAGTTGTTTCGAGACGTAACACAGCCAGATCGCCGTGTTTGGCGAGCACGGCTGTTTCCAGGTTTACGGGAAGCGGCGAACCAGGGAAATACGCCACCAGCGTTTCCAGTACCGGCGTTCCGCCCTGCCGCAATGCCACCGCGACTTCGCGGTCGCCGTACCAGGGCTCGGCTACATGCCGATTGGTGGCCAGGAGTCCGGGCGCCACGACAAAGCCAGTCCCCGCCACGCGGGCGCGAAAATCCTGCCCATGGCCGGACACGTGATAGATCCCGTAGATATAAGCGACGGAATCCCGCGCATCGTCCACCGCCGCCGCAGACACAGATTGCTGCCGTTCCAGATCGGCCACCTGGCGCGAGAGCTGGTGCACCTGCTGCGCAAGCCCGCTGGTCTCCGGGGGAGCGTAGTAGTGTGCCATCAGTCCGGCGCCCACCAGGGCCAGCACGCCCAGCAGTCCCTGCACAAACCGCTGCCAGGTTTCAACCACGTCGTTTTCCCCACTATCGGAATTGAACATGAGCCGTCAGGCCCGGCATGAAGGTAGATGTCCGGGTAGCCACTATCCTGACGCATTCGGGCCACGGAGTGTAGGGTACAGAAGTCGGGTGGGAGAAGGCCAAAGGTAACTGAAGTATCCCGGCAGAGAGGCGGCTTGCCGCGTGTCGGCAGTGCCTCGCTGCCGGAGACGGGGCAAGCCCCGTCTCTACACGAGCGAGTCTTCGATCCCCAGCCGCTTTGCCATCTCTTCGTAGAGGAAGCCTTCGCCCGGACGGTAGGGCTGGACCCATTCTCCATCAATCACAAACTGCGGGATGGCGCGTTTGCCCGTCCGCTTGACGACCTCATCGGCGGCTCCTGGAGTGGTCTCGATGTTGATGTCGGTGTACGGAAGCTTGTACCGATCGAGGAACCGCTTCGCCTCCCGGCAATCGGGACACCAGAGGGCGGAGTAAACGGTGATTTCCATGAGGTCAGGTATCTCGTAGTTTCGATACCTGGAAGTTTAGCAGTCTGCGGGAAGACTCCCGTTCGTATCCACGTATCGCTTCATAGCTTCGGTAACCTCCTTCGGAAGCAGATGCTGCCCGTTCACTCCCGCAATCTGATCCTCTCCGTCCCTTCGGTAGTCTCCCAAACTTGACGATATAATGGCTGCCGCATGCGAACTTTTGCTTCGCTTCTCGCTCTCTCCCTGCTCGGCCTGTCCGCTTGTGGTGGAGGAGGAAACTCCAATCTCATGGGCAACCTGTCGCTGTCGTTTTCACCCGCTTCTGCGCTGGTGTTTTCCGGTCAACCCGCCGCCACGGTCAACGTCACGCTCACCCGCCAGGGCACGACTGGGAACGTAACACTCACCGTGCAGGGATTACCGACGGGCGCGACGGCGACCATCCAATCGCCCGGTTCTTTGAATAGCGGCAGCATCGCATTCTCCGCCTCATCGGCCGCGGCGGCAACTTATCCACTGACCGTCACCGCCAGCGATGGCACCGTCAGCAGTTCGTCGGCGTTGTCGCTGGTGGTTGGAGCGGTGGCCCAGATCGGCATCACGAAGAGCGGCGGTTTTGACGTCGCCATGTCCACGTCGTTCCAACCGGCGGAGTGGGACAATCAGTTCTTCACTCTGAATCCAACGGCGACCACGCCTCTAGGAAACCTGCAGCCGGCACATATCCGATTGCAGGGTGTTTCGCAGGGAATTCCGCAGACGACGGCGAATACGTGGGATTTCACTGTTTTGGACGACGTCACACAGCCGGTGCTGGGCGTCGGCGACCATAGTCCGGAGTTTCAGATTGCGGCGGCGCCGGCATTCATGTACGACGCGAATCATAATTTTCTCGATCCCTCTTATACGAGCTTCGCGGCTTACGCGCAGAATCTGGTGCACTACTACAACACGGGAGGCTTTACATCCGGCGATGGTTTGTTCCACGTTTCGCCCAGCGCCTATCCTATTACCTGGTGGGGTATCTACAACGAACCTAACTTCAATAACCTGGATTCCACGCAATATACGCAGCTTTACAACGCCGTGGTGCCGGCGATGCAGGCAGTAGATCCGACTCTGAAATTTGCGGCGCTGGAACTCGGCGACTATACCGGATTGGCGAATACGTTTATGCCCGTCTTCGTCACCGGCGTGACCGCTCACGTGGATGTGCTGGCGACGCACTTCTACTCGACCTGCAACCAGAAAGACAGCGACGCCCAGCTATTTTCGACGATCCCGGACTTCGTAAGCGAAGTGGGAGACATCCATGCGCAAATGCAGACGAACCCAGCACTCACCTCGGTTCCAGTGTGGGTTACGGAGAACAACGTCAATGCCGACTTCGACAAGGGTGGCGGCATCAGTGCGTGCAATGGCGGCACTTTTGTCACGGACTTACGAGGCTCAAGCGCGTTCTTTGCCGCTTGGCGTCCCTACGTTTTTTCGCAGCTTGGCAAGGCTGGGGTGCAGGCCCTGTATCACTGGGACTTTGACGCCGACAAACAATTCGGCGAGGTTGACTATTCCACCGGAGCCCTCCAATTGAGCTACTGGGTGGACTATTGGCTGAAGCGGACTTTTCCTTCACCGACTGGTGCGGAGCTATTGAGCTATACGACTACGGACACATCCGATATAGAGACTCTGCCGGTGGTCAACGGCGATGGCAGCGTTGTCGTGATGGTCGCGAACTATGCTGTCCAATCATCCGGCGACAATAACGGTCCCGGCGCACCGCGTACTATTCTGATCGACACGTCCGGTTGGGGGAACTTCAGCTCGGGCAGTCTCCTGACGATCGATGCCAACACCAACGTGGTCAGCGGACCGGTAGCCTCCGCAGTTACACCCGCGCCTCAGATTTCCGTAACTCTTAACGGCTACGGTGTCGCTTTCCTAACGTTGAAGTAGCAGGGGAGAACCTCTACCACAGACTAGGCTCGCTCCAGTTCGTGCACAGTCAACTCGTTCTTGACGTTGCCGGTGTTCAGCGTTGTGGCCGGTTCAAACAGGACGACCCAGCATTCTTGCTCTGCGACCGGACGATGCTCCACTCCGCGCGGCACTACGATAAACTCGCCCGTTTCGATCCATTCGTGATGGTCGCTGAAATCCATGCGGAAGCGGCCTTTGACGACCAGGAACATCTCGTCCTCGTTGTCGTGATGGTGGAAGACGAACTCGCGGTTCACTTTGACGAACTTTACGTGTTGTCCGTTGAGCTCCGCGGCGATGCGGGGTTTGTAGTATTCGGTGATGTTGGCGAACTTCTCGGCGATGTTGATTTTGGACATGGAATCCTCAGGCCTGGTCTGCTGCTGTGTTGCTTAATGGATGGTGCATCTCGCTTGGGCGTCGCAGGAAGATTTTCGACGGCTGTAAAGGCTGCCGAGCTGCGCTCGGCTTGGACGGACGAATGCGTCCGTCCCTACACGAGCAAGTAAAGCAAAAGCCGCCAGCTCGCGCCGGCGGCTGGATGGTGATTGCTGATGCGCTCTAGAACCCCGTCACACTCGCGCTCGGGTGTCCAGCGCGCAGCGTTACCCGCACGCCGCGTTGGCTATTCACGCGAGTGGTGGTGCTCCAGTCCACTTCATCGGTGCTGATCACGCCGTTCCCGCCACTGGCTAGTTCGTAGCTGATGCGGCCGTCCTGATAGGTGTAATTGCCCACCGCCAGAACCATACCTGTTTTCAGCACAAACACGGGCACGCCCGGCGCGGTTGCGCCACGCACTGCTCCGCCCTTGGCGACGTAGCTGGCGTAGGTGACCTGTGGAATCTCCTCAGCCATCGGCTGTTCGCTGGCTGTAGGTCTTACTTCGCGCATTGCCAACTGAGGCACAGCATTTGTATTCGCGGACCCATAGTAAGCCGAACCGCGATAATACGAGTCGCCTGTCGGTTCGGGACGTCCGAAGAAATGCCAATCCGGCCCGTTGGTCGCCGCGACCTGCGGGATTTGCACATCATCCATCAAGCGCAGCGTGAGCTGGCTTTCGCCCTTGAGCGTGGGGCGCGGCCCACGCGCCGGCAGCATGATAATCTTCCACGGCCAGAGCGGCGGCAGCATCCATTCGACGATATCGCGCTTGGCGTGCCCTTTTCCGCGGATGTCGCCGTCTTTGTTGACCTTGTAGCCACGGGTCGAGATCACTTTGGCGTCCAGCGGCATGTCGCCGTTGGGCATGCCGATACGATCAAACATCAGCTTCATACTGCCCTTGCCCCAGAAATGTCCGGGGTCTTCGGCCGATTCGAGATGTCCGACGAGGTAGCTGCCGCGCGGAAATGCCTGTTGGCCGAATTCCGTCACCGAGTGCAGATGACAGAGCACGGGATCGCCGACCGCAATCGTGGCGGAGGAAAGGTTTGGTTCGTTCAGCGTGCACTTGAGAAGGGTACCGGCGGGCAGGACCATCTCCCGCGCACTGGCACTCAGGGTTAAAGCTAGAAGGGATACTGCAAGGAGTACATACCTGCCGGACTTCATGACTTGACCTCGGTCTCACGCCCCGGAATTTTTTGCCACGTATTCCAAAACTACAGCGTTGAGCCCGCCCCGGTTCAGAGGAGTTAATCACAACTCTATTCTGAGGTCAATCGAACTTTGGGATCAGACTGTGTTTTGTGGCGATAGAGGACGTGCACAACTCTAGTTCATGTTCTGGCAGGCTTTTCGCTTAGTTGCCACACTTATTCCCGGAATAAGGTCTCAGCTCAAAAACAGCGCTGAGAACGGGTTTGAGCATCTTCGCGGCCGACTTGGCGACAATGATTTTGTACCCCCCCCCCCCAATTTCCGCTAAACTGTTCAAATCAAAGTACTTAACTCTGTCCTCTACATGAATAAGGACTTAGCAAGGTAGGCTGCGGTTTGGCGTGCACTTTTCGGGGTGCGAAATCACCGCTTGTACTGCTTATCGTCTACTTTTTCAAAGAGCCACCGAAGATGGTTTTACGGCGGATGATGGGTCCGTCTCTGGAGACGGGTGCAGTTTTCGATGCTGCACTGTCGGGGAATTATTGCGCGATTTGCGATGGCGTGTCTGTGATGGCGGTACGAGAAAAATGTGATGAAAAAAGGCAGGTACTCATGTGCCTAGCTCTCCCGTGCCGCCACTTCGCGGCTTCAAGGGAGAATAGCTTTCGATGCAGTGAACTTGCAGAACATAACACTAGACAATCGCAAAAGCCCGCACCGGGAACGTTCCGAACCCTTTCACCTTCACGGGTACGGCGAAGAACCTGAAATCCACGGGCGGAAGCGCGGCCAGGTTCGTCATGTGCTCGACGATGGGAATTCCGTTTCTTAGAAGAATGGTGTGAACGGGGCGCCGCAAATCCTGGACATCGTCGATGTTGTGCGAATCGATGCCCACCAGCGCTGCGCCAGAGTCGGCCAGAAAGCGCGCCGCGTCCTCGGTGAGGAACGGATGGCCTTCAAAATACTGAGATGTGTTCCAGTGTCTGGACCAGCCTGTTTCGATTAAGACGGCTTTGCCTGCTAGATCCGCTTGACGCGGGAGGCACGAGACGTCGATCGCCTGCTGATGCTGGGCCGGTATCTTGATGGCGGGAAGATTCGCGAGTTTTTGCAGGTCGAGTTCTGAAAGATCTTTGCCATCGGCGTAACGGTGAAATGGAGAGTCGAGATAGGTGCCGGTATTCGCCACCATCTCGATCTTGCCGATCTGAAACTCGGTTCCGGCGGCGTAGTGCTTCCGCGAGGCTTCGCGGCTCAGGTAGTCGCAGATGATGGGGGCGGGCAGGCCTTTGTAGGTTATGAGGCCGTGGGCGACGGTGTGGCTTAGGTCGATCAGTTTGTGGGGTGTGGTCATGACGGCGGTGACCATTCTGTCACACACGGCCAGGGGGAACTGGCATTTTCTATTGACGTGCCCGTTGGTATATATCATAATATATACCATGCCACGAACCGCCAAACTGTTTCGCAATGGCCGCAGCCAGGCCGTCCGCTTGCCCTCCGAATACCGATTTGAGGGCTCGGAGGTCTTTGTCCGGCGCGACCCTTCGACCGGCGACGTCATCCTGTCAAGGCGTCCGGAATCATGGAAGGATTTCTTTGCGTTTCTCAAGACCGTCGACGTGCCCGAGGACTTTCTCTCCGATCGTCAGGACGCGGCTCCGCAAAAACGTGAGCTGTTCTAGATGGCAGTCCGCTATCTTCTCGACACCAACACCGCCAGCTACGTCATCAAAGGAAACTTTACTCGCGTGCGAGCGCGGCTGCTGAAAGTTCCGATGGCCGAAGTTGGAATCTCGGTCGTTACCGAGGCGGAATTGCGCTTTGGTGTGGCGAGGCGTCCCGAAGCAACTGCGCTCAAGAGTGTGGTTGAAGAGTTTCTGCTGCGGGTGGAAGTGTTGCCTTGGAATTCAGAGGCCGCGCAGCACTATGCCCGCATCCGGGCTAGTCTCGAAAGTGAAGGGGAGCCAATAGGTAACCTGGATTTGATGATCGCGGCGCACGCGGTGGCGGCGGAGGTGGTGCTGGTTACGCACGATCATGTTTTTCGTCGGGTGAAGGGGCTGAGGGTGGAGGATTGGAGCAAAGCGTAGCTTTCGGGAGTCACTGAGGGATGGGGGTTTCTACTCGACCGCATCGGTCTGGTAGCATGCATGGGCAATGCCAGAGTCAGAAGAAACTCCGACGAGTTCTCTAACTCCAATTCTCGACTCCGGAGTGCTGCCGCCAGTGGTCCGCCGAAAGAGGGCAAGAGCGGGTATCAGGGCGATTCCTGGCTTCATCGTCGGATTCGTGCTGATGTTGGCAGTTAGTGCTCGGGCCGATAAGAGCCGAGATCCGATAGTCGGACTTATCCTATTAGTGTCCGCCCTCCTGTTGACAATCACAATTCATGAACTTGGCCATCTCTTAGCGGGGTGGATGGTAGGATTTCGCTTCAGCCTTGTTCATGTCGGGCCGTTTTCTTTGATCGTGGAACATGGAAAGCTCAAGGCGCGCATTCGTCGGGAAATGCTAGCCTCAGGCTCTGCGGGAATGCATGTGAAGACAGTGCGCCGCTTGCGTCGACGTCTACTTATCTATGTTGCCGGAGGTCCTGCGGCAAATATAGTTTCGATACCTGCCACGGTCGTTCTGGTCAACCAGGTTTTACCAGGTCTCGGAGAGACCAGGTTAGGGACACTGGCAGCGGAATTTACCGTTTTCTCTTTGCTGGCTGCGATGGTGAGCCTGATGCCGATCCGGTCTGTCCTCCTGTCGGATGGCGCGCGGATCGAGATGCTGCTTCGCTCCCGCGATCGCACCCGACGGTGGCTAAGCGTCGCTGCACTCGGAAACCTCCACGACAACGGAATACGAGCCAAGGACTGGAAGCGCACATGGGTGCAATCCGCCGTCTCGCTGCACGACGCTACTCTGGATGCATTCACTGGCGATTGGTTGGCATACGTTTCGGAGAATGACCGGAAGGACGCGCCCATAGCCGCAACTCACTTGGAGAAATGCTTGGAGCTAATACACAAGCTGCCACTCTCTACGCGGGACCTTGTTGCCCAAGAGGCCGCGTTCTTTACTGGATGGTTTCGAGATGACGCAACTCTGGCCGATAAGTGGCTGGCTCAACTGAAGAAACCTGGACGCATGCAGCGTTTAGTCCAGTTCAGGCTGGATGTGGCTCTGGGCTGCGCCCACCGGGACTATGACGCTGTCGATCTCGCTTGGCGAGAAGGGCTCACTTTCATAGAAAACTCAACTTCAGGATGTGCCCGCGAGCTACTGAAGGAGTCATGGCTGGAGTGGCGAGCAGAAATCCAGGACCGGAAGGCACAACGAGCCACCGTTCTGAGCGACGTTGTCTGACGTTATTCCCTCTTCCGACAAAAGGCCGTATTTCTCGCCGGCGACCGACACCCTGCCGAGCTGCGCTCGGCTTGGACGGGCGAGGCGCCCGTCACCACACTAGCAAAAACAAAAGCCGCCAGCTTTCGCTGACGGCTCGAAACCTCGCTCGCTTCGCTTGTAGGGACGGACGAGTGCGTCCGTCCCTACACGAGACTAACTTTCGTACAGCAGCACACCTTCGGTTTTCTCCGCATCCACGGGACGGTAGTACAGCTTGTTCGCTTCGAGGAAGACCTCGATGAACGCCGGCCTTGTGGTGATCGTGCCCTGGATCAAGGCCTCCGACAGCGGATCTTCGATGTACTTCTGCAACGCTCTCCGCAACGGACGCGCTCCGTAGCTGCGGTCGGTTAGCGTCTGGTTCAGAATCCACTTCTTTGCCTCATCGGCCACGGTCACTGTGATCGAACGCTGGGCAAGATTCTGGTTCAACTGGCTGACCATGAGTTCGAGAATCTGGATCAGGTCGGCTTCGCTGAGCGCCATGAACAGGATGATTTCGTCCACGCGATTCAGGAATTCCGGATTGAAGGTGCGCTTGACCTCGCTCCTCACCAGGTCTTCGACTTTTTCGGAAACCATCTCGTCTTTCGACGACTGAAAGCCCAGACCCTCGCGTTTCATCAGGTGCCGGGCACCGATGTTCGACGTCATGATGATGATTGTGTTCTTGAAGTCGACTGTGTTGCCCAGGCCGTCGGTTAATTGGCCGTCTTCAAAAACCTGCAGCAGAATGTTGAAGACATCGGGGTGCGCCTTCTCGATTTCGTCGAGCAGAACGACAGAATATGGCGCGCGTTTGACGCGTTCTGTCAGTTGGCCACCTTCTTCGTAGCCAACGTATCCTGGAGGCGAGCCGATCAGTTTCGAGACGGAATGCTTCTCCATGAACTCCGACATATCGAAACGTACGAGAGCTTTGTCGCTGCCGAACATGAAGTGCGCCAGAGTGCGAGCCACTTCTGTTTTGCCAACGCCAGTCGGTCCGAGGAAGAGGAACGAACCGATGGGGCGATTCGGGCTCTTCAACCCGGCACGCGAGCGGCGGATGGCGCGAGCCAATGCGCTGATCGCTTTTTCCTGCGAGATGATGCGCTTGTGCAGCTCTTCTTCAATGCGGAGCAGCTTCTGCGTTTCTTCTTCTTTAATTGAGGTGATGGGCACGCCGGTCCAGCGGCTTACCACATCCTCGATGTCCTCCCGACCGACTACGCCGGTGGAGGATTCATCGAGGTGGTATTTTTCGCGAAGGGCGCGCAGGTTCTCGCGCTCCTTGCGTTCTTCGTCCGAGTAGAAGCGCGCCTTCTCGAACTCGTGGTTCGCGATGGCGTTCTCCATGCGATGGACGATGAACTTGATCCGCTTCTGGACTTCCGTCAATTCTTCGGGCAGCGTGGTCTGGCGCAGTTTCACGCGCGCGCCCGCTTCGTCGATCAGGTCGATGGCCTTGTCCGGCAGAAAACGGTCGGGAATATAGCGATTCGAATGCGACACGGAAAAATTGATGGCGTCGTCGGTATAGGTGACGGCGTGGAATTTTTCGTAGCGCTCTTTTATGCCGAAAAGAATCTTGATGGCATCGGCTTCGTTGGGCGGCGGAACTTTCACCGCCTGGAAGCGGCGTTCGAGCGACCGGTCTTTCTCGATCGACTTGCGATATTCCGCGGGCGTGGTTGCGCCGATGCACTGAATCTCGCCGCGCGACAAGGCCGGCTTCAGGATATTGGCCGCATCCAGCGAGCCTTCTGCCGATCCCGCGCCTACGAGCGTGTGGAGTTCGTCGATGAAGATGATGGAATTCTGCGACTCCATCAGCTCTTTCATGATGGTCTTGAGGCGCTCTTCAAACTGTCCGCGATATTTGGTTCCGGCGACGATCAGAGAAAGGTCGAGGGCCAGAATACGTTTGTCGGCGAGGAAGGAAGGAACTTCGCCGTCGGCGATGCGTTGCGCCAGGCCTTCTACGATAGCGGTCTTGCCCACTCCGGGCTCGCCGATGAGGACAGGATTATTCTTCGTGCGGCGGCATAGGATCTGGACGACACGTTCTACTTCGCCGTCGCGGCCGACCAGCGGATCGAGCTGGCTATCCATGGCGGACTGCGTCAGGTCGCGGGAAAACTCGCTCAATAAAGAGGACTCGCGCTGTCCGCGCTGTGGCGCAGCTTTTTCCTGGCTGGTACGCGCCAGTTCTTCGCGGATGGTGGAAAGCCGCAATCCGCGCTCGTGCAAAATCTCAGCCGCAAAACACTTTTCTTCGCGCAACAATCCCAGCAGGAGATGCTCGGTTCCGATGTGCTTATGCGAAAGGCGCTCCGCCTCTTCGGCGGCATAGGCGAGCACACGCTTGCATTCGTTGCTCAGGGGTAGATCGACTGATGTAGAAACTTTCTCCCGGATGGTGGTGTGACCTTCAATCTGTTTCCGGATCGATTCCACCGAGGCATGAGAGCGTAGAAAACGATTGGTCAGGGCCTTATCTTCGCGAAGCAGTCCGAGCAGCAGGTGTTCGGTCTCAATATAAGGAGAACCGAACTGGCTGGCTTCGTACCGCGCAAAGAAGATAACGCGCCTGGCTTTCTCCGTGTAGCGTTCGAACATATAGCCATTCCCCCCGAGTTTGCGCGGAACGCCCCGCCCTCCGCCAAACCCCTGATCCCAACCCTTTATTATGCATTTATATCGCCTAAAGTCCCAAGCGATATCGACTTGTAGTAACCTCCGCCGGTCTTACCTTGGAAACTCCGAATTTTTCAACTTCACATCTTTCACTAATTCTCTACCTTTAATTGTGGTTCTGCTCTGCATTTCGTTTCTGTATTTCGCTATACCGGAAGCGACTCCGGTGCTACTTCTTCTATTTTGCCCTGATCCAACCGTAAAACGCGATGGCACCGTCGTGCAAATGCCAGGTTGTGAGTTGCGATCAAAGACGTCAGCTGATGTTCGCGGTGCAATCGCGCGACCAGCTCAAAAACCAATTCGCCGGTGCGACCGTCGAGATCGCCGGTTGGCTCATCGGCCAGCAGTACTTGCGGCTGGGTGATGAGCGCCCGTGCCAGCGCCAGCCTTTGCTGCTCGCCGCCGGAAAGCTCTCCCGAACGATGATGCCCGCGTGATTCGAGTCCTACTTCGCGCAACCACCGCGAAGCTTCCGGTTCGGCGGACGACAGCGCTTGCCCGCGCGTCAGCAAGGGCATGGCGACATTCTCCAAAGCGGTGAATTCCGGCAGCAGGTAATGGAATTGCCACACGTAGCCGATCTGGCGGTTACGGAACTCGGCGGCGTCATCCTCGGAAAGCGCATTCACGTGAGAGTTGGCGCAGTATACGGCACCCGCCGAGGGACGATCAAGGGCTGCGAGGATGTGCAACAAGGTACTCTTTCCGGCACCCGATTGACCGACGATGGCCAGCATCGTTCCTTTCCTGACCTGGAAAGACAGATTCTCAAAGAGCACGAGCTCGGCTTCGCCTGAGCGAAACACCTTACTTAACCCTTCGACCCGCAACAGAGGGTCTTGAGCTATTTGATGCAAATTTCCCCTCCTAAGTATCAAACGGCCTGGGCTGCCTTCGACTGCGACGCAGTAGAAGACAATCCCTGATCCATTAGACCATGAGGAAGAAACAACCTGATCCCGGGATTCCATTTTCGGGAGCGGGTATGCGAAAGACTGTATACCTCTGGAAAACAAATGCAACATGACGGTGGTCACAGGGGGGCGGGGGAGCTCGAAATGAGATGGGGATCACTGTTGCTGGGTATTCTTGAGCGCAAGTTGATACTTCTCGAGCCTTTCCTCAAACTCGCTCTTTTCACCGGGCGAAGCTAACGAGACAGCTTGCAACTCTGTCTTGACGGCGTCTTCGGGTTGGTCGTTCACGTAGAAGGCTTCAGCTAGAGTATCGAGATGATTGGGATTGGGATGCTCTTTCTCCAGGTTGACAGCCTTGCGAGCATATTCCAGAGCGCCCGCGGGATTGCGGATGGCTGGATCGGCGCTGGTCGCATACTGCCACGCGACATCGTTGAGAGAGTTAGCGTCGCCCTGTTCCGCTAACCTACGGTACCAGTAGAGCGCCTGCCCGGTGTCCTTGGGCAAACCTTCGACTCCGGTCTCGAACAACGTGCCGAGGTAGTACTGGGCACTCGCTTCACCCAGTTCCGCGGCTTTTCGGTAACCAGCGAGAGCCTCGCGCCGATTGCCCGATCGCTGGTACGCGACGGCAAGGTCATACCAGAACTCGGATACCTTCGGCTGATAGGCAACGGCATCGCGGAACCACCGAACCGCCTCCTGGTTTCTCTTCGCCTGCAGGGCGTCATAACCCCACTTCGCCTCTTCGTAGCCACCATTTCGCGACAAGTTGATCCGCGGTCTTCCCAGGGTGGCGCCCCAAAGTCCAAGGAAAAGAGTTGCGCCCAGACCAGCCGCAACCGGCCCACGATTGTCCGGCATTGAAATGGTGAGTCCGGCGAGAATGCCGAGCACGGCGCCGGCGCCATGCGCAATGTTGGCGACGGGCATGACATTGGTCAAGGTGGCAACGATACAAAAGAAAAACCACCCGACGAATAGTTGGACAGTGCGCGCGTCGATCGCATCCTTGAAGCGCTCGTCGTAGCGGGAGAGCGTCCAAATCAGACCGAACAGGCCATATCCGACACCGGAAAGTCCGATACCACCGTTGAGAAGCGCAAACTCCCACGCGCCGGAACCAATCGCAAATAGAAGGATCAATCCCGCTGTTTTGAGATGACCGAACTCTTCTTCGACCAGTGTGCCGAAGGCCCAGAGCCAATAAATGTTGAACGCAAGGTGCAGGATTCCGGCGTGGGGGAACATGCTGGTGACCAACCGCCAGAGTTCGCCTCGCCGAATCATGGCGGTCTCGAATAACGGTGAGATATCCCTCTGGGCCCACCACGCGAGTGTTACCCCGATGGCCAGCAAGGCGGTGCCGGCAACTACCGGGTATCGGGGAATTTCGCTCAGCCTGGGAGCTGGACGCATGAGACTACACGCTACAACCGAGGTGGGCCGGGCGTCCAGCTTGAGTTCGCTCAGACTTAGGAGATACCCGGGTTTGCCGGCCTTGGCGCTTTGAGCTTCGGGATGCGTGGCGGCGAGCTGCAGATGCCTCACTTCGTTCGGGATGACAATATCAAAAACTGATGAAACTCAAATTCTATTCGTACCTCAACGCCTCCGCGGGCAGAATCCGCGCTGCTGACCACGAGGGATAAATGGTTGCCACAAACGATATCCCGATTGAGACCAGCGCCACAATTACTCCATCGATCAGACGCGGCGCGAACGGTACGTAGTCAATGGAATAGACCTCGGGCGAGAGCGAAATAAAGTGGTAGTGCCCGCCTGCCCAAGAGATCATGTAGCCGAGCACCAGACCGATCGCTGTCCCGATCACGCCAATCAGGACGCCCTGCGCGATGAACACGCGGCGGACTTGCGCCTTCTTCGTCCCGAGGGACATGAGCACGGCAATGTCTTTTGTCTTCTCCATGACCATCATGATCAGCGAGATCAAAATGTTGAGTGCGGCGACGAACACGATCAGGCCGATGGTGATGAAGGTCACCACCCGCTCGAGGCGCAGCGCGCGGAACAGAGGCTTGTTCTGTTCCATCCAACTGGTGGCCATGAAGCCGTGTCCGGCGGCCTGTTCGAGGGCCCGCGCCACGTCGCCCGCCAGGTAGATATCGTCGAGCTTGAATTGGATGACGGAGATCACGTCGCCCAATCCAAACAACTCCTGAGCGTCAGAAAGCCGGATGAATGCCCAGGACGAGTCGTAGTCGAAGAAGCCGGAGTTGAAGATTCCCGCGACGTGAAAGCGAATGTACTTCGGCACCATGCCAAACGGAGTGAGCTCGCCTTGCGGAGAAGTCACCAGCACCACCGAGCCAACGGTTGCGCCAATCTCCTCCGCCAGATCCTTGCCGAGAATAATGGGAGGCATCGCCGCGACGCGGTGCCGCACGCCTGCAAGGTCGTCGGGAGACTGTGCCTGTGAAGTGTCAGTGTGGGGACGGGGCTCCGCCGCGTCCGAGCCGGGTCGAAGACCCGGCACCACACTAGCATCGGGCACGGCGGCTGGGGTTTCCTCCAGCGCTGCCGCTGATCCCAGCGTCACTGTCTTCAGCAGATCGCTGACCTTCCGTTCGTACTGCGGCAGCATGCCCTTCAGCACCGCCCCGCGCGCCCGCGGCCCGCGCGAAATCAGCACCTGCTCATAAATCGCCGGAGCCGCCGCCACCACGTGCGGCTGCTTCGCCAACTTTTCAAGCAGCGGACGCCAATCGCGGATGCCGTCACTTTCCACCCGCAGCAGACTGATGTGCGCGGTCGAACCCAGCAGCCGCGCCTGCAAATCCTGCCGAAAGCCGTTATTGATGGCCAGTGCCACAATCAGCGAAGCCACTCCGGCCGCTACGCCCAGGATGGAGATGCCCGTGATGACGCCGATAAACGCCTGGCGGCGTTTTGCGCGAAGATAGCGGGTTGCAATGAAGAGTTCGAAGCGCATTAGACGCAGCCGTCAGCTGTCAGCCATCAGCCAAATCGGAATTATAACGATAGGAGAGGAACCGTCACGATTTGCCAGAGTCATGATCGTATGGCTCGTAGCGCACGGTCGTTGGATACAACCTCGGATGGAAATAATCCGAGCAGCGATATACTCTGCCCCCATCCAATTGAATCTTGCCTCGAACCCCAAGGAAACCGAAACGCTGTTCACACCTACCAGAAATCACGGCGAGGCCCAAGCGGCGAACAAGCTCCAGCAGTTCCTCGACATCTCCGTCCAGCTCAAACGTCGTACCGCTCCCGAAAAACACATCGATGAGGGAAAGCCCACCATCTTCGGAATGGGCACCGAACTCAGCGGCGCATTTGTTCGCTGGCGTCAACCAGATGATCGTGCCATCATCGTTCTTGGTGCGCTTGGACCTCAGCGTTGCCGTTCCTTCGGGAAGGCCGTCAAGCAGTTCCTCAAATAGTTTCAGCAGGCGCCCGCTCTCGCCGGTATTCTTGGTACTCGAGATCATGAGTGGAGTCTCGGTAGTATCGCCGGGACGTTGCTCTCGTAGTCACGATACTCTGCCCCAAACCTCTTCTCCAACTCCGCATCCTCCAGTCGAATCATCACCGCTCCCGTGAGTACTGCAAATGCGGTCAGTCCCCAACAGACCGCAAGGCCGGTGCCAAGGCTCCACGCCAGCATCTCGCAGAGATGCGCCAGGTACACCGGATGCCGCACCCGTGACCGGATTCCGTCGGTAACCAGCCGCTGCTCACGACTCCTGCCATGAACTTCCGGAATCCCGCCGAGTTGCTGCGCGCTGAAATTCCTTCCGGATTGCGAATACAGGTACATCCCGCAAACGAACAGCAGAGCCGCTGCTCCCCACGGCCACTCTGCTCGATACAGCAAAGTGGCTCGCCAAGGCCGCGTGGACAGCGCGAAACCAATCCACGTCGCCAGCCACATGGGCACCAGCAATGCATATGGCGAGCGACGATGTGAAAGATGACGCGCACGCCAATGCTCGGCAAAGGGATGGATCATCAGCCAGAAGGCGGGAATGGTCGAATAGACTACGCAGGCAAGCCATCCGATGAGTTGTAGCCAGTGGCGCATGGGAGTTTCTCGTCGTGCGCGTTCGCCCCTCGGCAGAATCTTAGCAGCGCGATACTGCAATCGTCGCGCACACTTCTGACGTAGCGACGAGGCTTGCCCCATCCGCGAGGGAGACGCGGCAAGCCGCGTCTCTACGGGAAGGCAGTTGCGAGCCTGCAACCTGATATTCTTCTTCCTCATGTCTCCCATCCTGACCAGTGTGCTGCTGGGGCTGACCGCGGCGGCGGCTAACGTGTTCGGCGGCGCCATCATTGTCCAGAAGCACTGGGAGCGGTCCTATCTCCGCTACTTCGTCGCGCTCGGGGCGGGCTTCATGCTGGCGACGGCGCTGGTGGAAATGGTGCCGGAGAGCATTCATCTGCAGGGCGGATATGCCGGGTTTCTCATCCTCGCGGGATACCTGCTTGTGCATTTTTTTGAGCACACGGTCACCCCGCATTTCCACTTTGGAGAAGAGACCCACGCCGACCAGTTTGTGCATTCGCATAAGGGATACTCGGTTCTGGTCGGGTTGCTGATTCATACCTTTTTCGATGGGATTGCGATCGCCTCTGGGTTCCTCGTTTCACAGGCGCTCGGCTGGATCATCTTTGTGGCGGTCTTTCTCCACAAGATTCCAGAGGGATTCACTATCTCGTCGGTGATGCTGGCGAGCGGTCGAAGCCGTGCTTTCGCCTGGGGATCGTCCGTGCTGTTAGGCATTGCGACTGTGGCCGGAGTGATGACGATGGCCGTGTTTCGCCACGAGGTAAGCTTCGGGCTGCCTCTGTCGGCGGGCGTTACGATTTACGTCGCTGCTTCGGACCTGATCCCGGAGGTCAATAAAGAACCCGGAGTGATGATGGCCGTACTGGTCTTTGTCGGGACGGCGTGCATGTTTTTGCTGGATCGGTTTTTTCACGTGCACTAAGCAGTTCTCAGTTCCCGGTTCTCAGTTCTCAGAACAAACCCGAGGGGTTCATACTGAACTGATAACTGGGAACTGAGAACCGGGAACTGAGAACTTGTTACCCGCTTTGATGCGTCAACTGCTACTTCTGGGCTTGGGTGGAATGTGCTTCCGCGTCGGCGCGGCGGAAGGCATCGAAATCGGCCCAGATGCGATCCGCAGTGGAGCCATCAAGAATTTTGATGACGGGTTCTTCCTTCTTGGATGAATAAATGGCGATCTTGACCGTGCCGCAATGGGGATTCACGGCGTCTGGCGGATAGAAGTAAAGTCCCTTATAGGTGGAATCCTCCAGCTTTACGGACGCGTTGCGGACGTTGACCGTGAGGGGCATTCTTCCCGGATGAATCGGCTGAATTTCCTTTTCTCCGCAGAAGAGCTTCATGCTCTGGAAATCAGTCTTGAACTTCAGGTTGGCTGCGCCGTAGCCGTTGCGCAGGCTGCGAGAAAGCGCGGAGCCGAACCCTTCCCTGATCTTGGGCACGACATAGACGCCAAAAACGGCCCGATGGCCGCCAGTTTCAGACTCCCAGTCGCGCGGGGAGTTCTCGCGATTGGCGTCCTGCTGCGCCGCGTCTGTGTTGTTGGTGTCCCTTCGGTTGCGCTTCTTTTGGGTGCGTTCGGCGCGCAGGCGATCTTCTTCTTTTTCGCGGTAATCGAACGGCGGGGTGGAGAGTGCGATTTCAAAATCTCCGGCGTTCAAGTAATAGGGCCGGGGATCGAATTTCTCTCCCTTCAATGCCGCGTTCAAACCTTCCACCGGATACGGCGTCAATGGTTCGACGGGAAGAAGCGCGCCCGGCGGGGGAGTGCCCGCGGCCTTGCCGCGATTCTCCTCGAGTAGCGCCAGTGCTTCCTCAATACGCACCACACCGGAAACGCCCGGGCCTCTTTCCGCGCTGGTGCCGAAAGTCGTCAACCCCACCACATGGCCGGCATTGTTGAACAGCGGCCCGCCGGAATTTCCAGGATTGATGTTGATGTCGGACATGATGGTGTGCGCGTCCACTTTACTGATGATTCCGGTGGTGATGATCTTGTCCAGGCTGAGTGGGCTGCCGATGGTAAAGACGCGCTCCCCTTCCTGCACGGGAGCGTGGCTGCCGCCGGAGCGGGCCAGCACCGCCGGAGTGGCGCTGGGCAGCGCGCTCATGTTGGCCCAGAGCAGGGCCACATCCTTCTGCGCATCCGAGGCAATCAGCCGGGCGGTGATTTTGTGCTCGCGGTCAAATTGCACAGCCAGATATTGCGATTGCGCCACCACGTGCTGGTTGGTCAGGATCAGGCCCTTTCCGTCCACGAAGAAGCCCGTGCCGTGGCCGGATTCGGAGATTACTGTTACCACCGTGTTCTTCAGTTTCTTGAACTGTTCGGTCAGGTCGCCGCTCGATGCGCCCGAGGAGCGCGTCGTTGATGGGGCATCATTTTCCTCTGCCTTGGCGTTCTCGTTGGTCAGATCGATAGTTTTCTCGACGCCGGTGAGCGTCACGCGCACCGACCAGGAATAGCGCTTGCCGTCGAAATCGACGGGTTTGGCCGTGGTTACCGTGTAGGCGCCAGGCGGAAGAGTGGTTTCGGCGGCGCCGTCGAGTCTCGTTTTCACGTCGAACGAGGTTTTGTCGCCCTTCAAAAACACCACGTTCAGGAAGGGCACGGGTTTCTGGTTGAGTTCAGAATCCACCAGAACCACATGCACGTGGACCTTGACGGGATGGGATTGGGCCTGCGCGGCAAAGACACAGGCAAACAAAATTGCGACTGACCAGCAAATTCGTTTCATCGGGTGGCGCTCCGGCGCGAAAGATATTGGTACAGCTATGATGCAGGCAGCAGAAATTTCAAGTTCATGCTTCAAATGATTCAGAGCGGCTGGGCTTGCGCCGCCGCCGCTGCTTTATCAGGGTTCAACGTCTGCCAGGAGAGTCGCCATTCCTATCTTGGCGATCGGCAAACACTGGCTCATTCGAACTCTAAGTGCATGAGACTCGGCGGTCAACGTCCGGGCGTGGTTTTCCAGTTACTCTGGTCATCCCTAGCCACTGTGCCTTATGTGCATCACGTCTCCATCCTGCACGATGTAGTCCTTGCCTTCGAGGCGGAGGGTGCCTTTGGCGCGGGCGTTTGCCTCGGAACCCGCTTCCAGCAACTGATCCCAGCGAATGGTCTCGGCCCGGATGAAGTGCTTTTCCAGATCGGAGTGAATCGCGCCGGCGCCGTTCTGGGCACGCGTATTCAGCGGGATCGTCCAGGCGCGGCATTCATCTTCGCCTGCGGTGAAGAATGAAATCAGGCCCAGCAGGTGATAGCTCTTGCGGATCAGACGTGAGAGACCGCTGTCTGTCAGTCCGTAGCTGCCTAGAAATTCTGCTGCGTCTTCGTCGGTCATCTCCGCCAGTTCGGCTTCCACTTTGCCGCAGATCGCGCTTGCCCCGGCATTTGGACGAGCGGCTACTTCGGTCAGGCTATATTTCGCAACCGCCGCTTCCAGGTCCTTTCCGAGTTCGGTGCTCTCGCCGATATTGAGGACGTAGAGCATTGGCTTCTCGCTGAGAAACATGAAGCCGCGGATGCGCTTCTTGTCCTCGGGCGACATTTCCATTTCGCGTAGTGGCTTTTCGGTTTCGAGAAACGCTTTGGCTTTGATCAGCAGTTCGTTTTCTTTTTCGAGTTCCGGCGTCTTCATCTTCTTCAAATCTTTTTCGAGGCGCTCGAGACGCTTTTCGATCTGGCCGAGATCGCTGACCATCAAGTCGAACTCGACGTTCTTGATGTCGCGCAGCGGATCGATGGGGCCAACATGGGGAACCTCATCATTTTCAAATGCCCGCAGAACGTGAATGAGCGCGTCCACCTGGCGCAGATGGCCGATGTATGCGGTCTCTTTCAGGGCGTCCTGTCCGATGGCTCCGACGTCTACATACTCGACCGAGGCGTGCGTCAACTTCTTCGGGTGGTAGAGCGCGGCCAGTTTGTCGAGGCGGTCGTCGGGAACCTTGGCGACGCCGATGTGCGCCTCGCGCGGGTTGGAGTACGCCTGCTCGGAAAGACGGACCTTGGTCAGAATGCCAAATAAAGATGTCTTGCCGACTTGCGGCAGACCGATGATGCCAGTTTTCATGGGGAAGTCTCAGCTCTCAGCTATCAGTTGTCAGCTATCAGTTCAGTCAAAAGAATAAATCATTGGGCTCCGTACGCATACGCGGGTGGACAGCGTGGCGCCGTGCTACGCTGGGCAGAATGCAGTTGAAGCGGACAACTGATCACAGACAATTCTATTGCTATCTTGCTGGGGCGCTGATTGCTTGCATCGCTTGTCCGGTCGGGTCGTACGCACAGAGTCCGGGGCAAAGTCCCGCGGGGATTCACTTCCGCTTGCAGACGCGTGAGGTTGTCGAAGGCCGGCTTAAGTCTTTCTCAACCAAAAACAGCGAACGCGAAGCGCTGATCCGGAAGTGGTTTGCTGATTCCGGATGCAAGGGCGCGAATCTCTCCGAGCAAGCGCTCGGTCGCAACTTTCCGCCGAACGTTATTTGTGTTTTACCGGGCGAAACGCAAGAGGTTATTTTGGTCGGCGCGCATACCGATAAGGTGGAGAGCTTTGGCGATGGTGTGGTCGATAACTGGACGGGAGCGGTGCTGCTGCCCGCCCTCCTCGACAGCCTGGGCGGGCAAACGCGTCATCACACTCTGATCTTTATCGGATTCTCGGGCGAGGAAAAGGGGCTGGCTGGATCGCAGTATTACGTCGATCACCTCACCAACGAACAGCGCGGCCATATCGAGGGCGTGGTGAACTTCGATAGTTTGGGACTCGGTCCGACCGCGGTCTGGGCTTCGCACGCTGACAAAGTGCTACTTGATGCGCTGGCCTCGGTTGCGGCGGCGAGTAAGCTTCCGGTGACCGCCTTGAACGTGCCAGAAGGCGCTACCGCCGATTCCGAATCGTTCGCTCGCTATCAGATTCCGCGTATCACCCTGCACTCGGTAACCCAAAAGACCTGGCCGATTCTGCATTCGCCGTCCGACAAGATGGCAGCTGTAAGGATGAACGATTACTACGACAGTTATAAGCTGATCGCCGCGTATCTGGCGTATCTCGATGACGCGCTGAAACCGGCGGGGGCAGCTAAGACGGTGAAAGTGGCGCAGTAGCGGAACTCCTTCATTAATTGTCATCCGAGCGGAGCGAGGGATCTGCCTCTTGCGGCGAACTGCAGATCCCTCGCTCCGCTCGGGATGACAAGAGTAAGGACCTGCGAGACTCAGCCAGAGGGATTCCTGTCTCACCGCAATGCTTGCGCGGTTGTGTACAAGGCGACTAACCCGAGCAAGAGCACGGCCTCCTCGAATTTTTCCGACCACATGTGCAGACGATCGAATTGCATGCGCAGCGGATTGTCGGCAGGCAAGTTATCCATACCGCCGTTGGTAAAGCCAACCTCAGCGCGAATGGCGTGCATTTTCGGGGAAATGGCGAACTGCGAGATGACCGTCAGCAATAGCATCACCACGATCAGAAGGTGCCGCGGAGCCAGCGGCCGCGCATTTCCTGAGGCCATCCGGCTGTAGAGCATGGACGCAATCAGAAAAACAATTCCGGAAACGATGGCTATGTAGTGCAGCAAATCGAGGGAGCGGCCTACGATCGATCCGGCCAAGTGGCGGGTCGGGAGAAGTCCGGGCGAAAAAGCAGTAGGAGCGAGTACGAATGCGAAGAAAATCAGGCCGCCCAGCCAGATTACTAGCGACAACAGCATGAGGAACCGGAGAAATGGCATGAGCGAAATTATAGAGGTGCAAGCATCACTCTTCGTTTAGAAGTAGTGAAAGACTTATCCACAGGCCGAACCAGCGCTGTCACTTACTCCTGTAAGCGCCACTGTTTACCCTCATTGTTTTCCGTCCATCCGGAAGGAATCATCTGAATGCAGCGTTCGTTGACCGCCGCCGACGTGAATTTCGTGTCCTTGCAGTCGGCAGTATTTTGCGTGCAGTGTGAATTGCTCAGCGAAAACAACACGCCGCAGTGTCTGGCGTGCGGCAGTGGCGCGGTGCTGAGTCTTTCGCGCGTGTTCGGCGGGTCGCTTCGCGGGCAGCAGACGGCGCATCTCATCGCGGACGCGGAACTGGACCGGCTGGTGCGGTCGCTGCTCTATACCGTCCCGCATGTTGCGGATGCCGCCGAAAATCAGGACGAGCATCAGATCGAGTTTTCCGCGGCGGCAACTCTTTCCACTCGCCATCATCTGCGTCCTCGACATCGCCATCATGGACCGGTATCCGCGCCCTATGCGCCAGGCCAGACTAATGAGATCAATGCTGGAGAGATTGACCTTGAGCCGGGCATCAGCATCATCGCGGAAAAGGCGCAGGCGTTAACTGGCGCCACCGGGGCTGCCATCGCTCTGCGCCGGGGCAACGAAATTGTTTGCCGGGCGCGCACCGGCCGCACCGCTCCGGACATTGGCGTCCGCCTGCAAACCGATAGCGGACTGTCGGCCGAATGTGTGCGCACGGGCGAAGTGCTGCTTTGCAATGATGCCGAGTCGAACCCGCGAGTGGATTGGGCAAGCTGCCGGCGGATGGGAGTGCGCTCGATTCTGGTCGCTCCGCTGCGCCACTTCCGGCGCACGCTGGGTGTTTTCGAGGTGCTGTCGTCGACGCCTCACGCGTTCGACAACAATGATGTGGCCACGATGCAGTTTCTCTCCGGAATGATGGTGGCGACGATCTCGCGGTTGTCGAGCCTGCAGCCGGCACCGCCGGTGGCCTCGGGCGAGTAGACTTGCTCTGAACATCGGGAAACAGCTCTCGCCTCGCGGTGGGAGCGACGTCGTTTGTCGGCAAGGAGATTCCGATGAGGAAGTACATCTTCGGGATAGCCGTGGTGGTGGCTATGGTCGTGGTGGGCTGGGAGATTCTTGAGCCCGAAATCACCAACATAGTGTTTCAAGATGAGCTGCATGATCTCGCCGCCCAGGCTGGCGCCCGCATCGGACTGCCGGGGCCAACCTCGGACGAAGAAATTCGCAACGCCGTGATTCGCAACGCCTTAAGACATGACATCTTGCTCGATCCCCGGCAGGTGACGGTGCGGCGCGGCACACAAGACGCTCCCGCCCTCTACCTCGCGGTCGACTATACGGTGCCTGTGAATCTGCCCGGATATTCGTTCACCTTGCATTTCCGTCCTACGAGCACCGGCGGAAGGTTCTGAGTAGGAACTAGAGACCGCGCGCGGTCGACCGGAATGGTGAGGGTCGGTGCGAGACCGTATTTCTGGATGGTGATGCGCTGGAGGCGAGGCCGAGCTGCGCTCCGCTTGGACGGGCGAGGGCGCCCGTCCCCACACGCGCCGTCCCCACACGCGCCGTCCCTACACGCGCCGTCCCTACACGAGCCGTCCCTACACGAGCAAGGGGCTACACCGGTACCGGCACGCTCTCGACGATCTCGCGCAGCACTTGTTCGGCTTGTTCGGATTTTTTCAGGGTGGAAGTGTAGAGCGATCCTACGACTACGCGGTGGGCAAAGACGGAGACGACGAGGGGTTTGAAATCTTCGGGAGTGCAGTAATCGCGGCCCTCGAGGAAGGCCATGGCTTGGGCGGCGCGGTAGAGCATCTGCGAGCCTCGGGGAGATACTCCGAGGGAGAGATACTCAGACTCGCGAGTCTTAGTGACTATGTTTAGCAGATAAGTGATGAGCGATTCGTCCACGTGAACCTGGGCTACGGCTTGCTGAATTTCGACTACATCCGCGGCGTTGAGCACGGGGCGCAGGTTTTCTAGTTGGGCGGCGCCGGCTTCGGCGCGCAGGATCTCGCGCTCGGCGTTGCCTTCGGGATATCCCATGCGAACCCGCATCAGGAAACGATCGAGTTGCGACTCGGGCAAGGGA
>Ga0209647_1000094_pt1 | contig 73617 bp, 60 predicted proteins | sample GraSoi_2013_60cm_FD_185827 | JGI IMG/M metagenome (GOLD analysis project Ga0209647, IMG submission 185827) | Grasslands soil microbial communities from the Angelo Coastal Reserve, California, USA - Sample 9_17_2013_60cm (SPAdes) (version 2) | ecosystem: Environmental > Terrestrial > Soil >...
GCTTGCCCAGCAGCAGCGGCTGAGCAATTCGCGCCACCCCGGCCATGGTGGGATGGGCAATGAAAGCGACAGTGGGATTCTCGCGCACCAGCCGATGAAAATTGGAAACGCCTGCGACCATCGGCGCGACCATGACCGTATCGACGCTGGCTTCCTTCGCGGCCGCGATCTGGGATCGCATGGTGTCGAGATCGCCGGACAGGCTCGGTACGTAGCGCGCTGCCCGGCCGCTTCTCTGCTCGACGGTTTGTAGGGCAGCCATCACCGATTCGAGGCGCGCTGCGAACGGCGAATAGACCTGGTCCGCGAGACCGTGGTCATCCTTGATGTAATCGATGCCGGCTTGCGCAAAGTCCGCGGCAAGCCGCGCGAGGCCGGCCGGAGGCAAGCCTTGCGGCTTGAGCGGCGAAGACGTCAGAGCCCGCGCCGACGCGCCGACCCGCCGCCGCAACTCGTGCAGGCCGTGCCGGGGGCCGCCGAGATCTTCCATCAGGTCAGTCGGCAGCGCGACGTCCGCCAGTTCCACGTCCTCGTGCAACGACGTGTTGCCGAACAGCATATTGAGAAGCTGACCGGGGTCGCGGCCGACGGTCTCGGCCGCCAGCGAGATGCGGATCTCGAATAGGCGATCTTGCCTCTCGCTGATGCCCTCGACTCGGCCGACGATCTGCGAGCGCACGAAATCATCGGCAATCGCTGTAAGCGGCATCTCAACGCTTTGCTCGACCGCTATCGCGCGTGCGCGTTCCTCGATCGCCTGCGCATCGCAGCGGACGAGGTAAGTGGCCTGCAGACGTCGGTGCACGGAGCGCTTCCTATACAACGCCTCAGCGCCCCCCTCACCAGCGCTCGCTGACCGGCGCGGCGCCGAGCACCTCGATGATGCGCGCGCGCGTTGCGGCGGTGGTATCGCCGGGCAGAGCGTCCGGGTCGAAAAAGCCGTGCTCGACGATCTCGCGCCCGGGGACCGGCGCCGCGAATTGACGGAACGCCCGCACGACAAAGACCGCGACGTGATCGCGCCGCGAGTCGCGGCTGTTGAAGAACACGCTGTGCAGCTGCGGCGGGGCCGTCATTTCGATATTGCCCTCCTCCTGCAGCTCGCGCGCGAGCGCCTCGCTGAGCGTCTCGCCGGCCTCGACCCCCCCGCCGGGCAGGTGCCAGCCGCTCACGTAGCTGTGCTTGACCAGGAACACCCGCCCCTCCCCATCGATCACCAGCGCGCGCACACCGAGCGTCATGGCGCGCGCGAAGCGCCAATAGGCGTGCAAGACGCGCCGCAATGCCGGCTCGAGCGCGCGGCGCGTCGTCTCGAGGCTGGCGCGTCTCATGCCGGTCTCGCCTCCTTCCGTCGCAAGTCAGTGCCTCCGGCTTGTCAAAAGCGCGGCTTTGCTGTCTAGAAGGGTTCTAACATAGCTCATTCATGAGTGCGGGCCAGTGAAGCGCTTTGCCGAACTTACCGAACAGGAAATCCTCGCGCTTGCCATCACAAACGAGGACGAGGACAGCCGCATCTACCGTGGCTTCGCCGAGGGACTGCGCGACACATATCCGGCCTCGGCCAAGGTCTTCGACGAGATGGCGGAGGAGGAGGTGCGCCATCGCACCATGCTGTTCGACCTCTACCGCTCGAAGTTCGGCGAATATCTGCCGCTGATCCGCCGCCAGGACGTGAAGGGCTTCATCCAGAAGAAGCCGCTATGGCTCATGCACCCGCTCAATCTCGACGAGGTGCGCAAGTTCGCCGAGAACATGGAATACGAGGCGGCGCGCTTCTACCGGCGCGCCACCGAGACCTCGCGCGACACCTCGGTGCGCCAGCTCCTGGTCGAGCTCGCCGAGGCGGAGGTGGAGCACGAGAGCCTCGCCCACCAGCTCGGCCAGCAGATCCTGACCCCCAGCGCGCGCGCCACGGAGGACGAAACCGCGCGGCGGATGTTCCTGCTGCAATACGTGCAGCCCGGCCTCGCCGGGCTGATGGACGGCTCGGTCTCGACGCTGGCGCCGCTGTTTGCCGCCGCCTTCGCCACCCACAATACGTGGGAGACGTTTCTCGTTGGGCTCGCCGCGGCGGTAGGCGCCGGCATTTCCATGGGCTTTGCCGAGGCGCTCTCCGATGACGGCTCGTTGACCGGACGCGGGGCACCGCTGGTGCGCGGCACGGTGTGTGGCGTGATGACCGCGATCGGCGGGCTCGGCCACACGCTGCCCTATCTCATTCCCAATTTCTGGACCGCGACCGCCGTCGCCATCGCCGTGGTCGCGGTCGAGCTCGTAGCCATCTCCTACATCCGTAACCGCTTTATGGACACGCCGTTCCTCGCGGCGACATTCCAAGTCATTGTCGGGGGCGCGCTGGTGTTCGTCGCAGGGATTTTGATCGGGAGCTCGTGAAGGTCGGTCCCGAACCCATGTTCGTCCTCGCGCATCTGTCGGACCCGCACCTTGGACCGCTGCCGAGGCCTCGCCTCGCCGAGTTCGCCGGCAAGCGCGCGGCCGGTTTTTTCAACTGGCGGCGCAAGCGCCACCGCATCCACCGCGCCGACGTGCTCACGCGCGTGACGGCGGACCTCAAGACGCAGGCGGCCGACCACATCGCGGTGACCGGCGACCTCGTCAATATTTCGCTTGCGGCCGAATACGCGCCGGCGCGTGCGTGGCTTACCTCCCTCGGGCCGCCGCGCGATGTCACCTTGGTGCCAGGCAATCACGACATCTACGTGCGTGCCGCCGCAGCGTATCCGCAGCTCCACTGGGGCGACTATATGCGCGGTGACGATGCGGCCGAGACGAGCTTTCCGTTCGTGCGCCGGCGTGGCCCGCTGGCGCTGATCGGATTGTCGACGGCGGTGCCGACCGCGGCCTTCTTGGCCACGGGCCGGCTCGGCCGCGAGCAGATCGGGTTGCTTTCCGAGCTGCTGGATCGTCACCGCGAGTTCTTTCGCGTGGTGCTGATTCATCATCCGCCGATCAGCAAGCCGGCGCGGCATCTCAAGCGGCTCGTCGACGGCCCCGACTTTCGTGCTGTCTTGGCGCGGCAAGGAGCGGAACTCGTCATTCATGGGCACGACCACGCGCACTCACTCATGGAGCTCGAGGGGCCGCAGCGACGGATCCCAGTCCTCGGCGCGCCGTCTGCGTCGGCCGCGGCCGCACCGCCGGCCGAGCGCGATTGCGCCGGCTACAACCTCTACCGGATCGAAAGCGGCAGTGGCGGCTGGCGCTGCGAAGCGATCTGGCGTGGCCCTGCACACGACGCCGACGGCATCATCGAGATCAAGCGGATCGCGCTTATCGATTAGTCAATCAGGTGTATTGAGTTCCGTTGCGGAGCGGCTACGGCTGCGAGCCGAAGATCAATGCAGCGGCGACCAAGCTCGCCATCCCCACGATAAGGCCGAAGAGGAACGCCTTGACCGCGCGGCGGCGCCGGCGGCGGCGCTCGAAGCGCATCTCGTATTTGATGTTACGAATGGGAGCATCGCTGGCGAGCGCACGCTCGCGCTCGAGCAGCCGCTGCGCCACGTATTTGGTGACGGCGTGCACGATCTCCGGGGCGCTCACGGACTCGGCGAGCACGGTGCGCCCGTAGCGGGTTTCCTGCAGGAACCGGTAGATCCGCTTATCGCGGCCCATGCTTATGTGCGCGATGGGGTCGATCCACAGCCGCGGCGTCTCGCCCCGACTGATGCCGCGATCAAAAAGCTCGATCTCTTTGGGAAGTTCCTCGAACAAGGGGTCGAGCGCCTCGTTGAGCAACTCGAGCCGAGCAACCTCCGCGTCGTGCAGGTCAATGACGACGCCGCTGCGTTCGGCCTGATCGACACGCGCCTTGCGCAACGCCTCCTTGAGCGGCTGCGGTGGCGCGCTCGGCGTCTCCTTGCGTTTGCGTCCCCACATGTGCGGCACCCTAGCAATCGAGACCGCCAAGGCAAGCGTGCCGGCGCAGGGACGTCACGATTATTCCGGGTCTGCGAGCTCACACGCAGCGGCCGCCGTCGACCTCCAGCACGTTCCCGGTGAGGAAGGAGGCTTCGTCGGAAGCGAGAAACAGCGTCGCGTTGGCGACATCTTGGATCGTCGCAAAGCGGCCGAGCGGCACCGTAGCCTTGAACTGCGCCCGCAGCTCCGGCGAATCGCCGCCCATGAAGGTCGGCAAGAGCGGGGTCTCCGCCATGACCGGCGCGATGGCGCAGACGCGAATGCCGTCGCCTGCAAGCTCCGCCGCCATCGATTTGGAGACGAGGTTCACCGCTCCCTTGGAGGCGTTGTACCAGGTCAGCCCCGGGCGCGGCCTGATCCCGGCGGTTGAGCCGATATTGATGATGACGCCGCATTTTTGCTTGCGCATCAGCGGCACGACCGCGTGCGCGAACAGGAAGATCGATTTGACGTTGACCGCCATGAGGCGATCGAACTCGGTCTCGTCCACGTCAAGCATGGGCCGCCGCACGTGGCTCATGCCGGCATTGTTGACAAGGATGTCGATTCGCCCAAAGGCGTCAACCGTCGCCTTGACCGAGGCGTCCACGTCTGCGCGCTGCGACACGTCGCAGCGCACCGCAATCGCCTTGTTGCTGATCGAAGCCGCGGCTTGCCGCGCAGCGTCGGCGTTGATGTCGACGACCGCAACACGCGCGCCCTCGCGTGCGAATGTCTCGGCGATGCCTTTGCCGAAGCCCGATGCCGCGCCGGTGACGAGCGCAACCTTGTTGTCGAGGCGCATGGTCCGTTCCTTTCTTGCTCTCCTGCTGCGGTGATCAGTAACGACCTAGCTCAGAGCACCGCTGTCGTCCCCGCGCAAGCGGGGACCCGTATTCCAGGGTCGGTGCGTCCCCGATTACACGACCTTCGGATCAATTGATCAGCCGGGTTTGACTCCGTACGCATGCGCCCAGCCCAAGCCGTCTTCCGTCCGCCCGCGCGGCCGGTACTCGCAGCCGACCCATTTGCCGTAACCGAGCCGATCGAGCGTCGCGAAGATTTCGGGGTAATTCACTTCGCCCTCGTCGGGCTCGTGCCGCGACGGCACGGCCGCGATCTGCACATGACCAACGAGGGGACGATGTTTCTCGAAGCGCCGGATGAGATCGCCGCCGACGATTTGCGCGTGATAGAAGTCGAACTGCATGCGCACGTTCGGCCGCTCCACCTTGGCGATGATATCGGCCGCCTGCTCGGCACGGGTCAGAAAGTAGTCCGGCCGGTCGCGTGGATTGATGGGCTCGATCAACAGCGTGATGTTCTTTTCCTGTGCCGCGTCGGCGGCGCGTATGAGATTTCTGATGAAGGTCATCTCCGCCGCCGGCCGTTGCTCCGGCGGCACTTTCCCCGCGAGGCAATGGATTTGGCAGCCGCCGATGGCGGTCACGTAATCGAGCGCCTGCTTGAACAGCGTGGCGAATTCCCGCTCGCAGCCGGGCACCGCAGTGACGCCGAACTCGCCGGCCGGCGCCTGACCGGGCGCGGTGTTGATGCCGAGCATGATCAATCCGTGGCGGTCGAGCTCGGCTCTCACGGCGGAGGGGGCGTGGTCGTAGGGGAGTTGCAGCTCGACGGCACGAAAGCCGGCGGCAGCGGCCGCCGCAAACCGCTCGATCAGCGGCCGCTCGGTGAAGAGATACGCGAGATTGGCGGCGAAGCGGGGCATGAAGAATGAACCGTGGGGGACAATCTTATAAATGAAATCTGAGAGAGGTGGAGCTTGCGGCGCGGGCTGTGCCAATATCCTGCCTCGACCCGCTGAGTACGCTCTCGACCCCCTGTCATGCGCGCCAACGACAGCTTCCATATCGCCGTCTTGCCCGGCGACGGCATCGGGCCGGAAGTCATGGCGCCGGCGCTGGCTGTGCTCGACAAAGTTGCCGCATCGACGCCGGGCCTGAAATTCCGTTTCACCGAAGGGCCGGCGGGGGCGAGCCATTACCGCGAGACCGGCGCCTCGATGCCGGCATCCACCATCAAGCTGTGCGAGCAGGCTGATGCGATCCTGCTCGGCGCCTGCGGGCTGCCGCACATCCGCTATCCCGACAATACCGAGATCATGCCGCAGGTCGAGCTGCGCTTCATGTTCGACCTCTATGCCGGCCTGCGCCCGTGCCGGCTCATCCCGAACGTCCCGAGCCCGATCGTCGGCGCGGCCGAGCGCGGCATCGACCTCATCGTGATCCGCGAATCGACCGAGGGACTGTTCGCCTCGATGGGCAAGGGTGTGGTGACGGAAACGGAAGCGCGCGAGACGCTCCTGATCACGCGCAAGACCTCGCAACGCCTGTTCGATTTCGCCTTTCGCCTGGCGCGCCGGCGCAAGGAGCGCGGCGGCCGCGGCCTTCTCACCTGCGTCGATAAGGCGAATGCCTTCAAAGCCTACGCCTTTTTCCGCGGCATGTTCGACGAGTGCGCGGCGCGCTATGGCGACGTCGAGACCGATCGCCTCTACGTGGACGCATGCTCCGCCATGCTGGTGCGCCGCCCGTGGGATTTCGACGTGATGGTGATGGAGAACATGTTCGGGGACATCATCTCCGATCTGACGGCCGGGCTGATCGGCGGCATGGGGATGGCACCCTCGGCCGACATCGGCGACGCGCATGCGGTGTTCCAGCCCTGCCACGGCACCGCGCCCGACATCATGGGCAAGCGGCTCGCCAATCCCACCGCCATGATTCTTTCCGCCGCGCTGATGCTCGACTGGCTTGGCGACCGTCATGGCCATGCCGGGGCCACCGAGGCCGCCCGCGCCATCGAGCGCGCCGTGGACCGCGCCTTCGCCGAGGGGCTTAAGCCTTGCGAATTCGGCGGCGGCGACGGCACCGCCGCAATCGGCGGCGCTGTGCTACGGGCCCTGGACGCCTCACTAGGGAGATAGAATGGGTCATGCCCACTCTCTTGGTGGGATATGTCCCGCTCGGCGCGTCCGAGCCTCTGAAAAGATCGACGAGGCCGGCGCGCCACAAGAAATATTGGCACTTGTTGCGTGTTGGGATGGGTCCCATTGTCACTCCCACCCCTCAAGTGGGACGATTTGTGGTTGACGCAAACGCGGGTGCTTGGTTCGTTACGGAGTTGGCTCGGCGCAGCACAAGCCGCCCCGCGAGGCGGCGCGCGCAGGGCCGGAGTGAACCGCCGAGGCTTGGGCCCCCATGAATGCCCAGGAACTGTTGCAGCAGATCGCAGACTACTGCCGCAGCACCGGATTGGCAGAATCGACCTTTGGCCGCCGCGCGGTCAACGACGGCAAGCTCACCGCACGATTGCGTAACGGCGGCCGCATCACCACCGAGACGCTCGACCGCATTCGCGGCTTCATGGAGATGAACCGGGCACCGGCCGTACGCGCCGCGGTCCTGGAGCACCCGCGCGGGCCGCGCCCTCCAGCCACACAGCCCCCAAGCGGCCAGCGCGATCCGCAGCGCAATTTCCGCTTCTTCGATAACCGGCAGAAGTATCTCCTCTTCGTCAGCACCTGCAGCGAAAAATGGGTGGTTGCGAGCCGCGTCGCGCTCGAGCTTGCCAATGTCCATCCGCGCCCGCCGGCCCTGCGCGTGTTCGACGCCGGCGTCGGCGATGGCACCGTCCTGCTGCGGGTGATGCGCGCGATGCATGACCGCTTTCCGACCACGCCGTTCTACGTCGTGGGCAAGGAGATCAGCCTCGAGGACGTGCGGCTTGCCTTGCAGAAAATGTCCGACCGTTTCTTCGAGCATCCGGCCACCGTTCTGGTGCTGACCAATCTCGCCTATGCCGACGCGCCGCGGCTGGCGGTCAAGTCGCTGTCCGCGGCCTCGAGCATGGTGTGGCATGAGGTGCCGCTCTCCGGCGATTCCGCCTATCGCTTCGAGCAGCAAATCACCGATCTCGTGCCCTTCCTGTCGCAGAACTGGAAAGCGGGGGTGAGCCCGAAAACCGGCAATCCGGCCTACGAGCGCCCGGTGGTGCTGGTGCTCTATCGTGCGGATCATAAGTTCCTGCTCGACCCGATCATCCCGCGTCCCGGCGGCACGGTCGCCAACTACGACCTCGTCATCGCCTCGCAGCCCTACCGCGCGCGCGCCTCGCTCGAGTTCAAGGCCAAGCGCGTGATCGCGCCGCTGGCCAAGGCGCTGGGACCAGGCGGCAGGCTGATCGCCATCCATTCCCATGGAAACGATCCAGGCATGGAGATCATCCGGCGCGTATGGCCCGGCGACAATCCATTCATTCACGACCGCCATCAGATCATGAAGGCGGTGAAGCAGGAGCTCGGCCCCGCCGGGCGCGAGCTCAACTTCAACGCCTATGCCGACAACCGGTCCCTGTTCCGGTACGACATGCACACTCTGCCAAGCGAGATTTCGGATCAGTCGATCGGCACCTCGACCCTTTTTGCCGCGTGGAACGCGGCGATCTACGTGGCGCAGGTCGAGGACGACCGGCTCGCTGAGGTCGTCGCCGACGGGCGCTATCTCGAGTCCACGCGCGAGGTCCTGCGCGAACGCGAGGGCCTCTGGTTCTTCGATGAGTCCTACGTGATCTCGCGCCGGCGCGAGTGAAGGCATGACCGCAGCTTCCGCCATGAGCCCAGTCAAGGACCGCGCCGATCCGATCGACGCCATCGCAGACTTTACGAGTGGCTTCTCGCTTGAAGTGACGCGGCCGACGCCGGACGGGAATGTTCGCCCGTCACAGCGCGACCGGTGCTGGATCCAATCAGGGGATTGGATCACGGTTCTCGTCGGAACGGTTGGAAGCGTTGGTCAGTGTCCCGCGCCGGCGGGAAGACGCACCGTGAAGACCGAGCCTTTGCCCGGCTCGCTTGTCACTGTCACGTCCCCGCCCATCATGCGCGCGAGCTTGCGGGTGATGGCGAGGCCGAGCCCAGTGCCCCCGTAGCGCTGCGCGGTCGAGGCATCGGCCTGGGCGAATTCCTCGAACAGCTTGGCCTGCTGTTCCGTCGTCATGCCGATGCCGCTGTCGGCGACGGCGAGCTCGATCCGGTCGCGACCGTCGTTGAGCCTTCGCGCCCGCAGCGCCACCTCGCCCTGTTTGGTGAACTTGCAAGCATTGCTCAACAGGTTGAGCAGGATCTGCCGCAGCCGCATCGGGTCGACCGTGAGCGCGCCGAGATCGGCAGGGGCATCGACCACGAGGCGGTTCTGGTTCTGCTCGGCGAGCTGGCGTGCGGTGCCGATCACCTCGTCGATCAGCGGCGCCAGTTTCACGGTCGAGGGATTGAGCTCGAGCTTACCGGCTTCGATCTTCGAGAGATCGAGCACCTGGTTGATTAGGCCGAGCAGGTGGGTGCCGGCATTGTGCACGCGGCGCAACGGTTCCTGGGCCTTTTCCGTGCCGAAGCGCGCCGCGTTGGTGAACATCATCTCGGTCAGCCCGATAATGGCGTTCAGCGGCGTGCGTAGCTCATGGCTCATGCTGGCAACGAACTGCGACTTGTGCTCGCTCGCCATTTCCAGCTGGCGGCTCTTCTCCTCCACTTCGGCGAAGAGATTCGCGTTCTGGATCGCCAGCACGGACTGTGCCGCGAAGGTTTGCAGCAAATCGACGGTGTGCTGGGGAAATTCGCCGGGTGCCTTGCGGCGTACCACCAGCGCGCCGACGATGCGGTCGGCGCTGAGCAGCGGTACGGTCAGGTGGGCGCGGAAACCGGCGCGCACGATGACGTCGAGCACGGGCGATGACGGATCGTTCCGAACATCCGGAATCTGGACCGGCATGCGCCGCTCTGCAGCCTTGCCAATCGCCGTCTCGCCGATGTGCATATGCCGATCTTTGATCTCCGCGATGATCTTATCGTCCATTCCGTAGGTCGCGCGCAGCCGGAATTCTTGGGCAGCATCGTCGAACACATAGATCGCACCGGCCTCGGTACTGGACAGCTGGGTCGCCTTGGCGACGATGGTGGTGAGGACGGTCTCGAGGTCGACTGTCGAATTGACCGCCTGGCTCACGTCGCCGAGGGCGCGCAACTCCTCGACCGATTGTGCCAGCTCGGCCGTGCGCTCCTTGACCTGCTGCTCGAGCCGGTCGGCGGCCTGTGCCTTCTCCACCAGCAAATCGTCGCGTTCCAACGTGTTCTTGCGGAGGATTTCGACCACTCGCCCCATTTCCGCGACTTCGTCACTGCCGGAAATGTCGATCGGCGTGTGGTGGTTGCCGCCCGCAATGGCGAGCATGCCGCCGCTCAGACGCGTGAGCCGGCGGATGAGATTGCGGCTGACATAGAGCCAGACGATCAGGATCGAGCCGATCAAGCTCAAGATCGCGAACGATAGGAGGATGCGCGCACTCAGCCGCTGAACCGAGAGGGCTCCTTTGGCCGACGAATCAACGTCAGTTTCGGCCTCCGATACCAGGCGGTCGACGGCCGCAGTGAGGCGCACGGACAAATCGGCATTTTCAGCAATCAGCTTTTCAGCACTGCCGATCAGATCGAGCTCCTGGCCACGGACGGCGAGTATTGCGTCCGGTCCGATGGCGAGCGTGCGAACGCGTCCGATCTGCTCGATGAAGAGTGCGCCCAGTTTCGGGTCGAGATCTTTCGCCTTCGCGTCGAGGTCATCCAGGCTCCGCCGCAGCTGGAATCCGATCACCGGAAGGCGCGACTTCTCGCCGACGGTCGCGGTTTGAACCAGCTGATCGATAACGGCAGCGAAGCCGCGCTGTGCGGTCTGCGCCGACCGGTCGAGAACGAACGATCCGGCGAGATCGCGCCCTGCTTGCGCCCCTGGTTCGGCATCGCGCTTGCGCGCCTCGTCGAGCGAGCGGCTGATTTGCATCTCCATGACTTGGAACCATGGCGCAAACAGCCGCTGCGTTTCTTGATTGGCCTGGAACACCGCCTGCAACAGTCTGGTGAGGCGCTCCTTGGTCTCAAGACGGAGCCCCACCAGGCTCTCGAGTTCCGCCAGATTCGATCGCAAGGAGGCGACCAGCAACTGGATCGTAATTGGCGCCTCGCCGGCGGTGCCGAAGCGTACGATGTCATTCAGTGCCGTGACGAGGCGATCGACTTCCGGCCGCATCCGGTTCGAGATTTCTTCGCGTTCCTTCGTCGCGGTGGCGGCGAGCAGGGCGGGCGCTGACGCGATGAGACGATCGGCCGCACGCGAGATTTCCATCGAGCTGACGACTTGCGGCACGCGGGCATCAATCAGCTCGAGCCGGTCGCCGACTTGGCGAAACGCGTAGATGCCCGCGGCGGCGGCGAGTACGGCGAAGCCGCTAATGCCAAAGAATGCGAGCAACAGCCGCGCGCGGACTCCCAGATTCCAACCCCTAAGCGTTGAATCGTCCGCCTTTTTCGCTTCTAATGCCGTCACGGCCTACCGGAACCTCAATAAAATCCCATACCAGCACGTGTTGCAGTGTACCTTGGCACGCGACTGAATGTAATCGATGCTACAATCCACTTGAGGTACCTGCACGTCACCGTGCAATTGAGAAAGGAAACGGGCATGAGGCGGCGGGATATTCTGGCCGGCGCGGGATCATTGGCCGCCGGCGCAACCTTGAGCTTCCCGGCGCCCGCGATCGCCCAGGGCATCCGCCAGCTGAAGATGGTGACCGACTGGCCCGCAGGCTCGCCGGGGCTTCAGTCCAGCGCGGCTCGTTTGGCGCAGCGGATCGGCACCGCGAGCGATGGCCGCATCAACATCGAGGTATTCCCGGCCGGCGCGCTCGTTCGCCCGTTCGAGACCTTCGACGCGGTCGGGGCCGGCGTCGCTGATATGTATCACTCGAGCGAGTACTATTGGGAAAAGAAGTCGCCGGCGTTCAATTTCTTCGGAGCGGTTCCGTTCGGCTTCACGGCGGCCGAATTGTTCGCGTGGGTCCAGTACGGCGGCGGTCAAGAGCTGTGGGACGCGCTCAGCGGCCAGTTCAACGTCAAACCGCTCCTCTGCCTCAACACCGGTTGCCAGATGGGCGGCTGGTCTACCCGCGAGATCGCGTCGCCGGAGGCGTTCAAGGGGCTGCGCTACCGGATGCCAGGTCTTGGCGCGGAGGTTCTTCGCCACATGGGCGCGATCGTCGTGACAACGCCGGGCAGCGAAATCGTGCAGACGCTCAAGTCCGGCGCCATCGATGCCAGCGAATGGGTCGGTCCCTGGCTCGACATGGCCTTGGGTCTCCACACGGTCGCCAGCTACTACTACTATCCCGGCTTCCACGAGCCGGGCACCGGCTCAACGCTCGGCATCAACAAGCGCTTGTGGGAGAGCTTGGACGCGAGCGACCAGCGGCTCATCGAGGATGCAACTGCGGCCGAGTACGCGCGCTCCACGGCGGAGTTCAACGCCAACAATGCCTTTTGGCTGCGCAAATTGCGCGACGAAGGCAAGGTCAAGATTCTCAAGTTCGACGACACGGTGCTGAAGGAACTCTACCGCATCAGCAAGGACGTGGTCGCCGAGGCTGGTTCTGGCGACAACCTTTCCAAGAAAATCTACGCGAGCTATCAACAGTTTTTCGCGTTAATCATAGACTGGAGCGACATCGCCGAAGGTGCCGTCTTGAATAGCCGCAGGCTCGCTTGATCGATCATGTCCTCGAAACCACGTAGGGACCTACACGCCACCGTGTAGAAAGCGAACAACATGAGGCGGCGAGATATTCTGGCCGGCGCGGGATCATTGGCCACCGGTGTCACCTTGAGTTTCCCGGCGCCCGCGATCGCGCAGGGAATCCGACAGTTGAAGATGGTGACGGATTGGCCCGAGGGGACGCCGGGCCTTCACGCCAACGCGGTTAGGCTCGCGGAGACGATCGGCATCGCGACCGGCGGGCGCATCAAGGTCGAGGTGTTTCCGGCCGGCGCGCTCGTGCGCCCGTTCGAAACCTTCGACGCGGTAAGTGCCGGCGTGGCCGACATGTATCATACGTACGAGGGTTACTTCGAAAAAAAGTCGCGGGCGTTCCAGTTCTTCGCTGCCATGCCCTTTGGCTTCACCGCGGACGAACTGTTCGCATGGGTCCAGTACGGCGGCGGTCAAGAGCTGTGGGACGCGCTCAGCGGGCAATTCAACATCAAGTCGCTCCCTTGCGGCAACACCGGTAGTCAGATGGGTGGGTGGTTCACCCGGGAGATTACCTCGCCGGAAGGGTTCAAGGGGCTGCGCTATCGGATGGCGGGGCCGGGCGCCGAGGTGCTCCGGCGGATGGGCGCGATCGTGGTGACCCTGCCGGCCGGCGAGATCATGCCGGCGCTCAAGTCCGGCGCCATCGATGCCAGCGAATGGATCGGCCCTTGGCTCGACGTGGCGCTCGGCCTGCACCAAGCGGCGGGCTATTACTATTATCCCGGCTTCCATGAGCCGAACGCCACGCAGGCGGTGGGCATCAACAAGGGCGTGTGGGAAAGCTTCGACGCGAGCGACCGGCAGGTGATCGAAGCCATGGCCGCGGGTGAATACGCGCGCTCTCTAGCGGAGTTCAATGCCAACAACGCACTGTCGCTGCGCAAGCTGCGCGACGAAGGCACCGTCAAAATTCTGAAATTCGACGGCTCCCTGCTGAAGGCCTTTCTCGATATCAGCAAGGACGTCGTCGCCGAGATCGGCTCCGGCGACGAGCTGTCCAAGAAAATCTACGCGAGCTACGAGCAGTTCCGCGCGTCGATCATGGATTGGAGCGACGTCGCCGAGCGCGCCTTCCTGAACAGCCGCAGGCTCGCTTGATTCATTGATTCATTTGCATGCTCGAACCCAGGAGCATCTGCACGTGACAGTCCATCGGAGAAAAACGGTCATGAGGCGGCGAGACATTCTTGCGGGCGCTGGATCGTTGGCCACCGGTGCGGCCCTGAGCTTCCCCGCGCCCGCGATCGCACAGGGCACCCGACAGTTGAAGATGGTGACCGACTGGCCTGAAGCTCTGCCCGGCCTTCAGACCAGCGCAGTTCGTTTCGCGCACACGATCGGCGTCGCGACCGGCGGGCGCATCAAGATCGAGGTTTTTCCGGCCGGCGCGCTCGTGCGCCCGCTCGAAACGTTCGATGCGGTCAGTGCCGGCGTCGCCGACATGTATAGCTCGGCCGAAACTTACTTCGAAGGGAAGGCGCGGGCGTTCAATTTCTTCGCGGCGATTCCCTTTGGCTTCACCGCCGACGAACTGTTTGCGTGGGTCCAGTACGGCGGTGGCCAGGAACTGTGGGACGCGCTCAGTGGTCAATTCAACATCAAGTCGCTCCTTTGCACCAGCACCGGTTGCCAGATGGGCGGGTGGTTCACCCGCGAGGTCACCTCGCCGGACGGGTTCAGAGGACTGCGCTACCGGATGCCTGGGCCCGGCGCCGAGGTGCTCCGGCGGCTGGGCGCCGTCGTGGTGATCCTGCCGGCCGGCGAGATCATGCCGGCGCTCAAGTCCGGCGCCATCGACGCCAGCGAATTCGTCGGCCCCTGGCTCGACACGGCGCTCGGCCTGCACACAGCGGCGGGCTATTATTATTATCCCGGGTTCCACGAGCCGGGCACCAACAACGCGGTCGGCATCAACAAGGGCGTGTGGGAAAGCTTCGACGCCAGCGATCGGCGGGTCATTGAGGCCGTAGCCGCGTGCGAGTACGCGCGGTCCTTGGCGGAGTTCAATGCGAACAACGCGGTGTCGCTGCGCAAGCTGCGCGACGAAGGCACCGTCAAAATTCTGAAATTCGACGACTCCCTCCTGAAGGCCTTTCTCGGCATCAGCAAGGATGTCGTCGCCGAGATCGGCTCCGGCGACGAGCTGTCCAAGAAAATCTATGTGAGCTACGAGCAGTTCCGCGCGTCGATCATGGATTGGAGCGACGTCGCCGAGCGCGCCTTCCTGAACAGCCGCAGGCTCGCGTAACGGCTGGAATGCTGAACCTGAAGCGAAAAGTGAACGTTCGTTCGGGCACACTTCTGCGCGCGCCGCGCCACCGCTGCGCGTAGCCTTTCTGTCCGAATCGGCACGAGCGGGCTGCCGCTGCGGTGGGGCGTTCCCCCGGGAGATCGCGGTGCTGGTTATGTCGGGGAAGTCGTAGGTCGAGCATCTCACCGCCGAACACGATGGCGAGCTCGGGCGGCCGGATACGCGTCTCAATACGCCGCGGCGAGCAGCGTGCGCACGTCCTGCGCCGACACGTCGCGGGGCGCGGTGATTTTCATCCCTTCTATTTGCTGCGCGACGAAATCGGTCTTGGCGCGATCGAAGCCGACCTCCCCCAGCCGCTGCGGGATCGGAAAACCGCGCAGCATCTGGGCAAGGCGATCCGCGCCTTCGCCGCCGAGCGCGGCTGCGAGTCGCGAGCGCGCGTCCGTCGCAGCTGCAAGATTGAACCGCGTGACATGCGGCAGAATGATCGCGTGGGTCTCGGCGTGCGGCAGCCCAAGTCCGCCGAGCACATGCGCGAGCTTGTGCTGGAGCGCGGTGCCCGAGGCGAGCACGACACCGGCAAGCCACGCGGCGATGAGACATTCTGCGCGCGCCGCGCGCTCGCTGCCGTCGGCGACCACGCGCGGCAGATGCGCGGCAAAGCGCTGAAGAGCGTCGCTCGCCAGGGCCATCAAGAATGGCGTGCGGTCTGCGACCCAAAGCGCCTCGACGCAATGGGCGATACCATTCATGCCGCTCGCGGCGCTCACCGCCACCGGCAGCGCCAGCGTGAGCTCCGGGTCATAGATGATCGTGCGCGGCAGCACGCGGGCGTCCTTACCCGTAAACTTCTGCTCGCCGTCGCTGAGCCCCCAAATCGCGGTCGCTTCCGATCCGGAATAGGTGGTCGGCACCGCGATCATTGGCAGGCCGAGATCCCGCGCGATTATTTTCGCGAGCCCGATCGCGGCGCCGCCGCCACCGGCGACGAGGCCATCGGCGCCGCGCGCTGCTGCCACGCCCATCTCAGCCACGGGCTTCGGCACGTGCAGCGCGGCTTGTGCATGCAGCCCCGCCGCTCGCGGCCCCAAAATGTCGACGATCCGGCCGCCGAGCCGCGCCCCGCTGCCGGGGGTTGCGATCACCAGGGCGCGATTCAAACCCAGCCGCGCCGCTTCGTCGGCGACGCGTGCGACCGCGCCCGGCGCGAACACGACGCGCTGGCCTTGGATGTCATGAACGAAAGATGCAACCATCCGACCCGTCGGCCTACACCGATTGTCCGGCGGCAATTATTGTAACTCGCCTTGCCCGGCGCGTCGTGCAAATATCACCGCAACGCAAGGGGGGGCGCGCTCGGGCCACTCCCGAGATCGTCTCCATAGCGATGAAAGTGGTCGCATCAAATCGGGAGCCGTGAGCGATGCCGACTATTGCACTGGTGATTGCATTCGTGGCTGCGATGATTGCGCCGGCGTTCGCACAGAAAGCCGAAATCGACGCGGTGAACGCCAAATGGATCGACTTCTTCAACAAGGGCGATTTCGGCGGCGTCGCGTCGCTCTACAGCGAAGACGCGACCGCCTTCCCGCCGGGTTCCGCCATGGTGAAGGGCAGAGCCGCCATCGCGGTGATGTGGAAGGACATGGCGGAACAGGTCAGCGATCCGAAACTCACCACTGTCGACGTTAAGTCCCTCGGACCCTCCGCGGCGCGCGAGATCGGAACCTTCAGTCTCAAGAGCAAGGGTCCGAAGCCGCAGGAGATCACCGGCAAATATCTCGTGGTATGGGAGAAGATCGGCAACGAGTGGAAGCTCGCGGCCGATATCTGGAACGAGGGTAAATAGGTTGCGCGACGCGGAGCGTCGCGGTCAGGCCGGAAGCTCGCCTCGGAGCGTCACGCGGCAGTGCACGACAATTAGGACGGGCAGCGCCGAACCATTGTCCTAGGTTGGTTTGGTTCCCTGTAGTCTGCGATTTCGACAGTACCGACATTTATAAAGACGTTGCTGGCGATGTCGCTTGGCACCTGGTGCACGAGCGGAGCGAGCGGCCGGTCATTATCGGCACATCTGACGGAAATGCCAAAATTCCAAGAGTGAATCGACGCGCCGCTTTTGGTGCGAACGATGACATTCAATTTTGCCTCGTCGACCGGCCGATAGCCGAGGGACGACACCTCACCCGCAAACGTCATCTTCACATCACCGCCGTCCCCATTGCGCAGAAAGGCCACCGAAACATTGCTGATTTGAAATCGGCGACCGTTCGGGCCCTTTCCGATCCAGACCAGTTGCTGTCCTCTCTGCACCGTTTCCTTCAAGGCGCCGCTGGTTGGTGCGACATCAAAGATGGCTCTGCCCTCGAGTGACACGGGCTCGGTGACCTCTGGTGCAGACTTGCTTTGTGGGGGCGTCTGCGCGCGCGCCGGCAACGCAACGCAGACGGAGAGCGCGATAAGCGCAGCGCAACGGGTAAGCTTCATCGTCATATCGCGTTTCCCACAACGCGGAGACAAAGGAGAAGACTGCGTCGGGCAAATCGTCGCGATGCTCGGCACGAGCTTGCCCACGAGACAGAGCGAATAGCGAACGATCGAGACCGTTGAGCTAGCGCGTGAACCCGTCTTAATGCGCGGCGGCATCCTCGCGCCAGATTCCGAGCGCCTCCTGCGCCGGGCGGTCGGAGATCGAGAACAGCACGGATTCCTTACTCGCCCGATGCGAGTAATGCTTCCACGGCGGCACCACGAACACATCGTTCGGGCCCCATTCCAGCACCTTGCCGTCGACCGTGGTTGAACCCTGCCCTTCGGCGCAGACGAAGACGGTCCCATCGGTTGCGCGGTATGGCTCGCCCTTGAAGCCCTTGGGGAACAGCGCCAGGTAGGCGCCCATGGTCGGCAACACCGAACCGCCGTTGATCGGGTTAGCATAGCGCACGCGCGAACCGTGACGCTTGTCGATGTCGCCGGCCTTGAGCATGCGCTCGATGATCGGACGCGTACGCGCGTAGGTGTAATTGATGACGGGGCTGCGGTTTAACCCCGCCGGCGCGCCGTCGGGCAGCACCCCAGACCCGTAGAAGCTGAGCGAATCCCCGTCCGCCCGGTTCGTGGGCTGGGTCGCCGTTGAGAACTGCTCGGCAAACGAGGTCTCGAAGAAATTGACCTGCGGAAAGTCGAGCACGTCGAGCCAAAGCATCGGTTTGTCGGAGGCGTTGCCGTGGTCGTGCGGGGCCCAGTTTGCGGTGATGACGAAATCGCCGGGCGACATATAGGCCTTCTCGCCCTCGACCGCGGTATAGGCGCCTTCGCCGTCGAGCACGAAGCGGATCGCAGATGAGACATGCCGGTGGGCGGGGGCGACCTCGCCGGGCAAGATCATCTGCACGCCAGCGAACAGCGTGTTGGTGACCTTGGATTCCCCGCGCATGCCCGGATTCTCCAAGATCAGCACGCGTCGCTCCGCCTCCTCGGCGGTGATCAACGGGCCCGATTCCATGACCAGCCGCTTGATGTCGCCGTAGTGCCAGATCACCGGCCGGCAGCGCGTCACCGGCTCCTTGGTGACGACGTTCTTCATCACCTTCCAAAGCGGCGTCATGTCGTGCTTGGCGATGCGTTCGTAATAAGCCTCCCGCATGGCCTCGATATTGTGCTTGGGACCCGGGGCCTTGCCCTCGGCCCGCCTGCTTGCGGTGGCGCTTGCCATGGCGCTCTCCCTTGATCGATTGGAGCGGTCGGACCTTAGAATAATCCAAACCCGGAAATTAGTATATAATGAAACTATCTCCGGCTTGAAGGGCCGGAATATCAGGTGTTCACGTTGCCGCCGTCGACCGCGAGCGTCTGCCCGGTGACGAAATCGCTCTCCGCCGATGCGAGAAAAACAAGCGCGCCGAGCAGGTCCTGCGGATGCTCGTCGCGCTTGAGCGCGCGCGACTGCACGGCGCGCTCGCGCGCGGTCTTCACGTGGCCGGGATTGTCACTCATGACCGTGTCGCTCAAGGTGAAGCCCGGAGCCAGCGTGTTGACGCGGATGCCGTGCTCGCCGAGCTCGCGCGCGAGCGCGCGGGTGAACGCCATGATCCCGCCCTTGCTGGTGACGTAGTGCAGCATCCACGGGATGCCGCGAAAGGCGGTGCCCGAACCGATATTGATGATCTTGCCGTAGCCTTGCGCGATCATGTGCGGGGCAAGGTGCTTGACCATCAGGAACGGCCCGCGCAGATTGACCGCCATCACCTTGTCCCATAGCGCGGCGTCGATCTCCGTGCACTTCGTCTCCTGCAGCGGCGCGAAAAGCGCGGCGTTGTTCACCAACACGTCGATCTTGCCGAAGCGCTCGATGGTCGCCGCTACCAGTTTCTTGACGGAAGCCTCGTCGCTCACGTCGGCGACAGCGCTGGTCACCGAATTCGCCCCGTGCTCGGCGGCGATCTCCTCGGCTAGCCCCCTGCCGTCGGCGACGTCGGCGATCATCACCTGCGCGCCCTCCGCCGCGAGCGCCCGCGAATAATGCCGGCCTATGCCTTTTGCTCCGCCGGTGACGATCGCCGTGCGGCCGGACAATCTCGCCATGGCTTACCCCTTCGCGCTCACGCGGCGGATGAATCTCTCAAAGCCGGCGAGCTGCAGTTTGATCATGTCGATCGCGGTCTGATCCTTGAGCTCGAGCGTCTTCTCGTCGAATTTCTGCGCGGCAAAGGTGACGATCACTTCAGGCCGGCCGAAAAGAATAGCATCGACCGAGGTCAGCGACTGCCGCAGGTGGTACTGCATGCGCGAGCCGCCGAGAATGCCGCCAGCGGCCGATTGCAGCGCAACCGGCTTGTCCTTGAACGGCTGATCCTTCATGCGTGACACCCAGTCAATGGCATTCTTCAATCCGCCGGGGATCGACCAATTGTACTCGGGCGACACGATGATCAGCCCATCTGCGCTGCGGATGCCGTCTGCCCAGGCCACGACCTCGGCCGGAAAACCGGTCGCGTCCTGGATATCGAAGTTGTAGATCGGAAACCGCTCGAATGAGGCCACCGCGCGCAGCTTCATTCCCGCAGGCGCCAGCGACGGCAAGGTGCGCGCGAGGGCGGCGTTGTAAGAACCCTTGCGCAACGAGCCGCAGATAACGAGCACATCGAGTTGCTGGCTGACCATGACACCCCCCCGGGCGGACGAGAACTCAGCTCTTGGGCGCCACGCGTGCGATGAGACTCGCAAACGCCGTCAACTGCTGCTTGAGGAACCCGAGTGTCGCCTCATCTTTGAGCTCGCCGGTCTTCTCATCGAACTTGGAAGCGCAACTGCCGATGAAGATTTCGGGCTTGTTCAGCGTAAATGCATCGAGAAACATCATCGCCCGGCGCAGATCGTACTGCACGCGGGCGCCGCCGACCGGTCCGGGTGAAACCGATTGCAGCGCCACCGGCTTGCCGGCAAACGGCTGGTTCTGCAGCCGCGACACCCAGTCGATCGCGTTCTTGAGGCCGCCGGGAATGCTGAAATTGTATTCGGGTGAGCAGAAAATCACGCCGTCCGCCGCGCGGATCGCATCGGCCAGCGTGTTGACCGGCGCCGGAAAGCCGGTCGAGTTCTGGATGTCGGCGTTGTAAAGCGGAAAGTCGGCAAAGGAAGGCGCCGGCTTGATGGTCATGCCGTCCGGCGCAAGCGATGGCAGCAGCCGCTGCACCATGGCGTTGAAGGAACCTTTCCGGAGCGAGCCGCAGATCGAGACAATATTTAAGTTGGCCATAACATTCTCCAGTTTGTCGGTGAAATAGCGCGGGCTGTACCGGGCTCCCGTCGCCCTCATGGGTTAAGGCGAGCAGTTCGTACGCTTCTCAGCGCGAGGGCCGAGCTAGTGCTCTACTTCTCGTTCTCGATCGGGTTGACGAGCACGCCGACGCCCTCGATGTCGATCTCGCAGACATCGCCCGCTTTCATCCATACCGGGTTGGGCTTGCGCGCGTGACCGACGCCTGAAGGCGTGCCGGTAAAGACGATGTCGCCGGGCTCGAGCGTCATGCCTTGCGTGATATAGGCGATGGTCTCCGCGACCGGGAACATCATGTTGTCGGTGTTGTCCGACTGCATGACCTTTCCGTTGAGCCGACTCTCGATCTTCAAGCCCTTCCCGCCGGCGGGCACTTCATCGGCCGTGATCATCCAAGGCCCGAAGCCACCGGTGTGGTCGAAATTCTTGCCCATGTCCCATTGCGTTGTCTTGCGCTGAAACTCGCGCACCGAACCTTCGTTGCCGCAAGAGTACCCCGCGATGCAAGCATATGCATTGGCAGGCGTGAGGTGCTTGGCCCGCTTCCCGACGACGAAGATGAGCTCCGCCTCGTAATCGAGCGTCTCGGATGCCTTGGGCCGCAGGATGGGTTGCCCGTGCGGGACGAGCGAGCTGCGGCCGCGCATGAAGATGGTTGGGAATTTCGGAATGTTGTCGCGTTGGGAACCTTCCTTGACGTGTTCGAGGTAATTGAGCCCGAGGCAGATCACTTTGCCCGGCCTCGCTACTGGCAAGCCGTAAGTGAGCCCTTTGAGCGGGCGGCGAGCGGCCGCCGGCGCACGTTTTGCCGCCTCCTTGAGCGGCGAGAGATCGCCGTTATTGCGCCGCAGACATTCGCCCAAGTCAGAAGGAATGGTCTTATCGACCTCTTGCAGGTCGATCACCTGGTCGCCCTCGACCACGCCGAGGCGCAATACGCCGTTGGCTTCGAAACCGACAATTTTCATGGTCACTCCCTGGCTTGATTTGCTGTCTTTTAGCAACAGGAGGTAGGGTGGGCAAAGGCGCAGAGCGCCACTCGATATGAGCACAACATCAAGCGTCTTTGCCCACGCGCTGACGTCGGACGCCGCACTGCCGCGTGCATGCGAGAGGCGTGGGCAACGGCGAAAGCGCCGTTGCCCACCCTACGATGAATAACGATCAGGCCGCGCGGGCGAGGAAGTACGTGCGCAGTATCTCGCGCGCGACGCGGCCGGCGTCGAGATCGAAGGCGTTCACGACCGCGAGACGAAAGCCGCCCGGCGGCATCGCATGGCGCTCGGGTTCTTTGTCCTCGTGAAACGTCACTTGCACGCTCGACACGCCGGGCATGCGCCGCACCTGTCCGACAAGCACGGCCGGCGGATGGCGGTAGCGCCGCCCGTGCGGGCCGAACAGCACCACGCTATATCCGTCGCGCCGGTCCGCATCAGGGAAGTCCCACTGCCGCTTGTGGTAGAGGCGCACGACCGCGTCAACCCAGCCTGGACCGTAGAGATCGGGCCATTGATCGCTCATGCGCAAATGGATTTCGATGATGCGGCCTCCGATGGTTTCGATGTTGACGATGCCGGTATAGCCTTGCAGATGTCGGCTAATCCATGTGCCGCAATAGTGCTCGATGCCGGGATCGCGAGCGGCGTGAACCGTCCAATGCTCGAACGTGCCTTCTCTGCCGGGCTCACCGGTGACGTGCCGCCACCAGTGCGGCTTGCCCTCGACGACCGCGACGTCGGAGCTGACATGGCGGCCCTCCAAGAGCGCCATCCACATGTGTCCAGGCGTCAGGTTTGCTTCGTAGTCCGCCGGCGAAGAGAGGATGCGGCTCGCTATTCCCATGCCCTTGAGATTGACGGTCGGTTTGGAAAACACCGGAAAACGCGGCGGCGGCACGCCGTGTGGACCGGCATCTAGACCTTGGCTCAACGCAATCGCGACCTTGTCATAAACCCAGCGATGATCCGGATACCAAAGCCAGGCGTCCGCATCTTCGGTGGGGATGTTCACATCGGGCGGACAGGCGGCGTGTTCGAAGTATTGCAAGCGCCAGGGGTCGGCTTCGCAGATCGGCATCGGCGCCGTTTCATCGGTTGTCGAACGCCAGCGTATGAATTGAAAAATTACTCCCGCCGTCGGTCCACACGGCGAGCGGGCTCCATCCCGCGGCACGCGCCAACGCGATGAAGTATTCCACCGTGTACTTGTAGCTGTTCTCGGTGTGAATCCCCTCGCCGGACTGAAATTCGATTGTTCGCCCGGCCACGCTGACGTTCTGACGTTTCTTGCTGACGAGGTGCATCTCGATGCGGTGGCGCTCGGAATTATAGAAGGCGCGATGCTCGAAGTTTTCGAGGTCGAAATCGGCGCCGATCTCGCGATTGATACGAGCGAGGAGATTGAGATTGAACTTCGCGGTCAGCCCGGCCGCGTCGTTGTAGGCAGCGTGCAGCGTGCTCGCGTCCTTTACCAGATCGACCCCGATGATCAAGGCTGCACCGCGTCCGAGCATGCGCCCGGCATGGCGCAGGAACGCGCAGGCTTCCTGCGGCTCAAAATTGCCGATAGTCGATCCCGGAAAAAATCCGGTATGCGTCAGCCCCGCCACGGCAGAAGGCAAGGCGAAAGGCTGAGTGAAATCGGCCTCAACCGGAAGCACCGCGAGCCGCGGATAGTCGCGCCGAAGCTCTTGCGCCTCCTGAACGAGCATCTCGGACGAGATATCGACCGGCACATAGACCGCGATCGTGGGCACGGATGCCAGGAGTATTCGGACCTTCCTGCTAGAGCCGCTGCCGAATTCAATCAGCGCCGAGGCGGCGGGAAACAAGGGCGCCATGTCGCGCGCCCGCTCGCCCAAGATCTCGAACTCGCAACGCGTCAGATAATATTCCGGCAACCCCGTGATCGCCTCGAACAGCTGCGCACCGGTCTCGTCGTAGAAGTATTTCGGGGAAAGGCGCTTGGGATGCGCGGTCAAGCCGGCAATGACATCACGCGCGAACGACGGAGTCGCGCTGACGTCTTCGTAGCGAATAGCGGCCTCAATCGGCGCATTCATTATCCACTCCGCTCATCACCAGTACGCGTCATCCGACGTAGTCCAGGAGTCTAAGCCCGCTGAACTGCCAGCGCGCCGAGGGATAGAAAAAATTACGGTAGCTTGCCCGCGCGTGACCGGGGGGCGTCGCGTGCGAGCTGCCGCGCAACACCATTTGGTTGATCATGAACTTGCCATTGTACTCACCGAGCGCGCCCGCGGCCGCACGGTAACCCGGATAAGGCAAGTAAGCGCTGCGCGTCCACTGCCACACCACGGCGAAGGCATCCTCAAGGAGGTTTTCGCGAGCCGCCACTTCCCATTCCGCTTCAGTCGGCAAGTGCTTGCCGGCCCAGCGCGCGAAGGCGTCCGCCTCGTAATAGCTGATATGGACGACCGCCGCGTCCGGATCGACCGGCTTGAGCCCGCCGAGCGTGAACGTATGCCACGCCCCGTCGCGCTTATTCCAATAGCCGGGCGCGTTCCAGCCTTCGGCCTCGACCGTTGCCCAGCCGTCGGACAGCCATAAGGACGGCGTCGCGTAGCCGCCGTCGGCCATGAAATCGAGCCATTGCCGATTGGTCACGAGAGCCCGGCCGATCGAGGCCGGCTGGAGCAAGACCGCATGCGGCGGCCCTTCATTGTCGAAGCTGTATCCGGCGCCTTCGAACCCGATGCGGTGGATCCCTGCCGGCAGCGGGACAAATTCGGACGAGCGCGGCGCGGCCGGCGGCCGCCAGTCAGCCGCGTAAGCGGGCGCCAGCGGGTTCTGCGCAAAGGCGTGTAGGACGTCGGTGAGCAGCAGCTCCTGATGCTGCTGCTCGTGGTGCAGCCCGATCTCGAGAACGCGCAGCACTTCCGGCAACTGCAGGTCCTCCGCGCTCGCGAGCAGTCGCTCGACGCCCGTGTCGACATGGGTGCGGAAGGCGGCAACGCGTTCGCAGTCCGGCCGCGTGATGAGACCGCGCCTCGGCCGCGCCTGCCGCGGTCCGGCCGCGACATAGTAGGAATTGAAGAGATACGCGAACTGCTCGTCGAAAATTCGATAGCCGGAAAGATGCGGGACCAAGAGGAAGTGTTCGAAGAACCAGGTGGTATGCGCGCGATGCCATTTGGTCGGGCTCGCATCCGCCATTGACTGCACCAGCTGGTCCTCGGCGGTCAGGGGAGCGGCGCGACGCTCGGTCTCCGCGCGCGCGTCGCGGAAGGCGTCGCGCCAGAACGCGCGAGGGTCGTTGGGCGCGGCGCGTGGGATCTCAGCGCCTTCGTCACGGCGGCGAAGACGGACGGCTGACGAGGTCGCGGGCGGCATGCCAATCCCGGGCTGGAGAAGCGACTAGGTGGTGATGAGAAACCGCTTTCGGGTATCGATTGTTCCTACATTATACGTTACCGCGCGAGGCGTGGTTGCGGCTCGCGCATAATTTACGGACTTGTGAGCCGAGGCCGCCGGCCGCATAAAAAGCTAGGCTTTCTATGAGCTTACGGTCCTACTTCGCCGCGCTCGCGCCGGCCGCCGCCGTCACGCCGTCTTGCTGGCCCGTGCCGCCGCTCGCGCCGACGGCACCGATGATTTTGCCGTTCACGATGATCGGAAGCCCGCCTTCGGAGGCCACGGGTTTCTCCGGAAATGTCGTGAACGCGGTATTGCCCGCGGCATACTGATCCGCGAACGCTTTGCTCGGGCGACGGAACAGTACCGCCGTGCGCGCCTTACCCTGGGAAATCTCGGCCGACGCCAACTGAGTGCCATCCATCCTCTCGAAATAGACGAGCTCGCCCGCCGGCCCGACGATCGCGATGGCCATGCGCCAGTTGTTCTTCTTGGCCTCGGCAAAGGCGGCACCCGCGACTGCCTTTGCCTGCTCGTTGGTGATCGGCGCTCCGTACTCGGCCGGCGGACCGGGCGCAGGGGCAGGCGCTGGCTGTTGTGCCAGCGCCGTGCCGGCCAACGCCAGCATCGAGGCGATACTGAGCGCGCTCAAAACGTTTGGTCGCATGGTCCTGTCTCCTGCTGGATTGTCGAGGTGCTGCCGCGCCGTCTCGCTACTCGGTGCCGCTTGCCCCGATTGCGCCGATGACCTTGCCGTCCACGATGATCGGAACGCCGCCTTCGGATGCTACCGGTTTTTCCGGAAAGGTCGTGAATGTCCGATTGCCCGCGGCAAACTGATCCGCAAACGCTTTGCTCGGACGACGAAAGAGCACGGAGGTGCGCGCCTTGCCTTGGGCAATCTCGATCGACGCCAACTGGGTGCCATCCATCTTCTCGAAATAGACGAGCTCGCCGGCCGGTCCCACGATGGCGACCGCCATCCGCCAGTTGTTTTTCTTTGCCTCGGCAAGAGCGGCGGCGGCGACCGTCTTGGCCTGCTCAGTGGTGATCGGCGGGCCGTAGTCGGCCAGCGGACCCGTCGCAGCAGGGGAAGGCGGGGGTTGCTGGGCTAGAGCCAGGCCGGCGAGCGCCAGCGTCGAACCGACGCTGAGCGCGATCAAGACATTAGGTCGCATGGTCCTGTCTCCAGCCGGATGGTCGCGGCGTCATGATGTTGTCGAAAATTGCTCGTCTTTAGACCAAGCGCCGACAGATAAGGGCCCATCAACCTTTGAGGCGAGCCCTCGATCAAGATAGGCGAGTTGCCATTCCACGAGCAAGAAGTGCCGTCGCCAAACACGGCAAAGCGAGCCCCGGCAAATGTGGCGATGCCAATGCGGACCGTAACCATGCAAAGAACGCGATCGACATGGGCAGTGCTGGCCTTGGTGTTGACGGCGGCACCGACATCGGCATTCGGCCAAGCGAATTGTCGCAACACGGCCCCGTTCGAGCCATGGCTCGCCACCTTCAAGAAGGAAGCGGCAGCGCAGGGCATTTCATCATCGACGATCGCGGCGGCGTCCCCGTACCTAGTGCTCGATCAGCGCATCATCAATATCGATCGCGGACAACGCTTCTTCGCCCAAAACTTCCTGGAAATCTCCGACAAGATGCTGGCCGGCGGGCGCATTCCGAACGGAGTCGCCCAAATGAAGAAGCATCAGGCGACCTTTGCGCGCGAGGAAAAGGATTTCGGCGTGCCGGCTTCCGTCATCAGCGCGTTTTGGGGGCTCGAAAGCGACTTTGGTGCCGGCCAGGGCAAGGACCAGGCGATCAAATCGCTTGTCACCCTCGCGTACGATTGCCGCCGCTCTGACATGTTCCGCGGCCATCTGTTCGATGCGCTGCGCCTGATCGAACGCGGCGATCTGCGTGCTGAGGAAATGATCGGCTCCTGGGCCGGCGAACTCGGGCAGACGCAAATGATGCCGTCCGAATACATGGCACACGCCATCGATTACGACGGCGACGGCAAACGCAATCTGATCAAGAGCGCAGCCGACGTGATCGGCTCGACCGGAAAATATCTCGTCCATCTCGGTTGGAAGCGCGGCGAGCCGTGGCTGCAGGAGGTGGGCGTGCCTGCGAACCTGCCGTGGCGGGAGGCCGATCTTTCGATCCAACATCCGCGCTCAAAGTGGGTCGCTTGGGGCGTCACGCGCGCGGATGGCAAGCCGCTGCCGAACGACAACTTGCCGGCGTCGGTGGTGCTGCCCTTGGGGCGGTTTGGACCAAGCTTCCTCGCCTACGACAATTTTCAGGCGTATCTGAAATGGAACCAGTCGCTGAATTATTCGCTGACGGCAGCCTATTACGCGACGCGTCTCGACGGCGCGCCGCCCATGCACCGAGGCAGCCCGGACATCCCGAAAATCACCTTCGAAGAGACCCGCGAGCTGCAGCAGCTTCTGGAAAAGCGCGGCTATGACGTCGGCCGTGTCGATGGCGTGCTCGGCCTCAAGAGCCGCGTTGCCATCCGCGACAGCCAGATCAAGTTCGGTCTGCCGGCCGACGGGTGGCCGACAGCCGAGCTGCTCGCCCGGCTGCGCGCGGGGAGGTAGACCCTCCTTCGTCAGCGCAACGGCGTAGCTTACGCATCGCAGTCCCTTACCCGACCAGATTGAGCAGCTTGCCAAAAAAGCCCGTACCATCCCGCACGGCTGCTACCTGGCGCCGCAGCCAGGCATCGAGACCGAGGCTGCGACCGGCGGCATGCAGCGCAAAGAAAAACATCACCATCGCAAGGAACAGGTACGACCACGGCCATTCCGCCGGACTGCCGGGCCGATAAATGCCCAACCACAGATGCAGCACGAATATGACCCCAAGCACGCCGATGAGACGCACGCCGAGGCCGAGAATGAGCGACACGGCGAAGGTGAACTCGGCAAGAAAGATGATGGGGTTTAAAATATAAAGATAAGGAAGATAGACAGCGGTGACCAGCTCGCGATGAAACTCGAACGCAGCGCGGCTGGCCATCTGTTCGGTCCAGTATTGCAGGCCGCCCGAGACTGGCAGCGGCAGCTTCCACAGCATTCCCTGAAACCACATTCCGCCCACCAGCACGCGAACGAACCACGTGCCGAGGTGGGACCCCGTGCGCTGTGATGGGTCCTCCCGCCAGTTCCTGATCGCGATCACGATGCTCGCGACGATGAGCGCCAAGAACAGCGCGACGAAAGCATATTTCCACGCGCCGAGGGCGTTGTGATCGTCGGTGTTTCCGATCAGGAAATCCCAAAAATCAGAGAACGGATTTGGCATGGGAATGTCTCCGGTGCGTCTCCCGAGAACGCGAGAATTCGTGCAACCCCGACGCCGCTAAACTCGAGGAATCCCAGTGGCCTGGCCCGACCCTACACCGTAACGTGATCGGCCAATAGCTCCGGCTGCTGGTCTCGATGCAGCGGCGCCGATAGATTCGATCGGCGGCGGAAAGACGCAGAGGTGGTTTGCCTGGCGTCTAGCACGAGGGACGTTGCCGCCATGGTCGTTTCTGCGTCACAAGCACGCGAGAGCTCGAGCGCGACGATGGCGGAGCGCAGATTTGCACTCGGCCTCGGCCTCACCAACGCATGCAATCTGGCCTGCGCGTTCTGTTATCGCGATCCAACGCGGCTCGACCGCTTGTCCCTCGAACAAGTCCGCTCGGTGATGCAGAGCTTTCCAGTGCGATCGGTCAATCTCGGCACCGGCGAGAACGGCATGCATCCCGAGTTTGGCGCCCTTCTCGACTATCTGCGCTCCGAACCGGTCAAGCTCACGATCACCTCGAACGGCTACTCGATCGCGGCGTCGGACGATACCGAGGTGAGGGCTTTTCATGAAGTCGAGTTCTCGCTCGACTATCCGACCGAGGCGGAACAGGATCAACAACGTGGCTCCGGAAACTGGCGTCTCATCCATGAGCAGGCTGCGCGATGCTGCGGCTTGGGCGTATCGGTGACGTTCATCGCCGTCATGATGCGATCGAATTTCGATCGCCTTGCCGACATCGCCGATATCGCCAAGGCGTACGACGCGCCTTTGCGCATCAATGTCTACCAGTCGGTCCGTTCCGATGTCTTTGCGCTGACTTACGAAGAGTATTGGCGGGGATTCGAGGCATTATTTGCCAGCACCGATGCGATCGCGATCGGGGAGCCGCTGGTGCGCGCGATGGCGGGATTGCCACCACGGCGAAGCGGCTGTGGGGTCGCGACTGTACGAGTGACGCCGCGGGCGACCGTACAGCCGTGCGTTTATTGGCCCGGTGCCGGCGCCCCACTCGATCTCCTGCTTGATCGCGGAGCCGACATCATCGATACCGAGGCGTTTGCCGACGCCCGCGGCGTGCCCTCCCCCTGCCGGAGCTGCAGCTATGTCGCAACCTGCGGCGGCGGGTGCGCGGGGCGGCGGCGGCTCATCAACGCCCTCGATGCGCCCGATCCCTATTGTCCGGTCGTCCGCGGCGGCAGTCGCAAGCTCAAGGTGCAGATGGCGAGGAGCCGTGAGCTTTCCAAGCTCGAAAGCGCCTGCACCACGATTGTGATGGCACGGTGAGCGAGTGGTTCCAATCCTTCCAGCTCGTTACATGATGCGACGAAGTTTGATTCTCGCGATCACGACGGCCGCAAGCCTCTCCGCCTTCGGCCAGACTGCTCGCAGTGTCGGCGAACGCACGGTCGTCGCCGAGTCGCGGTTCGACGTCACGAATGCTCCGCGGCAGGCGGAGCTGGTACCGCTCGTCGTGGACTTCCCTCCGGGCACGTGGACCTCCTGGCACACGCATGGTGGCCAGGCGATCAACCTCGTGATCGAAGGCGAGATCACGCTGCGACACGCCGGCAAGGAACATCTCTATCGGGCCGGACAGGCTTGGACCGACAGCTCCCGGGAGGTTCACGCCGCGGGCAATGCCGGGTCGGGCAAGGCTCGCCTCCTCACCAATTTTCTTTTGCCGCCGGGCGCGCCACAAACTACGGCGGTGCAGGAGTCCCCATTCGAGCCGACGATCGTGTCGGCGGCGAGCTTTCCTCTGTCGGCGCTCCCTCCCGAAACGCAGATTGTGCAGCAGGTGATCGATCTGTCCGCAGGCTGGCACACGCGAGACGCGTTGGCCGGCCTCACCGCGAACATGACTATCAGGGGTGAAGTTACCTACAAGATCGGATCGGAGCTCAAAGTGTACAAGGCCGGCGACGCTTGGTCGGCGCCCGCCGGCACGCCGGTCGAAGAGGAAAACAGTTCGGCCGGCACGGCGCGCGTCTTCAGGACGTCGTTGCTGCCGAAAGCGGGTGGCCGCTGAGGCGGCTCGTCAATTTCAGACGACGCACCGATTTGCGGCGCTGAACAGTGCGCAAGCGCCCCCCATTTCGCCTCATCGTCGTCAGGCGTGCTCTGATATTCCGACGATAGCTTCGAGAACAGCCAGCGCATTGGCCGTTCCGTCGGCTTCGCCTTTCTCGAAATCCTGTCCTGCTTGCCCCAAGCTGTTCGTCACATGCGCCAGACAGAGAACCGCCGTGCCGCTCGCGCGGGCGAATGCATAAAGAGCCGCGGCTTCCATCTCGACCGCCAGCACACCTTTGGATCGCACAGCTTCGATCGCCGCCGCCGTTTCCCGGAACGGTGCGTCGGTGGTCCATGTCGGACCGACAAAAAAAGGCTGCTTGCTTTTCTCGAGCGCGACCGCCGCTCTTGCGATCAAACCCGCGTCCGCGTCCGCGTAGTCGCTCGGCGAGGCGTAATGGTAGCTGGTGCCCTCGTCGCGCAAAGCGCGATCGATGACGACAAAGTAAGGCGTAGGGCCGGACGGCGTGATTTGGCCCGCCGATGTGAGGCTGAGCAAGAAGCGGCAGCCGCTGGCGAACAATTCTTCGGCAATCAAAACAGCAAATGGCGCGCCGACCGCGCAGCCGATAATCCCCACCGTCTGCCCGGCCAATTCAAAGACGTCCAGTTGTGTGTGATAGCAAGGCCAAGACTCAAACGGCTTTGATCGGTTTTCCTTTCGGAGCCGCCGCACGATGTCGCCATCGGGATCGAGAATGCAGATGGCTGGCACCTCGACATCCGTCAGTCCTTTTTGCCGCCGCGCTTCGCGCAGCAGCGCGGCCGGTCGAAACACGGAGGGCGACGATGGGTTTTTGTTGTCGAGTAGTGGAGGCATGGCCAAGCCGAAGCTCAAAAGCAGCGCCGGTAGCATTATATAGTTGAGAAATACGGGCCCTTGACCGTTGCACTCAGTAACTTGATCAGCTCGTCATGAACGAAGCGGGACTCAAATAGTTGCAGCCCCGCTTCTGGCGCGCGTTTCTCAGTTTGCCGGTCGAATCCGGCGCCGTAGGCCCAATTGATCCACGGCTCCCACAGGTGCGTCATCGCGCGGCGAAGCCCGCCGCTTGGACGCGTGTATTCGAGACATCGGATGATACCTCCCGGCTTCACCACGCGGCCCAGCTCGCGCATTCCGGCAACCTGCAATTCGTCTGGAAGCGTGCAGAACAAGAAGGTTGCCACAGCCGCGTCGAACGAGCGGTCAGGAAAAGCCAGCCGCGTCACGTCCATCTGCCGCAACTCGACCGTCGTTGTTGCCAAGGGGCGCCTGCGCTCCGCCCGCGCCAACATGGCGGGACTTAGATCGATCCCAACAATCTCAGAACCCGGCGGATAGAAGGGGAAATTTCGGCCCGTGCCGACACCGGCGTCCAAGATGCGACCGGAGAGACCGCTAAAGATCTGCGGCCTGATCTTGCGATAGCGGCCGTACTCAAAGGGCAAGTCCAAAAGATCGTAGGCCCATGCGATGCGCTGGTAGCGGTCGAAATTCGAGAGCGTCATTTGCTCTCCTTATCGAGCACAGGTACGAAATCCGGCGATAACGTCGTTGCGCTCGGGGGTGAAGAAGTTGCGGTAAAGCGGACGTGCGAGTCGTGCGCTGGTCGCGAAGCTTCCGCCGCGCAGCACCTTGCGTGTGCCAAACCAGGGTTGCGAATAATCCTCGTATGGATCCGCAGCGAAACCAGGAAACGACACGAAATCAGACGCCGTCCACTCCCACACATTGCCGATCATCTGCCGGCATCCGAAAGCGCTGTCGCCTGCGGCGCAAGCAGCGACGTCGAGCGTGGCGTCGTAGGCGAAACCGAGATTGGCGCGCTCCGCGCTGGGCGCCGCTTCGCCCCAAGGCCAGCGGCGCTTGACGCCTGCCAAACGCAAGCCGTCCGCGCTCGGCTCGCCGATCGCGGCAGCCTCCCATTCGGCCTCGGTCGGCAGCCGGCGCTTGGCCCAGTTGCAATAGGCTTGCGCCTCGTACCAGTTGACGAAGGCCACCGGCGCGTGCGGTGCGAGCGCTTCGACCTTGTCGTGGTTGCGCCACGTCCAGCTGCCGCCCTCGTTCCTGAGCCAGTAGACCGGATGCTCGGCTCCCGCGCGCTCGCGCCACTCCCATCCCGGCGCACTCCAGAATTCGCGGCGCCGATAACCGCCCTCCTCCAAGAACGCGGCGAACTCGGCGTTCGTGACGGGCGCTTTGGCGATCCGGAACGGCGCGATGTCGACCGCAAACGCCCACTTCTCGTTGTCGAAAACGAAACCATCCGCAGGGGTCGAGCCCAGCTGCCACTTCCCGCCGGGCACATCGACGTCGCCGCCCCATGCGCCGGCGCGTTGCGTCGCTGGGTCCCCAAGACCTTGCGGGCGCGCAAAGCCCAGCGTCTGTCGTGTATAGGCGAGCGCCTCGACGTGCATATCCTCGTGGCGGGTCGAAAGGTCGTAGAAATAGCAAGCGCGCAGGTCGATGCTGCTACCGAGGCGATCGACTTGGCGGGCCAGAACATCCGCCATATATCCGAACACCCCGCTGCGATCGGGCAAGTCCAGCTCCCATCGCGTGGCATGCGCGACCTCGCTCGAATTCCACAAGGCGTCGGCGCGCGCGAGGATCGGTGCCTCCCCGTGCGCGTGACGCAGCGTCCAGTATTCATGGAACCAGCCGACATGCCCAATCTCCCAGAGAATGGGATTGACGATCGGCAGCATCGGCCCCATCAACTGCTGCGTCGAGAGGTCATCGCTGAGGCGGCGGGTGCAGCTGCGCGCATCGCGGAGCTGAGCCGCAAGCTCCTCCGCGCTGGCGCCGCTCGTCGGCCGATGTATAAGAGCCTCATTCATGAACATCGTTCTTATCACGCCGGCTCGTTCCTCGTCACGATCCGGCAACACGACCACGGGCATGCGCTGGGCGCGAATCTTGCGCCAGCTCGGTCATCGCGTCCACATCGCCGATCGCTATGATGGAGCCGCCGCAGAGTTGATGATTGCGCTCCACGCCTGGCGCAGCGCGGATAGCATCCGCGCCTTTCACGAGCTTCACCCCGATCGGCCGCTGATCGTAGGCTTGAGCGGCACCGATATCTACGACTACATCGATCGCGATCCGGGGCCGACGTTGCGCTCGCTCGCGCACGCCGACCGGCTCGTCACACTGCAGGAACTCGCGCGAGAGGGCGTGCCCCGACAGTTTCGAGACAAGGTTCGCGTCGTGCATCAGTCGGCGGTGCCGCTGCGTCGCGGCCGCTTCAGGCGCACGGAGAGTTTCGACGTGGCGGTGATCGGCCATTTGCGCAAAGTGAAGGATCCGTTTCGTGCCGCCGAGGCGGCGCGCCGTTTGCCGGTAAGCTCGCGCATTCGCATCGTGCACCTCGGCGCGGCCGAAACGCCGCGATGGGCGGCGGCAGCGAAGGCGGAGATGGCGGCCAATCCGCGCTACGTCTGGCGCGGCGATCGGCCGCGCGCGGATGTACGGCGCCTGCTCGGCCGCGCGCGGGCCCTCGTCCTGTCATCGCTGAGCGAAGGCGGCGCAAATGTCATATCCGAAGCCGCCGCCGCTGGCGTTCCGGTGCTCGCTACGCGCATCGACGGCTCGGTCGGCCTGCTCGGACGCGATTATCCCGGCTATTTTCCAGTCGGTGATACAGATGCACTGGCGCAGCTCCTCCATCGGACCGAACGCGATCCGTTGTTTCTTAAGCGGCTCACACGCGCCATCGCGCGTCGCGCCGCACTGTTCCGGCCGGCGCGCGAAAAGGCCAACTGGAAAAAGCTCATCGAAGAGATCGTGCCGAAACCGGCCCGAGGCGTGAACTTGCGGGTCCGAAAGGCGGCAAATTCGGCGGCTGTCACAGACCTGACGAACATGTGATGCCATGCGTTCCGTTTTTTCGCTCCTATCGCACCGGGAAAGATCGGCATGAAAGCGAGAGACTATCCCGTGCTCAAGGATGTCGTGCTCTTGGGCGCCGGCCACTCGCACGTCACGGTGCTGCGCATGTTCGGCATGAAGCCGATCCCCGGCGTGCGCCTCACCCTGATCAGTCGCGAGGTGCACACGCCCTATTCCGGGATGCTGCCCGGGCTCATCGCCGGCCACTACGGATTCGACGACGCGCACATCGATACCGGTCCGCTCGCCCGGTTCGCCGGGGCGCGGCTTTATCAGGACGAGGTGATCGATCTCGATCTTGACGGCCGGCGCGTGATCTGCCGGTCGCGGCCGCCGGTCCCCTACGATCTCCTTTCGCTCAATATAGGTTCGACGCCGAACACCGCAGGCATGCCGGGCGCGAGCGAGCATGCCATTGCAGTCAAGCCGATCGATGGATTCCTGCGCCGCTTCGAGGCGCTGCAGGCGCGCGTTCTCGCGCGCAAAGGTCGCGCTGCCGTGGCGCTGGTCGGCGCCGGCGCCGGCGGGGTCGAGCTGCTGCTGGCGGTCGAACACCGCTTACGCCAAACAGTCAGGCATGCCGGTTTCGATGCGAGCGGCCTGTCCTTCGTGTTGGTCTCGGATGTTCCCAACATCCTGCCGAGCTTTCCGGCGGCGTTCCGCGCGCGCTTCCACGCGATTCTGGCGGCGCGCGGGATAGCCGTTGTCACCGGCGCGCCAGTCATTTCCGTCGAGGCCGGACGGCTCATCCTCGCGGGCTATGGTCCGCTCGCGGCAGACGAGATCCTGTGGACCACGCAAGCCGCGCCGGCGCGCTGGATGGCAAAGGCCGGGTTGCCGCTCGATGCGAGGGGCTTTCTCAGGGTCGACTCGACGTTGCGGGTTGCCGGCCACGACGATGTTTTCGCCGCCGGCGATACAATCGCGTTCGCCGAGCGCGAGCTGCCGAAGTCCGGTGTTTACGCGGTGCGCGCCGGACCTGTGCTCGCCGATAACATCCGCCGTACGTTGACGGGCCGGTCCTTGCGACGCTTTAAGCCGCAGCGCGAGGCGCTCTATCTCGTTTCGACCGGAGAACGCTACGCGGTGGGTAGCCGCAACGGTGTCGTCGTCGAGGGCGCATGGGTGTGGCGCTGGAAGGACTGGATCGATCGGCGCTTCATGCGCAAATACAACGAGCTGCCGGAGATGAAGCTCCCGCCGGCGGCGCTGCCGCCGCTCGCCGACCGCGACGCGCTCAAGGAAATCTCCGCGATCGCCATGCGCTGCGGCGGCTGCGGCGCCAAGGTGGGCGCGACCGTGCTCGCCCACGCGCTCGCAGGCGTGCAACCCGCCCCGCGCGCGGACGTGGTCGTGGGACTTGATGCGCCCGATGACGCGGCGCTCGTCGACGTCGGCGGGGAAAAGCTTTCGCTGCAGACGGTCGACTATTTCCGCGCCATCGTCGACGACCCCTATACGCTGGGCAAGATCGCGGCCAACCATGCGCTCGGCGACGTCTACGCCATGGGCGGAGAGGCGCAGACGGCGCTGGCGATCGCCACCGTACCCTACGGACTCGAAGGCAAGGTCGGGGCCGATTTGTCGGCGATGATCACCGGCGCCAACGAGGTGCTGCGCGAGGCCGGCTGTGCGCTGGTCGGCGGGCATACCAGCGAGGGCGCGGAGCTCGCGCTCGGCTTTGCCGTCAACGGTCTCGTCCCGGCGGCAGCCGCGTTGCGCAAGGGCGGATTGAAGCCCGGCGACGGCCTTATCCTGAGCAAGCCGCTGGGGACGGGCACGCTGCTTGCCGCCGACATGCGCGGCAAGGCGAAGGCGCGCTGGGTCATGGCGGCGATTACGCACATGGTTCAGTCGAACGGCAGGGCGGCCGAGATTCTTCGCCGACACGGCGTCCATGCCGCAACGGATGTTACCGGCTTCGGTCTCATCGGCCATCTCATGGAGATGGTGCGCGCCTCCGATGTCGATGCAACGCTCGCCATTGACCGCGTGCCGCTGCTCGAGGGCGCGCGAGAGACGGTGGCGCTCGGCATCTTCTCGTCGCTGCAGCCGCAGAATGTGCGTCTGCGCCGCGCTATCGGCGACCTCACCGCGGCCGGGCGGCATCCGCTCTACCCGCTGCTGTTCGATCCGCAAACGTCGGGCGGGCTGCTTGCGGCGGTGCCGCTCGCGCAGGCCGAAGCTTGCGTCGCCGCGCTGCGCGCGGCCGGCTACGCCGGCGCCGATCTCATCGGCTTTGTGACCGAGCGCAGCGCCACGCTCGAGCCGATCACGTTGGACCTCACCGGAGAACGTCTCGCCGACGCGTTGGCTGGACTCCGCCCGACCCGCCCGCGAGCGCAGTCGCTGGAAAGGCTTGCAGACATCGAAAAATCTACGCTGTGAGTGAAGTGTAGCCCGGATGAGCGAAGCGATATCCGGGTTTCATCGGGTCAAGCATCTCCCGTGTCGCCCGACTGCAATTGAGGGGGTGTGGGACATCCCGGATTTCGCTGCGCTCATCGTCGCTCCTGCGTGCACAACACGATCTCAGCGCCCACCCCACAATCGTTGGCTGGCGATCTTCGCGCCCTCGACCAGCGACGTGAACTTCGCCCACACGATGCTCGGGTGCACCTCCTTCGAACCGGCGAAGGTGGCAAAGCCGCAATCGGAGCCGGCGATGACATTCTCACGCCCGACCACCTTGGCATAACGGCAGATGCGCTCGGCCACCAGCTCCGGGTGCTCGACCAAAACCGTCGAGTGGCTGATCACGCCGGGAATGAGCGACTTACCCGCGGGCAGGTCTGCGCTCTCCCACACCTTCCATTCGTGCTCGTGGCGCGGATTCGCGGCTTCGAAGGAATAGGCGCCAGCGCGGATCTTCAGGATGAGATCGACCACGTGCTTGAGCTCGAGATCGTGGATGCGCGGCCCCATGTTGATGCCGTAGCAGGTGTGGTGTCGCACTTTCTCCGGCGGGATGTTGCGGAGCGCGTGGTTGAGCGCCTCGACGCGAAGCTGCGCCCATCTGCGGAATTGCTCGAGCGTGAGATCGGGCTCCTTGATCCAGTACGTGACGAGATGCGGGTCATCGACCTGCAGCAGCAGGTCCGCATTGACGATGGCCTCGTACTCCTCCCGCAGTGCGTCTGCGATTGCGAACAGGTACTCCTCTTCGTTTTTGTAGTAGGCGTTGCGCTGCCAATCCGCCACGCTCGCCGGTGAGATCGCCGGCATGAAGGCTTCCTCAGGTTTCGCGCCATCGAGCGCCGCCTTGAGATTGTCCATGTCGACCTGCAATTGCGCCATGCCGCGATAGGTGATGGGCGCGGTGCAAACCATGTGGTTCTGCCGCGCGGCCACGTGGCCCGCCCCGTAGAACTCCGGAAAGGATTTGGCCTCGCGCGAACCAGCCCACGGGCTTTGCCGCGGCATCTGGGTATCGACCTCGAAGCCGCCGAGACGTTCGTTGACGTAGGAGACGAAGCTCGGCTTGCCGAACTCGCCGTCGTCGACGATGTCGATGCCGAGCTCGATCTGCTTGTGCACGATCTCGGCGACCGCCCCGCGCAGCCGCGCGGCGTGCGCCTTCTCATCGACGCGCTTGCCCTGCTCCTTGGCCTGGACCACGTCGAGCAGATCGGCGGGACGCGGCAGGCTGCCGACATGGGTGGTGAGAATTCGCGCGGTGCTTCGCTTCATTGCGCTTCCCGGTTGCCGCCGCCGTCCCCGCGCAAGCGGGAACCCAGTAGCCAGCGCTGCATCGCGCGGGGCTACATCACGTCGCCCATCACCATGTCTCCTTCGGCGGGAGGACGCTGGTAGAATTTCGGCTTCATCCGGCTCACGAGCCCTTCGCACGCGAGCGCCCCCTCGAATTCCCGGCGAATGGCGGGATCCTCCTCGTGATAGGGGATGGCGCTGCCGCCCTTGCTGAGATCGATGGCGCCATAATCCATGAGCTGCTCGCCGGGCCGGCCCGCCTTGCGCGCGCGCTGGTTGTTGGGTCCGTGCCAGGCGGTGATGCGAAGCCCTTCCTTGCCGATACCGAAATGCTGATGGAACCAGTCGCCGCTCATGGGCGCGGCGGAAACGAGACCGACCGGCTCGTAATCCTGGCGGAGTACCTTGTCAGCTTTGCCGTCCCGCCAGGGCGTGGTGCCGAGCGTTTCCGGCCAGGTATAGGTGTAACCCTTGCCCTTTATGCAGATGAGGACGGCGGCAGAAGCGTGCTTGTGCGCCTTGGAATAGCGGCCGGTCTCGTGCTGTCCGATCCACAGGTAGAAACGGTTGCCGGCCATGAACGGCTCGACCCGGCGATAGCCGGGCGAGCGGCGGTTGTCGAGCGGAAGCTCGGTGTTGACGATGTCGGGAATGAGGTTGGTCCGCCGCATCGCGAGCCCGCGGATCGGATCTGGCTCGATATCATCCCTCGGCTTGAAATAGTCTTCCGCTCCGGAGAAGCGCTCGGTGAACGTGTATGGGCAGTTGAAAATGAATTCGGTGTTGTCGATCACGTTCATCACGTTGGGTGCCGAGGTGCCGCACAATAAGAGCGCGGGCGCGCTCGCCGCGTTGATGAGCCGATGGTAGGCGTTGAGCGGGATCGAGAACAGCGAGCCCTTCTGCCACTCGAATGCGTGCCGCTTGGTCTGCCCTTCCTGCCAGACCTCGGTCGTGCCGCGGCCTTCCACCACCAGCACGACTTTTTCATAGAGGTGCCGCTCCACGTTGAGCGCGCCGGCGGAGGGGGCTTCGACGACGTAAAGGCCCCACAAGCCTTCGGTGCCGTAGAGTTGGATATACGACCCGCGGCCGCCCAACCGCTTCCAGGGCGCAAGCGGCAGATCCTGCACGCGGCGCACGCCGATGCCGCGATAGACCGGCACGCCCTCCGCCCCCATGAAACGATCGTAGGGCATCGGCGCGCGCTTGAACGTGCCATATCCGGCGTTCTCACCGGCTTTCGGCTCGTGCCAATGCACTTGATCAGGGGTGTCGTGCATGAGTTTTCGGACGCTTGCCCGTGACACTTTATTGCGCTTGACCGCCGCCTCTGGTCTCCGCCAACAGCCTGCGCACGTAATCCAGGAGCTCCGGCGGCGCCACCGCGATGCGGTCGATCGCGTGCAGGATGTCATCTGCCCCGATCGGGCTCACGTCGAGGCTGAGCCTCGCGGCATCCTCCAGATATTCCGGATCGCCGTGCACCGCCAGGAACGCACGCTGCAACGCTTTCGCGCGCTCGGCCGGCAGATTGGGCGGAGCCGCAAACGGCCGCGACAGCGCGTAAGGGAGTTCCGCAAGCTCGATCAGCGCCCGCGCCGCCTCGTTCTTTGCCAGCTCGCGCGCGGTCGGCACGTCCGGAAAATCCGGATGGCGTGTCGCGCGCGCAAACTGAACGAGCACGCGAAAGCCGCTGTCGGGCTGGAGCCACTCGGGTTTGATCGATTTCACCGTCGACAAATCGACGGTGCGCCCGTGGATCTCGCCGCGCTCCATCGCAAGAAAAATCGAGGCGGTGTCCGGATAGCCCACAACCTGCTTGACGTGCAGTCCGATCGTATCGCGCAGGATGATCGGCACGTCGTTGCCGGTCGCTCCTTCGGCGGTGGCGCCGAGCACGAGCGCCGGAAAATCGGTCCGGCGCGCCTCCTCGATCGATTTCACCGGCGCGTCCTTGCGCACGAGCAAAATATAGGCGTCGTTGGTGAAGCTCGAGGTCGAGCCGAGCCACGTGAGCCGGCGCGGATCGAACTGGACGTTGGAGTTCCCGCCGAGGAGACCCATGAGCGGCATGTTGCGCGCGAAGGTGGCGATTGTGGTGCCGTCCTTCGGCGCGACGTTGTAGAGGTAATTGACTGCGCGCAGGCTGCCGGCGCCCGGCATATTCTGCACGAGCACGGTCGGATGTCCCGGAATGAACTTGCCGAAATGCCGCGCAAGCAGCCGCGCATGGATGTCGTAGCCGCCACCCGGCCCGTAGCCGACGATCAGATTGACCTGCCGGCCCTTGTAGAAGTCGGCGAGCGCATCCCCGTGCGCGGGGGCGACCGCCAATGCCGCGGCGACCACTGTCGCCGCACTTAAACGCGCGAACATGTTTCCTCCCGCTGCAAGGCTAATCGCGCGCCCCGACGCATTCAATGGTGCTTCGCTCAGCTCTTCCGCAGCCCAAACATGGTTTCGGCGTTGCGATGGCAGACCTTTTTCATGTCGGCTCTGGGCAGATCGAGCGACTCCATGACTGCGATCGTGGCACGGATGTAGCCCCTGCCCTTCTCCTTGTCGAAAGGGCAATCGGAAGCGAACAGGACGTGATCGGCCCCGAAGAACGACAATCCGCAAAGCGTCGGCGCGCGTGCGCCGGCGAGCGCAGTGTCGCCGTAGAAGCCCTTGAAATAGTCGAACGGCCGTTTTTTCAGCCGCTTCAGGACGAGCGAATAATCCTCGTCCGACGTGCGCACGCCGAGCTGATCCCAGCTATGCGCAACGCGGCCCTCGAAATAGGGGATGATGCCGCCGAGATGGTGCGAGATGATTTTCAGGTTGGGAAAGCGATCCATGATGCCGGAAAACACGAGTCGGGCCAGCGCGGCGCCGGTTTCGAACGGCCAGCCGATCACGCTGCAGATTTCGTATTTCGAGACGGCTTCGGTTCGATAGTCCGCCATTTCGCGCGTGCGGATCGGGTGCAGCAAGATCGGCTTGCCGGATTTCTCGATGATCTCGTAAATCGGGAGGAAATGATCCTGGTCGATGGGAGCGCCATCGACGTTCGTGTGGAGCTGGATCGCGTTGGCGCCGTTCGCCAAGACGCGCTCGGCCTCCTTGGCCGCCGCTTCGGCCGCGTTCATCGGCAAAGAGGCGGCGTAGCCAACGAAGCGATCGGGAAATTTGCTGACCAACTCGGCAAGCCCGTCGTTGCCGATCCGCGCCCATTCGGGTGAATGCTCGGGCCCGGTGAGCCGGTCGAGCGCCGGCATGCCGAGACAGATGATCTGGGTATAATCGGGAAACGAATCGACGACGCGCAACCGCTCCTCGACGTCGTAGAGCGCCGGGATTTGCTGCATGCGCTTTCCGAGATCCTTCTGTCCCGCGGGCGACCGCAGCATCAGTTCGTAGATGCGCTTGGGAAAGAAATGATTGAACGCGTCGATGTAGCGCATAGCTCAACCCGCCTCCCACCTACACCGCCAGGGCCAGACTTAACCCGTCAACAATGGACCCCTGGTGTGACCTCCCTCTCAGCGGGACGGGGCGATGACCGTCTTCTGGTAGAGGTCCTGCCATTTGCGCGCTTGGTCGAGGATCGCGGCTGAGTCGATGAGCTGGAGCGGGCCCTTGTTCAGGGGCGTCTCGATGGTTCGGCTCACGGGGACGAATTGGCGGCTCGCCAGGATCTGCTGGCCCTCCTCGCCGATCAGAAAATCGAAAAACAGGACCGCCGCATAGGGATGTGGTGCATTCCGCGCGAGCCCTTCGGCCGTCGGGCGGGCGATCGCCGGCGGAATGACGAACCAATCGAGCGGCGCGCCCCGCCGCTTCGCCTGCTCGGCCAAAAAGCCGTAGGCCGTGAGCGCGAGCGGCACTTCGCCCGCCACGACGAGGTTGGTGAGGAGGCTGTGCCCCTTGCGCACGGAGATGCCGTTCGAGGCCACGATGTCGCGGAATAGCCGCAGCCCCTGCGCTTCGCCGATATCCATCACCACCTGCGCAAACCAGTCGAAATCCTCGGATTCGATCCCGAGCTTGTCCTTCCACTGCGGTCGCAGCAGATCGTAATAGGTTTTGGGTAGGCTATCCTTGCGGACGAGGTCGGTGTTGTAGGCCTGGACGAAGGTGCTCAGATACACCGCCACCCATTGCCGGTGCGCAGCGATGGCTTGCGGGATGATGCCGGCCAGCTTCGGCGATTTCACCTCCTGCAACAGGTTCTCGCGGTAGAGCGGCTCGAGCGCCGAGCTCGAACCGGCCATGACGTCGACCTCGAAACGCCGCGCCCTGGCCTCACCCAGGATGCGCTGTAGGAACCCTTCGGAATCCGCGCGCCAGACCTTGACCTTGACGCCGTACTTTTTGTCGAAGGCCGAAACCAAAGCGGAAATGTCATCCGGCGGTATGGAGGAGTAAAAGGTGAGTTCCTTCTCCCGCTTGGCGCCTTCGATTAACCGCTGCTCGCGGTCGGCACCTTGGTAATTCGCAATTTCGGCGACGCCGCTGATCTGGGCGAGCGCGCAAGGAGCGAGCAGCGGCAGCAGCACCAGTGCCGCCAAGCTTTCATGAAGGATGCGTGGGAGATATCGCATGCCGACCGAGCTCCGCGCTGCGGTTGGTGCCCCGCGCAAACCATGGCACAATTTTGTGTGCTTTGTCAGCGTGATCCCCCCGGGCGAAATGCAGTTTGATTCCCTTGGAAGAAGACAAATCTCCGGGACAAGCTCGCGGCTGAGGGGAGCGGTTCGCCCACAAACGCGAGGCAGCTAATGAAAATCGTCAAGCTCGAGGATTTCCACGCCGACGGTGGCTGGGACACTTATTCCTTCCTGAAGATCACCACCGACGAGGGACTCACCGGCTGGTCCGAGTTCAACGAGAGCCGCCGCAAGGGCATGACCGCCCTGATCCACGGCCTCGGTGCCGCCCTCATCGGTGAAGACCCATGTGCGATCGCGCGCATCGACGCGGCGCTCTACGCCCGCTCCCGATCGACCTCGGGCGGGCTCACATCGCACGCCATCGCGACAATCGAAAATGCCTGCCTCGACATCCGCGGCAAGGCGCTCGGAGTTCCGGTCTGCGAGCTTCTCGGCGGCGCGGTCCGTGAGCGCATGCCGGTCTACTGGTCGCGCTGCGGCGTCCTACGCGCGCGCTGTGCCGATCTTTTCGACGGCAACGTCATCGACCGGCCGGCGGTGCGCACGCTCGATGACCTCAAGGCCGCCGCGCGGGAGGCGCGCGAGCGCGGCTTTAAGGCGCTCAAAACCAACGTGCTGCTGTTCGATGGCAAGGGCGGCCGGCAGTTCGCTCCCGGCATGATCGGCGCCGGCACCGGCCATCCCGAGCTCAACCTCGGCGACGACGTGCTGGCTGCGCTGATCGATCAGCTCGCCGCCTTGCGCGAGGGCGCCGGCAAAGGCGTGCGGCTCCTGCTGGATCTGAACTTCAACTACAAGCCGGAAGGGCTGCGCCGCATCGCAAAGGCAGTTGAGCCATTCGACTTGCTGTGGCTGGAGATGGACCTGTTCGAGCCCAAGGCGCTGAGCCTGATCCGGCAATCGACCACGACGCCGATCGGTTCCCTGGAGACGATTCTTGGCCGTCGCAATCTCAAGCCCTACCTCGAAAAGTACTCCGTCGATGTCGCGATCATTGACGCGCAATGGAACGGGCTCGTGGAAGCGACCAGGATGGCGGCCATGGCGGACGCCTACGAGGTCAACGTCGCGTCGCACAATTTCAACGGGCCCCTCGCCAATATCATGAGCGCGCATTTCTGTGCGGCGATTCCCAACTTCCGTATCATGGAATTCGACGTCGACGAGGTGCCCTGGAAAACCAAACTCCTGACCAATCCATATGTGATCGAGAATGGCGAGTTCGTCCTTCCGACGGGTCCAGGTTGGGGCACCGCCGTCAATGAAGCGGTCATCCGCGCGCATCCGCCCAAGATGTGAGTGGCGCCGCCGCGCGTAAGCGGCGCTATCCACAGGGAACATCCTCCCCACCCTTCGCGTTCTTTCATCGGTCTCGCGCCAGCGAGGGGTCCATGCCGGCACGTCAAGCGGTTTTTGCTGCTGCCATTTTGCTCGGCTGCGCGGCGGCACAAGCTCGCGCGGCACCGCCGATCTTGCTACCTCTGGGCGCTTTACCTCTGGGCGCTTTTCTGCAGTCGAACTACGCCGTGGAGACCGTTCGCTGGCGCTATCGGCACTACCGCGACCTCTTTTGGAACGGGCGCGCCGACGGCGCCGACCGCGGCGACAGCGATCCCTCGAACTCAAGCAGCAGGATGCGCAGTCTCAACAGCGCCACGCCCGGCGTTGCTTCTGAAATTTTCGGGCCTCAGTTTCGTCGCCGCGGCGGCTGGGTGGACCCACCGCCCCCGCGCTAGGAACGCACACGATGAGGTCCCTCCTGCTCCGCAAGGGTCGCGAGCGCCCGTCTACTCCCCGCGCGTTCGCCTCCGCCCGACGCGCTCATCCAACCCCACCCGAAGTTCGATCCCGTCCGCAGGTGACGGGCACGCGAGCATTCCGGCCGCGCCGCAGGCACGCGATCGCCGCCGTGCTCGCTTTGTTCGTCATGCTGCCCGTTGGCTACGTCACCTACTGCATTGTCACCATCCCGTCCAACGGAGGGCTGGTGATCGAACCCACGCCAAGCGCGCTCATCGTCGAGGCGGCGGACGGCCAAATCTTCGCCACGCGGGGCGTGTTCAAGGGCGACAAGCTCGCCGCGCAAGACGTGCCCACCAACCTCTCCCGCGCAATCGTAGCCATCGAGGACCGGCACTTTTACGAGCATGGCGGGTTCTACTTTCCCTCCATGCTGCGCGCGGCTATACGCAACATGGTTTCGGGAAGCGCGCGGGAAGGCGGAAGCACGATCACGCAGCAGCTCGCGCGCATGACCTATCTCTCCCCCGAGCGCACCATCAAGCGCAAGGTCCAGGAGGCAGTGCTTGCGCGCTGGATGGAGCGTCAGCTCGGCAAGGAAGAGATTCTCTCGCGCTATCTCAACACCGCTTATTTCGGCGCCGGCGTTTATGGCGTGGACGCTGCTGCGAAACGCTACTTCGGCAAGACTGCGAAAGAATTATCACTGAGCGAAGCGGCGATGCTCGCAGGCCTCGTGCGCTCGCCTTCCGCGCTCGCTCCCACGCGGCATCTCGAGAGCGCGCGGCAGCGAGCGTCACTGGTGCTCAAGGCCATGGTCGAAACCGGCGCGACCTCCCGTGAGCAAGCGGAGGCCGCGCGCCAACAGCCGGCCACCTTGCGGATACCGCCAGACAATCCGCCGGGCACAAATTATTTCGTGGACATGCTCGGTTCTGACGTGAAGCAGCTCATCGGCGCCCCGTCCAAGGATCTGACACTGCGCTCCACGCTCGACCTCAACCTGCAGAGCATCGCCGAAAGCGTCATCGCGCGCCGACTCAAGGCGGAAGGCGGCGCCAAGAGAGTCGGTCAGGCGGCGCTCGTGGCGATGACCCCGGACGGCGCCATTCTCGCCATGGTGGGCGGCCGCGACTACACCGAAAGCCAATTCAATCGCGCCACCCAGGCGAAGCGGCAGCCCGGCTCCCTTTTCAAGGTCTTTGTCTATCTCGCGGCGTTCCAGAAAGGCATGGACCCGCAGATGACGGCGGTTGATCGACCGGTACAGATCGGCAATTGGGAGCCGGAGAACTACGGCGGCCGCTTCCACGGTGTGGTCACGCTACGCACCGCCTTCGCCCATTCGATCAACTCGGTTGCGGTACAGATTGCCGATGCCATCGGAATTCGCACCATTATCGATGTGGCGCGCAAGCTGGGCGTCCAATCGGAACTGCCTGCGGTGCCGAGCCTCGCGCTCGGGGCCGGCGAAGTCAGCTTGTTGGAGATGACGCGCGCGTTTGCGGCGATCGCCGCCAACGCCGAACGCGCGGAATCGTATGCGATCCGCAACATTCGCAACGGCGATCAAGTGCTGTTTGCGCGGCAAAAATCGCAGCTGCAGCCGGCGAGCAATCCAGCCGCGCGGGCGGCGATGCATGACGTTCTCGCGAGCGTCGTTCGCGAGGGCACCGGTCGAGCGGCGAGGGTCAACGGTCCGGTCGAGGGGAAGACGGGTACGAGCCAGACCTATAAGGACGCATGGTTCATCGGATTCACCGACGATATCGTCGTCGGCGTGTGGATCGGCAATGACGACAACACTCCGACCAGAGGCGTGACCGGCGGCGATCTGCCCGCGCGCATCTGGAACGATTTCGTCACGCAAAGCGCCACGGCTCGCGCGAAGGCGGTTCGTGCGCAACCGCGCATCGCAGCGCTCTCCGCCCCTGCCGCGGGCGACGTCACACCGGCGCCGAGCGCGGGCATCATTCGCGGCGTCCCCATTGTGCAGACGACCGGCATGTTGGAGATCGCGGGGCGCGTGGTGCGGTTGTTTGGAGTCGAGGGTACGCGCGGCCGCCCTGCGCGCGAGTTCACGCGCTATCTTGGAAGTCGGGAAGTGGCATGCGAGCCGGCCGGCAGCGGCAGTGAGTACCGGTGCCGCGTCGATGATCAGGATCTTTCCCGCGTGGTGCTGTTCAATGGCGGCGGCCGCGCGGCAGCGAATGCGACAGCCGACCTGCGCGCGCTCGAGCAGCAGGCGCGCTCAAGCCGGATCGGCATCTGGAGCGGACGGGAAGCAGACGACGATTAGGCTCGTCCCCATTCAACTACATCGCTGAACCCTGACCCCTGGATAATTCGCTTCAGTCGGTTCGGCAATTTCGACCGTGCTCACATTCGAGAAGACGTTCGCAGCCACGTCGCTCGGCACGTCGTGAGTGTGCGGCGTAAGCGGCCGGTCCTTGTCGGCACATTTCACGGCAACTTCGAAACTCCAGGAGTGCAGCGACGCGCCGCCTTTGGCACGAACGTTGACATTCAATTTTGCGTCCTCGGAGGTGAGATAGCCGAGGGAGGACCCGGTAAATGTCATCTTCACTTGGCCCCCGGTTTGCTCGCGAAGGAATGCGACCGAAATGTTGGTGATTTGGAAGCGGGGTTCGTTCGGTTTGTCCTTCGGGTGCCAGACGAGCTCCCGTCCTTTCTGCGAAGGGCGAGCCGCCCGGATCGGCGCGCACGGACGTTTTTCCGCCGCGATTTGGCAGCTTGCGCAATCGTGGGCATCTGGGCGTATCGCGAAATTAATGAGATCGATATTGGATTGCGCCAGACCAGCGCCGACGCCCGAACTCAACTCTAGCCGGGCTTTTGTGACGCGCTCGGCGGCCGCGCCGCGCCGGAGCCGCATAAACGCGCAGTAAACGCTTTCCTACCAATCCGTAAGTTGTGGAGCGCCGCTTTTGCACCGATATTTTCGTGCAGGGATCTTGTGATGAGGGGATTGATCGTAAAGGGGGAAAATCGTGGTGCGAGAGGGGAACACTGGAGCGTCACGCGGCCGCCGCAGCGTCCTGATCACAGCCTGCCTTATCGCACTCGCGGCCGGCGGCGCGCTCTATTGGTATTGGGGACAGGGTTCGCAAGGAGCTCACGCGGCGCGTCTTTCCGCGCGGGCGACGGTTCCGGTGAGCGTCGCGATCGTCGGCCGGCAGGATGTGCCGATCTACTTGACTGGACTCGGCACCGTGCAAGGCTCGTTGACGGTCGGCATCCATTCCCAGGTCGACGGCAAGCTGCAAGAGGTCCTGTTCACCGAGGGCCAGCAGGTCAAGAAGGGCGATGTGCTGGCCTTGATCGATCCGCGCCTGTACCAGGCCGCGCTTGACAACGCCAAGGCTAAAAAGGCGCAGGACGAGGCGCAGTTCATCTCGGCGAGCAAGGACCTCGCGCGCTCGAAGACGCTCGTGCAATCGAACATCACGTCGCAGCAGATTGTTGACCAGCAGCAGGGCAAGGCCGACCAGCTCAAAGCGTCGATCGCGGCCGACGAGGCGATGATCCAAACCGCGCAAACCAATCTCGAATACACCACCATCATCGCGCCGAACGACGGGCGTATCGGGGTGCGCCTCGTCGATCCCGGCAATATCGTCCATGCCAACGACCAGGGGGCGCTCGCGACGCTGGTGCTCACGCGACCGTCCGCGGTCATGTTCACCTTGCCGGCGCGGACTCTCGAGGACATTCGAGACGCGATGGCGCGCGGCCCGGTCGAGGTCACTGCCTTCGACCAGGACAATCGGCGCATCCTCGCGACGGGAAAGCTGCTGCTGGTCGACAACATCATCGACCAAGCCACCGCCACCATCCGGCTGAAGGCGATGTTCCCCAATGAGGACGACAAGCTGTGGCCGGGCGAGTTCGTCAATGCGCGGGTGTTGCTCGAAACGCGCAGCAACGCCGTTGTGGTCCCCTCGGCCACCATCCAGCGCGGACCGGAAGGTCTGTTCGTCTGGGTCGTCAATGCCAATGGGCTGGCGGAGCCTCGTCCGATCGAAGTCGGGCCGGCAAATGGCAACCTGACGATCGTCACTTCCGGCCTAACGAGTGGTGAACGCATCGTGACCGACGGTCAATACAAACTGCAGCGCAACGCGCCGGTCAGCATTACCTCCGCGCCAGTCGCGGGATCGGCTGACAACTCGTGAACATCTCCGAACCGTTCATTCGCCGGCCGGTCGCGACCTCGCTGCTGATGGCGGCGCTGGCATTCACGGGCATTGTCGCCTATCCGTTTCTGCCGGTCGCGCCCCTGCCCCAGGTGGATTTCCCTACCATTCAGGTAACCGCCGCTTTCCAGGGGGCGAGCGCGGAAACCATGGCCTCTTCCGTCGCCGCACCGCTCGAGCGACAGCTCGCGCAAATTCCGGGCGTCACGCAGCTGACGTCCACGAGCGCGCTCGGCGCCACGACGATCGTCATTCAGTTCGATCTCAACCGCAATATCGACGCGGCCGGGCAGGACGTGCAGGCGGCGATCACCGCCGCGAGCAAGACCCTGCCGCAGTCGATGACGGCACCACCAAGCTACAAGAAGGTCAATCCGGCCGACTCGCCCATTCTCATGCTGTCGCTGCGCTCCGAGACGATGCCGGTGACCGCCGTCGACGACTACGGCGATCTGTTCCTCGCCCAACAAATCTCGCAGGTGCCCGGCGTCGCGCAGGTGTCGATCTTCGGTGATACGACGCCCTCAATCCGCATTCAGGTCGACCCGGCCAAGCTCGCCTCGACCGGCGTGACCTTGGAAGAGATTCGCAGCACGCTCGTCGCATCCACGACCAACGCGGCGAAGGGCACGATCAATACCGACAAGATCGGTTTCACGATCGCCGCCAACGATCAAATCATGGATGCCGAGCAGTTCAACGACGTCATTCTTGCCTACCGCAACGGCGCGCCTATTCGGGTGCGCGACGTCGGCCAGGCGATCGAGGCGCCGGTCGACCGAAACGTCGCCGCTTATCAGAACAACAACCGCGGCATCATCCTGGCGGTGTTCAAGCAACCCGGTGCCAACGTCATCGACACCGCCGACCAGATCAAGGCGCAGCTTCCTCAGCTCACCGCCCGGATTCCGCCCGCGATCAAGGTGGAAACGATCCTGGACCGTACCACGACGATCCGCGCCTCTGTGGCCGACGTCCAGTTCACGCTCGGGCTCACCATCGCCCTGGTGGTTTTGGTCGTTCTGCTGTTCCTGCGCAGTTTCTGGGCCACGGCGATTCCGAGCATAACCGTGCCGCTCGCCCTGCTCGGATCGTGCGCGGCGATGTACATGTTCAACTTCAGCCTCGACAATCTGTCGCTGATGGCGCTCACCATCGCGGTGGGCTTCGTCGTCGACGACGCCATCGTGGTGGTGGAAAACATCTACCGCCACATCGAGGATGGGGTTTCGCCCTTCGAGGCGGCACTTACGGGCTCGCGCGAGATCGGCTTCACCGTGCTTTCCATCAGCCTCTCGCTCGTTGCGGTGTTCATCCCGCTCCTGCTCATGGGCGGCATCATCGGCCGCATGTTCCGCGAATTCGCGCTCACCGTCACGGCCTCGATCGCCGTATCCGCGCTCGTCTCGCTCACGCTGGCGCCGATGCTGTGCTCGCGCTTCATGCATCGGGAATCGCAGAACCACGGGCGCGTCTATCGCCTGATCGAGGCCGGCTTCAATGGCATGCTGTCGTTCTACAAGCACACGCTGGATATCGTGCTGCGCCACCGGGCGATCACCCTTGGCGTTTTCTTCGCCACGATGGCGCTGACTGGGGTCATGGTGTTTCAGATCCCGAAAGGTTTTTTCCCGATCCAGGACACCGGCGTGATCCAAGGCTTTGCCGAGACCGCCCAGGATGCACCGCCGGACCAGATGATGCGTATCCTGCGCGAATTCGGCGCGGTGCTCCTGCGCGATCCTGATGTCGCCGGCTTCGGCTCGTTCACCGGCAGCACCGGCGGCGCCAATACTACCAACACCGGGCGATTCTTCATCGTGCTCAAGCCGCGTGACGAGCGCGAGCTCACGGCCTCGCAAATCATCGACCGGCTGCGGCCAGAGCTCGCCAAGGTCCAAGGCGCGACGCTCTTCCTGCAGCCGTCACAAGACATCACTGTGGGCGGCCGCGTCTCGCGCGCCAGCTTCCAGTACACGCTGCAGGATTCCAACGTTGCCGAGCTCAACGAGTGGTCGGAGAAGCTGCTCGAAAAGATGCGCACGCTGTCGCAACTGGCCGACGTGTCGAGCGATCTCCTCGCCAATGCGCCACAGCTCAAGGTCACGATCAACCGCGACCAGGCATCCCGCTTCGGCATCTCGGCGCAGATGATCGACGATACGCTCAACGACGCCTTCGGCCAGCGGCAGATCACGCAGTATTTCACCCAGCTCAAGACCTATTGGATCATCCTCGAGATCCCGCCCGAACAGCAGCGCGACCTCACCTCGCTCGACCGCCTCTACGTGAAATCGCCGCTGACCGGCGGCACCGTTCCGCTCTCCACACTGGTCGACGTCGATACGAGCAAGGTCGGTCCGCTGTCGATACAGCATCAGGGTCAATTCCCCGCAGTCACGCTGAGCTTCAACCTGCAGCCGGGAGTGGCGCTCGGGGAAGCGGTCGAGGCGGTGACCCAGGCCGCCCGGGACATCGGCATGCCGCCGTCAGTAATCGGCACGTTCCAAGGCAACGCCCAAGCGTTCCAGTCCTCGCTGTCGAGCGAGCCGGCGTTGATCGCCGCGGCGTTGATCGTCGTCTACATCATCCTCGGCATACTCTACGAGAGCTTCATCCATCCCCTGACGATCCTGTCCACATTGCCGTCGGCCGGCATCGGCGCGCTGCTGGCGCTGCAGTTCGGCGGTATGGACCTGTCGGTGATCGGGATCATCGGCATCATTCTCTTGATCGGCATCGTCAAGAAGAACGGCATCATGCTGGTGGACTTCGCGATCGTCGCCGAACGCGACCGCCATATGCCGCCGATCGCGGCGATCCGCGAAGCCTGTCTGTTGCGCTTCCGCCCGATCCTGATGACGACCGCGGCCGCCATGCTCGCCGGCATACCGCTCGCGTTCGGCCACGGCACGGGCTCGGAGCTGCGCCAGCCGCTCGGTTACGCCATGGTCGGCGGTCTCGCGCTGAGCCAGCTGCTGACACTCTACACTACGCCGGTTGTCTACCTTTATCTCGACCGCGTGCAGGTTTGGCTCAGGGGCGATAAGCGGCACGCAGCCCCCGAGCCCGAAAGAGTCCACGTGATTGCGGCAGAATAGTTTCGTCGCGACCTGTTCATCCAACTGGCGCGGCGAGGACGTCGCCAAGGCACACAGCAACGCATCTCATCATGAATTTCGATCACGCCGAGAATGACCGTGTGATACGGTTCCCGCCGCGAACGGGTACGACAAAAAGCCACCCACCTAGGCGTCATTCCGGACGCGATTACTCACCGGTCCGGGATCTCGCAAAATACGAATGCCCTGAAAGCGACGATGAGTATTGGCATCGGATGGCCATCAATGCGGGCGCGCTCGTTTTCACCAGCCTATTGGTTCTGGCCGGCTTGTGGCTTGCCAACAACATGATGGTGCATGCCTGAGCCCGCGGACTAGTCGGGTCGCACACGCGAGCACCTGCGCGCCGTTGCGATTAAGCGACGGCGCGCCGATCCGGCGAGCTTATTTCTTGGCCTCGCCGTAGGGGTAGATCAGATTGCCCGATTTGTATTGCGGCGGATCGATGATCACCTCGGTCGAGAGGTCGCGAAACTCCTCGATGCGGTTGCCCTTGATGTTCTGGAACTGGACCAGCAGCATGCGATCTTCCGCCCACTCGCCCTTGGCGCCGAACTTCACGTCGCCGACCACCGTCTTGAACGTGGTCTTGCGGATGTAATCGGCGAGCACGTCGTCCTTGGTGCTCTTGGTCGCCTCGATCGCGTCACCAAGCACCTGCAAATAGGCGTAGGCCCACACCGGCATGTAATAGCCGAGCGGATCGACGCCCTCGGCGGCGGCGCGCGCCTGATATTTCTCGAGGAGCTCCATCGAGCCCGGGAATTGCAAGGTCGAGGCCGGGATCCAGGTCTCGTAATTGACGATGCCGTTGAGCAACGGCCCGAGCTGCGTCTTGAACACGCTCGCCTGCAGGCCGACCATGGCGCCGCCGAGCATTTTTGGCTTGAAGCCGATTTCGTTGATCGCCTTCACCATGCCGACCGTATCGAGCGGATAGGAGCAGATGATCACGAGATCGGGATTGGCGGCCTGGATCGCGCGCACGACCGGCGAGAAATCGGTCGTGTTCGGCGGGTAGGTCTTGTCGTAGACGATCTTTACTCCGGCTTTTTGCGCGTTCTCCCTGGCGCCGTCCGATGCGTTGCGCCCGAATTCGGCGTCGGCCGCGACGATGGCCACGCTCTGAGGTTTCGGATTCTGCGCGAGCGCCACACGGAAGAAGCCCTTGGTAAAGGAGGGCTTCGGTGTCGGCCCCGTCGGCAGCATCGAGAAATATTTGTCGTAGTTGAATTCGTCGTTGATCCCGGTCCCGAACAAGCTGACAAACAGCCGTTTTCTCGCGATCATGATCGGCATCGCGGGCGCGATCTGGGTCGACGCATAAGGGCTCACGGCAAAGTCGACCTTGTCGACGTCGAGCAGCTTCGTGTAGATGCCGGGCACGGTCGAGGGATTGCTCTGATCGTCGTAATAGATGAGCTTTACCGGGCGTCCGAGCAGCCCACCCTTGGCGTTGACGTCCTCCTCCCAAATCTTCATGGCCACAAGCGACATCTTGCCGTTGGGCGCGAGCGGACCGCTGAGCGCCATGCCGAAGCCGATGGTGATGGGATCGGCGGCTTTGGCCGGTGCCCAAGCGAACACGGCTGTCGCAGCGGCGACGGCGAGGGCGCCGGCGACGCTTCGCCGGTTTAATCTTTGAGCCATATTGTCCTCCCTTTGAGCTCGGGACGCGAGCCGAGCAGATTTTCGCTCAGTATAGCACATCGCGAAAAATAGCGCAGCGTCGCGACCTGTCCGCTCATTCCCGCGCAAGCGGGAATCCAGACCCGCCTGCTCACGACTCGCGATCTGGGTCCCCGCTTTCGCGGGGACGAGCGGATGTTGCGTGTACTCACAGCACGCTACAGCGACACGGGCGTACCCATGAAATCGCGCTTGCCGAGCTCGATGCCGCAATGGCGCAGGATGTCGTAGGCGGTGGTGCAGTGGAAAAAGAAATTGGGCAGCGAGTTCGTCAGCAGCAGCGATTGCCCGGTGAAGTCGCGCGTCGCCCCGCTCGGAAACGTGATCTTGATCGCCTTGTCCTCGGTGCCGTCGATCTGCGCGGGTTTGAGGCCCTTGAGGAAGTCGATCGTCTTGGCGATGCGGTCCTTGAGCTCCGGAATGCTCGCTTCCGTGTTGGCGAAGCTCGGCATGTCGGCGCCGGCAAGCCGCCCGCAGGCGTTGATCGCGTGGTCGGTCGCCGCGCGCACCTGCCGCACCAGCGCAAACATGTCGGGCGCAAGCCGCATATTGAGAAGCACGGATGGCTCGATCTTCTTCGCCTCGGCATAGGCCGCCGCCTTGTCCAGCACCGCGGACAGGCTGGTCAAAAATTGCACGAAGATCGGAACCGAGGTTTTGTACATGGAAATGGTCATGGTTTTGGCCTCGCGTTTGATGAGGTGAGGTTAACGGGCTTTGGCGACCGCTGAAAGCACCGCCGAGCGTTTTTGCTTTCCGAGTCGACGAAGCTCGTGTTGAAGCTCCGTTCATTCCCGCGAAAGCGGGAATCCAGGAGAAACCGGGTCCCCGCTTTCGCGGGGACGAACGGACGGGATCGTAAGCGAACATCTTCAAAATCAATCCGACACCTCCAGCGCGGCGCGCAGCAGCGCGGCCTCGATGCGTTGCATCGGCCCTAAGGGATCATCAAGCCCCATGCGGGTAAGACACTCGCGCACGTCGCGCGAGGGAGCGGAGGAGAGAAAGCCCCGCGCCAGCAGGGCTGCGAGGCGCAGCGGCGGCGCGTCGCGCAACAGCTTGAGCGCCGGCATGAGCCGCGCTTCGGCCGCGGTGAAGTCGCCGCCGAAGGGAAGCGGCGGCAGCAGCCCTATTTCGCGCGCGCCCCCAAGCGCTCGCGCGATGCGCTCGGGCGTGTTGTCGCGGCTTGCGGCAGGAAGCTCGAAGCCGCGCTCGATCTTGCCGGCATCCTTCGCGCGCCGCAGCAGTTCGTCCTGGAAGCGCGAATCGGCGATCGCGAGCATCGCGGCGATCACATCGCGGTCCGTCTTCCCGCGCAAGTCGGCGATCCCATATTCCGTCACCACGATGTCGCGCAGATGGCGCGCAATGGTGGTATGCCCGTAGTTCCACAGGATGATCGAGGTCGTGCGCCGCTTCGCGGTGCGGGTTGCGCGCAGCGCGATGATCGATCGCGCGTCGGCAAGCGCGAAGCTTTGCGCGATAAAGTTGTATTGCCCGCCCACGCCGCTCACCACCTGGCCGTTCTCCAGCGCGTCCGAGACCACCGCGCCGAGCAGCGTCGCCATCATCGCGTTGTTCACGAAGCGCGCTTTCACCCGCGCGCGGCGCTTTTGCGCCTCTTCGCCATAAAGCTCGTTGACGAAGGAGACCGCGCCCATGCGAAGCTTGGCGAGCTCGCTTTCCGGCATCTCCCGCAGCGCGCGGTAGAAGCCGCGCGAACCCAAGAAGAAGGCCGCGTGCAGCAGCGCGCCGTCGACCTCGCGCTTGAGCACGCCGGCACGCATGAGGTCGAGAAAGCCCTCGACGAACATCTCGCTCACGCCGTAGAGGCCGAGCGTGAAGGGCGCGCTTTCGCGCAGACCCGCCGGCGCGCGGTCGTCCGGATCGAGGCGAACCACGAGTTCACGAAACGCCGCGTTCTGCCGGTGCCGTAGGATGAGCGCCTGCGTCACCGCGTCGCCGAGCAAGCCGATACCGAGCTGCAGCGTGCCGCCATCGGCGATGATGCGCGCCACGTTGAGCCCGATGGCGTATTCGGAAAAATCGATCGGCTCGCGCGGCGGCGCGAACAAGGGAAAATCGGTCGCCGGGCTCTCCAGGATCAGGTCGAATTCGCCCGGCGCGATATCGCCGTCCCCCGGCATGAAGGGCAGCTCCGAATTGACCTGCCCGACGAAGACGAAATCGCACTCCCCGCGCGCGCGGCAGGCCAAAAGATCGAGCGTGAGGTCCGGGTTGCAGCTGAGACTGAAGCGCGTCTCGGAGCCGCGCACGCGCTTGGCGACGAGCTGCGCGACCACATTGACGCCGCGATCGAGCACGTAGCGCAGCGCATGGGTGTAATTCGCGCTGATGTAATTCTGCTGCGAGGCCGCAATGCCGAGACGCGTGCCCGCCTCGAAGAAGAATTCGTCGACGGCGATATTCTCCGGCAGCGTGCCCGCGTGCAGCGCGAGCGCATATGCGAGCTCCGGGTAGCCGGCAAATAGGCGTTTTTCGATCGGCGCAACGAAGCGCCGTTCGAGATCGCTCTTGCCGCGCGGCGTCTCCAGCGTCAGCGCGGTGAAGATGCGCAAGCTGATCGACGGATCGGCGGCCGCGCGCGCGAACAGCGCGTTGGCGACGTGATTGGCTTTGCCGAGCCCAAGCGGCAGCGCCAGCGTGATCGACTTGCCGACGCGGGCGATGATCTCGTCGGCCAGCCGATCTGCGTGCTCGAACGAGACCGGAGCGCCAGCGCGGCGCGTCATACGGACCCTTTGCGCCGGTCATTCCGGCCGAGCCGCGATAGCGGCGAGAGCCGGAATCCATAATCACCGGCAGTGGTTATGGATTCCGGGCTCGCGGGCTTCGCCCGCGCCCCGGAATGACCAGAGCTCGGCGTCATGTCAGGCGGTCCCAGCCCGGGTCGGGCCGAAAGCGCTCGCCGTAACGTTGCGCCAGCCGTTCGAGCTCGGCGCGGATGTTTGTCGCGCCGCGCGTTCGCGCGTAATGCATGGGCCCGCCGCGGAACGGCGCAAAGCCGGTGGCAAAAATCATCGCGGCATCGACCGTATCCTCGTCCGCGACGACGCCTTCGCGCAGGCAGCCGACGGCGACGTCGAGCATCGGAAGAATGAGGCGATCGGTCATCTCCTCGGTGGGCTGCGGCGCATCGCGGTCCTTCACCGCCTTGCCGTAGCGCCACTCGTAAAAACCTCTGCCGGTCTTGCGCCCGAGGTGGCCGAGCTCCACCTTGCCGCGCAGCGCCTGCGACACGTCGGGCATCGGCCGCTCAAGCGCGGCTTTGAGCGTCTCGGCGACATCGAGGCAGATGTCGAGCCCGACGGTGTCGGCAAGCTCGATCGGCCCCATCGGCATGCCGAAGCTTTCCGCCGCGGCGTCGATCGTCTCGCGCTTGTAGCCTTCATTGAGCATCAGCAGCGCTTCGAGCATGTAGGGCGTCAGCGCCCGGTTGACCAAGAATCCCGGCGCGCTCCTGACCGGCGCCGGGAGCCGATCGATGCGCCCGATGAAGGCGCGCGCCTTCGTCAAGGCGTCGGGCGCGACCTCGTCGTGGCTCACCACTTCGACGAGCTGCATGCGCGACACCGGATTGAAGAAATGCAGCCCGACGAAATGATCGGGCCGCCGCAGCCCGAACCGCAGCTCTTGGAGCGGAATGCTGGACGTGTTGGTCGCGAGAATCGCATCGGGCTTCATCTTTGCTTGCGTCGCGACATAGACCTTGCGCTTCAATTCGAGCGTCTCCGGCACCGCCTCGATGATGAGATCGGCGGAGCGCACGCCTTCGCCGGCGAGATCGGGCGTGAGGCGATCGAGCGCATCGCGCGCGTCGATCGACTTGTGGCCGATCTTTTTGAACAAGTCGGCCGCGCGCGCGATTGCCTGCGCAATCGGCTCGGGCTTCATGTCGGCGAGCGTGACGGTGAACCCATGCCACGCGCACCAGGCGGCGATGTCGCCGCCCATGGCGCCCGCGCCGATGACGTGCACGTGGCGCGGCGACCAGTCGCCGTCGGCGAGCCGCTTGAGCTTGTCGCGCAGGAAGAAGACGCGCACCAGGTTGCGCGAGGTGTCCGTCACAAGAAGCCGCGCGAACGACGCGATTTCCCCGCGCTGCATGTCCTGCGGGTTGCCGCCGTTCTTCTGCCAAAGATCGATCAGCGCGTGCGGCGCCGGGTAATGTGCGATCGGCGCCTTCTTCGCGGTTTCGCGGCGCATGCGTTTCGCCGCGAGCAGGCGGGCGTAATAGCTGTTGATGAGCGGAACGAGCACACGGCTGCGCCGCAGCTTTAAGTTTCCCGTAACGGCGGCCGTCGCGGCAGCCCTCACGTGCCGCTCCGGGACGACCGCGTCGACGAGCCCGAGCGAGCGTGCGCGGCGATCGCGCACATTGCGCCCGGTCAGCATCATGGTCATCGCTTCGAGCGGATTGATCAGCCGCGGCAGGCGCACCGTGCCGCCCAGCCCGGGATGCAGGCCGAGCATGACCTCGGGAAAGCCGAGCCGCGCATCCTCGACCGCGATGCGATAGTCGCAGGCGAGCGCGATCTCGAGCCCGCCGCCGAGGCAATAGCCGTGGATGACGGCGACGCTCGGCGCGCCAAGCCGGTCGAGTCGGTCGACCACCGCGTGCGCCTCGCGCAGGCGCTCCTCCACCATCGCGGCGTCGGTCAGGCCGCGAAATTCGCCGATGTCGGCGCCGGCGATGAAGCCCGACGGCTTTGCGGAGCGCAGCACCAGGCCTCTCGGCAGATTTTTCTCGAGGCTCGCGAGCACAGCGTCGAGCTCGCTGAGCACATCGACGGAGAGCGTGTTGGCGTTCGCGCCCGCCTTGTCGAGCGCGAGCCAGGCGATGTCGTCCTCGTCGCGCGCGAGCCGCCAGTTGCGCCAGGACGAGCTCTCGCCGGCAGCCGCGGGCGCGGCGAGCGGCCCGAGCTCGAGATTGCGCGGCGCCAGCGTGTCCCAGACTTTACCCATCAGCGGATTCTCGTTTGTGCTGGATGCATCATCGGGCCGCGCACTCGGTGGGCTCCCCTCCCCCTTGTGGGGAGGGGTCGGGGGTGGGGGTCGTCGTTGTGGCGCGAGTGGCGTGCCTCACAACGACCCCCACCCCGCCCGCCTTCGCTGCGCTTCGGCGGGCGACCCTCCCCACAAGGGGGAGGGTTCGCGGGGCGAGCGGCGATCCGAAAGTTCGATTTGTGAGTCTGCTCACGACACCGCCTCGATCAACATGGCGCCGCCCTGGCCGCCGCCGATGCATTCGGTGGCGATGCCTTGGCGCACGCCGAGCCGTTTCATGGCGTTGACGAGGTGCAGCACGATGCGGTTGCCGCTCGCGCCCACGGGATGGCCGAGGCCGATTGCACCCCCGTCCACGTTAAGTTTGTCACGATCGATGCGGCCGGCGGCGCCGGCAAGGCCGAGCACGTCGCGGCAGAACGTGTCGTCCTGCCAGGCGGCGAGGCAGGCCAAGACCTGCGCCGCGAAGGCCTCGTTGAGCTCCCAGAGCCCGATGTCGCCGAGCGCCAGCGAATGCCGGCGCAGGATCGCGGTCGCGCACAGGACCGGACCGAGCCCCATGATGGACGGATCGAGCGCCGACCACTCGCTGTCGACGATTTTCGCGCGCGGAGTCAAACCATGCGTCTTCATCGCGTCCTCCGACGCGAGGATCACCCAAGACGCGCCGTCGGTGATCTGCGAGGAGTTGCCGGCGGTCACCTTTCCCCACGGCCGCTCGAAGGCCGGCTTGAGCTTGGCGAGCGTGTCGACCGTGCTGTCGGGGCGCACGCCGTCGTCGTGGTCGTAAGCCTTGCCACCACGGCTAAACGCCGGCTCGAGCTCGCCGTTGAACCATCCTTCCTTCTGCGCGCGGGCGAGCCGCTGCTGGCTCTCGGCGGCGTATTGATCGGCGTCGCGCCGCGAGATGTGGAAGACGTGGGCGAGAACTTCTGCCGTCTGTCCCATATTGAGCTCGACGATGGGATCGGTGAGGCCGCGCTCGAGCCCGATGACCGGCTTGAAGAAGGAGGGGCGAAAGCCCGCGAGCGCGGTGAGGCGCGACCAGAAATCGCGAGCGCCGAGGAGCCGCGCGTACCAGTCGACCGCGCGCTTGCGGAAGAGAAGCGGCGACCAGCTCAGCGCATCGGTGCCGCCGGCGAGCACGAGATCGGATTTGCCTTCGCGGATGTGGTGGTAGGCGGTGTCGATCGACAGCATGCCGGAGCCGCAATTGATCTGCACCGTGTAGGCGGTCATCGCCTCGCCCATGCCGAGGCGCAGCGCCGCAATGCGCGCGGGATTGGCTTCATCCGCGAGCACGACGACGCAGCCGAGGATCACTTCGTCGAAGGCGTCGGATTGGAACGGCTGGCGCAAGAGCAGCGGCCGCCCGCAAGCGACCGCGAGATCGACCGGCGTGAACGGGCCCGGCCGCCCGCGCGCGCGGATGAACGGCGTTCTGCTGCCGTCGATGATGTAAACCGGCCGGCCGCTCATTCTGCGGCCATTTGTCGAGGCAGAGTTTGCGATGAGAGTTCTCCTTTAGTGCCACGCGCTCGGTATGCTCCCCTCCCCAACCAAACCCCGGCTTGCCGGGGTTTGGTCACTTTAAGATTTGCCGGAAGCGGGCAAGCCCGCAGCCGACTGGGGAGGGGTTGGGGGTGGGGGTCCGTCGGCGGATCACCGCACCACCCCCACCCCGGCGCAGCGCAGCCAAGCTTGCGCAGGCTGCGCAAGCTTGCCTGCGTGCGCCGACCCTCCCCACAAGGGGGAGGGTAAAACCGAGTCTGCCGCTCGGTCATTCCGCTCCACGCGACATGCTCTAGCTGGCTGCGCGCGAACCGTTCCTTGCGAGGATTCCGTCGAGTTGATGCGAACACGTCGCCGCGCGCGCGGTATGCTCCCCTCCCCCTTGTGGGGAGGGGTTGGGGGTGGGGGTCCGTCGGCGGATCACCGCACGACCCCCACCCCGGCGCAGCGCAGCCAAGCTTGCGCAGGCTGCGCAAGCTTGCCTGCGTGCGCCGACCCTCCCCACAAGGGGGAGGGTAAGACGGAGTTTGCCGCTTGAGCTGATACCAGTCCGCACGAACGATCTGCGTCTGCATCACCCGCCTCCCCCGGCAACGGACTGAGTCTGCCGCGCGCGCTCGGTCCATTGCAAGGAAGCGGCGTCGGCGGCTTGGCGCGGCGCCAGTTCCTCGGGCGAAAAATCGTCGACGGCGATGGCGGCGGCGACGGCGTCGGCCGCAGCACGCAGGTTTTGCGCCTCGGCGTCGGTGATCAGGCGCTGCGCGCGCGCCGCATCGACGTCGCGGACGCCCGCGTTGCGCAAGCGATCGCGCAGCGGCTGCGTGTCGACCGTGAGCGCGAAGGCGCGCTCGAGCCGCGCCAGCCCCTCGTCCCCGCCGCCGTGGAAGATGTCGACGGTGAGGCGCTCGCGCGTCGCCGACGGCGCGAGCAGGATTTTCGCGCAGGCTTGCGTGAGCCGATCGGACGGACCGCGGCGGGCGAGCCCGAAGGGCAGCAGCAGAAAGCGCAAGAGCCACGCCACCGGCCGGTTGGGGAAATTGGCAAAAATCGCGTCGAGCCGCGCCTCGATGGTGGCAAAGCCTTCCTCCATGCACCAGGCGACGAGCGGCAAGTCAGCGCGCTGGCGCCCCTCTTCGTCCCAGCGCTTGAGCACGGCGGAGAGAAGATAAAGCTCGGAGAGAATGTCGCCGAAGCGCGCGGAGACCATCTCCTGGCGCTTGAGCGCGCCGCCCAAGGTCAGCAGCGCCATGTCGACGGAGAGCGCAAAGGCCGCCGCGTAGCGGGAAAGCCGCCGGTAGTAGCGGCGCGTTTTTCCCGCCGCCGGCGCCCGCGCAAAAAGCCCGCCGGTCCAGGCGTGGCCCCAGGCGCGCAGCGCGTTGGCGAAGCTGTGGCCCACATGCGCCCAGAACGCGCGGTCGAATTCTTCGAGGCCGCGCGCACGGTCGGATTCCTCGAGCGCCGCCATTTCCTTGAGCAGATAGGGATGGCTGCGGATCGCGCCTTGCCCGAACTGGATGAGGCTGCGCGTGACGATATTGGCGCCTTCGACCGTGATGCCGATCGGCACCGAGCGATAGAGGCCGCCGAGATAGTTGAGCGGGCCGTCTTGCACGCCCTTGCCGCCGTGCACGTCCATGGCGTCGTTGGCGACGATGCGCAGCCGCTCGGTCGCCTGCGCCTTCATGATCGCGGTCACCACCGCGGGCTTGTGGCCGGCGTCGATGCCGGCGCACGTGAGCCGCCGCGCCGCGTCGAGGAGGTAGGCGGTCGCCGCCATGCGGCCGAGGCGCTCCTGGATTGCCTGGAAGCGGCCGATGGGCACGTGGAACTGCTCGCGGATGCGCGCATAGGCGCCGGTGACGTGGGCCGCGAAGGCGGCGCCGGCCGCCGACGTCGAGGGGAGCGAAATGCCGCGCCCGGCCGCCAGCGCGCTCATCAGCATCTTCCAGCCCTTGCCGACTTGCGCCACGCCGCCGATGACGTGGTCGAGCGGGATGAAGACGTCGCGCCCGAAGGTCGGGCCGTTCTGGAACATCTGCAGCGCCGGCAAGTGCCGCCGCCCGATCTCGACGCCGGGAAGATTCGTCGGCACCAGCGCGAGCGTGATCCCGATCTCCTCGCGCTCGCCGATCAAATGGTCGGGATCGTAGAGCTTGAAGGCAAGCCCGATCACGGTCGCAACCGGCGCGAGCGTGATGTAGCGCTTGTGCCAGTTGAGTTTTATGCCCAAAACCTCGCGGCCCTGCCACACGCCGCGGGTGACCACGCCGGAATCGACCATGGCTGCGGCATCCGAGCCCGCCTCGGGGCTCGTGAGCCCGAAGCAAGGAATCTCTTTGGCTTCGGCGAGCCGCGGCAGCCAATAATCCTGCTGTTCCTTGGTGCCGAAGTGGAGCAAGAGCTCGCCCGGGCCGAGCGAGTTCGGCACCATGGCGGTGACCGCGCCGGGGAGCGAGCGCGTCGCAAGCTTGCGGATGACCTGCGAATGGGCATAGGCGGAGAAGCCGAGCCCGCCATAAGCTTTCGGAATGATCATCGCAAAAAATTTGTGCCGCTTGAGGAAGTCCCAGACCTCCGGCGGCAGATCGCGCAGCTCCCAGGTGATGCGCCAATCGTCGAGCATGTGGCAGAGCGCCTCGACGGGCCCGTCGAGAAACGCCTGCTCTTCGGCGGAAAGTTTTGCCGGCGGAAAGGCGAGAAGCTTTTGCCAATTGGGCTTGCCGCTGAAGAGCTCGCCATCCCACCACACGTCGCCCGCCTCGATCGCCTCGCGCTCGGTGGCGGAGAGGCTCGGCAAGGCGCGGCGCGCGAAGCCGAAGATGGGCTTGGTGATCCAGTCGCGGCGGAAGGAAGGTTCGCTCATGCAGGTCTCGGCCAGAGTGTCGGATTCAGCACCACATCTCCCGTCGTCGTCCCCGCGCAAGCGGGGACCCATGACCACCGTCTCTGGAATATGGATCCCCGCTTTCGCGGAGATGACACCGATTTGCAGCGCGCGCACATGGAGTTCAAATCTACACTAGGACCGGCGATACCGCATGGGGCCCGTCGACCACTTCGCCGTGAGGGAAATTTGACCGCACAATCCGAGCAGCACATCGTCATTGCCGGGCTTGACCCGGCAATCCATCGAATCTTCGCGAAAAGCTTCTTGCGAAGAAGATGGATGCGCGGGTCAAGCCCGCGCATGACGACAGCACTCCATCATTGCACCACTCCATTCTCCACACCACCTCCCGCTCGAGCACAGCCGTTCTCGTTCCCGCGGCGCGTTTTTGCGCCCGGGGTTTGAAACTTTGGCTTCGCTACCCCCGAATTTAAGGGGTGGCGGAGCGCCGAGAGTCGTACGGGTGCTTGCGAGGCACCCGTGGGCCTGCACGTGACGCGGCAGGCCAGGCGCTTCGGAGGCGCCTTGCGTCTCTCGGAGACGCCCGCCTCCCGGCGCTCCACCGTGGCGATTTTGGGCCGGGCGCCGCGCTTGCCTCACCGGACTTGCGTCCGGATCGGTTACAGCGAGCTCCTCGCGCCCGGGGTCGTAGTGCCCGGAGGCGGGGGCGCCGGGCCTCCCGGGGCAAGCGGTTGCGAGTCGCCGCCGCGGGACGCCACTCCTCGCTCCGCATTCAGGTGTGGCTCGAGAACACGCCCCTAGTGAGCGAGGATGGGCATGTTGTAGTAGAGGCGCACTGCGTAGTCAATATGCGTAGTTATCACGAAGATGTGAGCGCTAAATGTAGCTGCAAGGAGCTAGCCGCGTCACCGTGGGTTGGGGTCAAGCAGGTTCTGCTCAATCCCTTGAGCAATGCTTGTAAGTTCACGAATGAAGGCGAGGTCGCGCTGCGGGAGCGTAAGGTTGCTGACGGGCGCGACTGCGGACCGACGTGCATCGGCGCCGACGTCCAGCTTGGTCGCACCTTCTTGTTGCGCGCCTGACGTACGATCTGCCGCGATTGCAATGCAATGCTTTTCGTATATCGTGGGCAGCCGCGTTGCGCTGTTCCGGGACATCTAGCCATGGGCGCGAGGCATTTCGGCGCCCGCATCGCGCGCCTTGAAGATCCGGCGCTGCTGACCGGACGCGGGCGCTTCGTCGACGACATTAGGCTTGCGGGCGCGCTGCACGCGTGCTTCGTGCGCAGCCCGTACGCTCACGCCAAGATCCGCTCCCTCGATGCGTTTGCGGCGCGTGCCATGCCGGGCGTCCATGCGGTGCTGACCGCCGACGATCTGCCGGCACGCATGGCGCGCAGCCAGATTCCGATGCTCGTGCCGAATCCATCGATTACGGCGCCGCGCACGCAGCTCGCCTTAGCGCGCCGTGAAGTGTGCTATGTCGGTCAGACCATCGCGGTCGCGATCGCAGACAATCGCTATCTCGCGGAAGACGCCGCCGCAGCCGTCAACGTGGACTTCGAGACGTTGCCGGTGGTCAGCGACTGCCGCGAAGCCGCGCGGCCCGATGCTCCGCCCGCACACAGCGACCTCGCGAGCAATGTCGCCGCCGTCGTCGCCATGAGCTACGGCGACGTCGAGGCGGCATTCGCGCGCGCCACACACGTCTTCGAGGACGAACTTTTCCTGCATCGCGGCGGGGCCATGACCCTCGAAGGCCGCGCCGTGCTCGCAAATTACGATGCCAGTGCGGACATGCTGACGGTGTGGTCGGCAACGCAGACGCCGCACCTTTGCCGCGCGACGCTTGCCGATCTCTTCGAACGCGACCTTGAGGCAATCCGTGTGATCGCGCCGCACGTGGGTGGCGGCTTCGGCACAAAGGCGCCCTTCTACGCCGAGGAGGCGGTCATTCCGGCGGCCGCAATGAAGCTCGGGCGCCCGGTCGCCTGGCAGGAGGACCGGCGCGAGCATTTTCTCTCGGCCACGCAGGAACGCGACCAGTATTGGAAAGTCGCCATTGCCGTCGACAACAAAGGAAAAATCCTCGGGCTCTCCGGCACCCTGCTGCACGATACCGGCGCATTCCTGCCGTGGGGCATCATCATGCCCTACATCTCCGCAACGACATTTCCTGGACCCTACGTGGTGCCGGCTTATCGCGTCGAAGCAACGGTCGTGTTCACCAACCGCGTGCCGACCACGGTCGTGCGCGGCGCCGGCCGTCCGCAGGCGGTTTTCGCCATGGAGCGGCTGATGGATCGAGTCGCGCGGGAGCTCGACATCGACCGCGCCGAACTGCGTCGACGCAACATGATCGGGCCTGAGCAGATGCCCTATTCCGTCGGTTTGGTTTTTCGCGACGGCAAACCGCTCGTCTACGCCAGCGGGGATTTTCCGAAAAGCCAGGAGCGGGCGCTCGCGCGCGCCGATTATCAGGAGTTCCGCGCTCGCCAGAGCAAGGCACGCGCCGAAGGGCGCTATCGTGGCATCGGACTCGCGAACTACGTGGAAGGGACGGGGCTCGGGCCGTTCGAGGGCGTGACCGTCCGCGTCCTGCCCAACGGCAAGGTCGCGGTCGCGACCGGCGCGACGACGCAGGGGCAAGGCACGCGCACGACGCTGTCGCAGATCGTCGCCGATGAGGTCGGCTGCTGCATCGAAGACATCATCATGACCATCGGCGACACGGCGGCGATCCCGCACGGGATCGGCGCCTTCGCGAGCCGTCAGGCGATCAATGCCGGCTCATCCGCGTTGATCGCGGGCGCCAGCGTACGCAAGCAAGTCATCGCGCTCGCCGCCCGCATTCTGGGCGTGCCCGAGGACAACATCGATGTCGAGGATGGCCGCGCGATCGCCCGCGCCGGCAACAATCCGTCGCTCACACTCGGGGAGCTTGCGCGGGCGGCGCAGGGCATGCCCGGCTTTTCCTTTGCTGCGGGACAGACGCCCGGCATCGAGCGCACGGCCTATTTCACTCCGCCGCAAGCTTCGTATTGCAACGGGACGCATGTGGCGGAGGTCGAAGTCGATCCTTTCACCGGCGCGGTTAAGCTCCTGCGTTACACGGTGGCCCACGACAGCGGAAACATCATCAATCCGCTGGTCGTGGACGGCCAAGTGCAAGGCGGCGTCGCCCACGGGATCGGCAACGCGCTGTTCGAGTGGATGAAGTACGATCAGCGCGCGCAGCCGCTCACGGCGACGTTCCAGGACTACCTGTTGCCGGCGGCGCTCGACGTGCCAGGCTGCGACATCGAGCACGTTGAGACGCCGAATCCGCTCAATCCGCTCGGCGTGAAAGGCGCCGGAGAGGGCGGCACCATTCCGGCGCCCGCCGCGATCATCTCAGCGGTCGAGGACGCGCTCTCATCGTTCGGGGTGCGTTTTGCCGCCATGCCGCTGACGCCTGATCGCATCGTCGAGGCGCTGCGCCAAGCCGGCGCCTACGAGAAATTGGCGTGACCTTGTTCTGGGATGAATTGTCGCCGAACATCCGTTGGACGTGCTCGGCCTTTCGTCTTTTCGCTGCTCGCTGATTAAAATTCCCTGTTCCTCGGAAAAAATTCCCTGATACGCGTTTGGAAATTCCCTGTTCGGCCGCGTAGGGGGTATAGTGATAGCGGGAAATGTAGGCCACTTGGTGCCAACCCCTGAGGAGCCCACGGTACGCCAGAGCTAGGTGAGTAGCCTGGTTACCGAGGTTTATAAAACCCCACTTAAGTTGAGGGCTGTTTCTCAATAACAAAATTTCTCATTCCGGCGTTTGTCTGCTCGCTAACACCCACAAAGCGATCTCCACCGAGAGAACTTTTGATCACTATTTTTGCCGAGAAGGTTTTCCCGGTACCACGGGTATAGTCAGTCAACTCAAAAACTCTGTCTGCTCCCGGAATTGCCAGATGGGTTCGTTCTTTCCCGGCGTGATTCCGGTCGAAGGATGGAAAGTTGGACAAGCCTACAAACGCGCTATCTTGGGGGCGCAAACCGGCAGCGTTTACAAGGTTGATTGAGCTCACCCAGCGTTTAATTCGAAGACAGCCCGGCAACATCACAAGAATGCGAGTCGACAAAAAATCGACCTGTTGCACTCCCCGGCCGGGTCAACCGGATCATGACCCGGGACGCACTACCCGCGCGTCCCGAGCTACGTATTCGGCGGTTGAAGGGGTCAACGTACCGGCTTGAGCGTGTTCTCGATCATGTACGCTGCGACCTTTGGGCCCACGTCCTCGCTGGTGCGGATCGCGAATCTATAGTGAACGCCGCCCCAGACGCGGACATTCTTCTGCTCCTCGGCCATATCGGCCAGGCTGGCGAACTGCCGCGTCCGCTTCGGATCCCGCACATCGGTCGCCGTGAACGGAATGGCCTTCAGGGGCCCGAACACCGATTCCAGAACCGCCGACGCGATCATTGCGTTGATGGTCGCCTGCGAGGGGTATTCGGGATGCAGCGGCGTCGGGTTGAACGAGGTCCAGGCGGCATCGCGCTCGGTTGCATCGTTTCCGTCCTGGTCGCCATTGCGGATCGCGGTGACGGGCCGCCAGAAATGGTAGGTGTACTTGGCGTCCCAATTGACGATGTAGGCGTTCGCCAGGCTCATGTTGAGCAGCGCGAACAGGCGCGCACATTCGGCGAGCGGCAGTTCCTTCTTGATCGAAAGCTCGCGCGCCGCCGCTTGCCACGCGGGGCCGAAATTGACGTTTTCCCAAAATGTCACCGCCTCGCTCTGCTCAGGGGTGCGCGCCGTGCTCTTGGCGCCGCCGAGACTCTTCACCTCGTTGTAGTCGCGGGCCCACTCCGCGCTCGACAGTGCCGGCGGCGGGCCGGGCCGGAACTGGTCGGCGCTCTTGAGCACCCATGGCTTCGCGCGCGCATATTGCTCCCACAGCGGCGGCGTCGTCGGCACATAGGCCGCAGGGGTCGTGTGCGGCCGGTAGGTGTCCGGGGCGCTGGTGCCGTCGTTGGCGCGGTCGGCCTGGACCGCCTCCGCCACCTCCATACCCAGCTTGATGCCTTCGGACTTGGCGGGCCCCTCCGGGATCGCCTTCAGCGACGCCGCGTAGGCCTCTTCGATCTTGGCTTTCTGTTCCGGGTAGATCTGAGTGAGGATCTGCCGCGCAGCCGTCGCGGCCGCAGCTTCGGCCGAGGCGCCCGGTGCGGCCGGAAACGTCGCGACCACGCGGGTGTAGCGATTCTGCACCGTGTTGATGGCGTCTGACATCGCGACATGCACCATGGCTAAGGTGCGCAGTTTGGGATTGTTGCCTACATCCTTGGCCACCAGCGCGTTGGCGATCATGTTCCAATCGGTGATGACATCGGCGCGCACCGGCGCGACCAGGAGCACGGCAGCGACTATGCCCGGCAGCCAAGTTGGTGCCGGCAGCTCTAAAACGGATCTCATCGGAAGACTCCCCCGTTTTGCTGTCCACGCGATGGGGTGTTTCGTTGCACGCCAAGGTGGGCATAGTCATGTTATGCCTGTTCTTTATTTCATCTCATGTGACCTTTGGACTTATGTGACCTTTGGCCGCGTGGTGACCACCCGCGCCGCGATGGAAGCGGTCTCTGGATTTCTGCTGGGAGTCTTGGCCGCGCGCGGATGTATGAATTTTTACATAGCGTGTACCCGGAGCTTTACAACCTTTCCGCCGCTTTCATGTTCGATTTCTTGCTCGTCCATCCGGGCTACGCGCTGCGTTGATCAGGCGGCCTTGATGAGACCGAGCTGGGTCAGCGCCTTGACGCCGTCGTCGAGACCGATTTCCTGGGTGATCTTGCCGCTCTGAATGCGCAACACCGTGGTGCCGGTGAAGTGCATCTTCCGGCCGGTCGCGGGAGGCAGCGAGCCCATCAGGAAGTCCCTGAAGGCAGGACCGGTGTGCGTACCGCCGCCTTCCCATTGCCCGACGACACAGTCTCCTTCTGCGATCAAATCCGCCGTGCCCCAGAAGTTGAGATCGGGGAATGCTCTGCGGAAATCGGTCATGAATGCCTTGATGTCGTCACGGCCGCGGCGCGGCTCGTGCAGGGAATACTGCAGGAGCATGTCGGGCGCGGCGAGCTCATCGACGACGCCGAGATTGCAGGTCTTGCCCCAGAACTCGGTGAACCACCGGCCGACAATGGCCTTGTTGTCCTCTGCTTTGCTCATCTGGATACCCTTGCTTGTCTGCGAAGCCACCGATCGCAATCGATGACATGTGCGAGGGATAATCCATGATGCCGCAGCACAAACTCCGCTTCTTGCCGGGATATCGAAATCCATCGCCGGCGGTTGTTTCCGACGGGCCCACTGTCCGTGGGGATATTCGAGAATTAGAAATTAGGCCTGACACGCCGGCGGGATGGCCGCTCGCGTCGCGGGCGTAGCGGCCGGCCATGCCGGTGATTGGCTTCCCGCGGAGTATATCGCTCACGCACCCGCGTTGCGGCGCTGCCGATCTTGCGGCCGATATGCAATGCGTGCGTGCCCCGGGCAATAAGGCAGTCCTTTGACTGGCTCGTTCCCGCAGAAGCAGAAGTCCTCGGCGCCCGGGTTGCTGATCGGCCACCGACATTTCATCTGGCTGAGCTCGAACAGCGTGCATCCGCATCCGTTGGAGATCGGGATGTCTTCAACAGGCGCCTGCGTCCTCGCAAACGCCGCCATCAGCATCTGATGCTGAGCGAAGATGTTCGGGCGCGGGCGCTTTGGGCCCCTAGTCCGTAAAGTCTTGGGGCGCGCAAGATTTGCGGCACGCCTTTGCTCCAGCTGCCTGCCGATCACATCCTTGGGCGTCGATAGGCCCAGCCGGTTCATCTTGCCGATGACAGCGTTGCGGGTGACTCCGATCTCGTGGGCGATTTGGCGGCATGAAAGGCCGGCATGGAGGCAACGCTTCAGCAGTTCTATTCGCTGCGAAGTCCAGGTCGCACCATTCGGGGGCATGTTGATCGCCTTTTAGGCGGATGATTGCTGAGATGAGCAGTTCTGAAGATGCAGCAGTGTTGCAAAGTCATGGTTAACAATTCGTTAATTCAGCCAGCTGCGCACGCTCGCGATGACCTCGACCACGCGATCGCAGGCTATGCCGCAGCTTCCAACTGTGGGGGAAGTTCCTGCCAGGCTAATGAGGCGAGAACCCAGTATGCGATATCGCGGATGGACTTCCGCTTTCGGTGGAGAGACATCGAGTCAAACAGGCGGAAGCGGGGACGATCTAACTCACCGCAAGCATCAAAGCGGCTTAGGTTCGGCTCGTCCCTGAAGAGCTTGAAGCGGTTTAGCCGCTTTTGCGACTCCGCTCGTGGCAGCGTTCCCCTTTTCCGCGATTTTCGCATTCATTCCGCGCTTATCCGCGTATTCTTGGCCGTCGATCGGCGCAATGTGCGGCGGATCTTTATCGAGATAGGGTCTCCCTATCCCATATTCCTTGCCGTGCGCGTCGATCCACTTCCACAAGATTTCGCTTGAAATACATCGCTCGGACCGCGTCTCACCCTTGACGCTCACGATATCGGCTGCAAGCCCATGGCCATAACCGCCGCGTAGGCTTCCGCCATGGTAGGACCGATTGTTCGCGGCCTTGTTGCCGCTTGCGATCGATTGCCGGTAGTCATCGCGGAAGCCACTTGTCATACCAGGAGCAAGCCCGGCGTCGTCCAGCGCGCGAAAGAGACGATAGAGCCTCACTTTGAAGCCTCGGTCGACCCCGCCGATCACGTATTGGGCCACGGACATGCCAGCATTTTCGGCGGCATGTGGATCCTTCCACGTGAAGTCCTCATTCACGAACTTCGTAACAGTTTTCGTGACAGTGCGGCTCTTGCCGTTCTTCTTGACTGTCGTCTTGATCTGTTCCTCCACTTTGATGGTATCGACCTTCGGCGCACGTTCGTACACCGACCAGAGATATTGGTCGATGCATTCTTCGCTCAGGACGCACTCGTCCGAAGCTTCGAGCGGACTAACATTTGCCTCTGCCCCGGCAAGCGGCACTTTTATGACTGGATCGGCGAGGGCGGCCTTTGCGGCGGGGTCGGCGAACGCGGTTCTTAACTCGGCGCTAGCGAGCGCGGCATCTGACTGAGCGAGCGCTATTGCATCTAGGCGACCAAGGGCTGCTTTGGCATGTCGGTCAGGATTCGCGGGGGCAGCACAAAGCAGGACTGCTAAACTCCCGCATACGAAACAGCCAAACCCACCTAAGAGTCTCATGTTTGCCCCCATTTCCCTGCGCCCGGCTCATTTGCATTAAAGGCAAGCCGGCGACTTGTGACTCTTCAGCCACAAGTCAAAAAGTTCGAGAGGTCGGCGCGCGACGATTGTGAACCGGGTCGCGTCGGCGTTGAGCTTTCACAAAGCGGGCAATCGCTTGCCTTAGCCCTTAGTCACAACGGGCTGTGGGTATTTGCCAACCGGATACTTGCCGATCGGGTACTTGCCGATTGGCGCTGCCGCCACCGGGGGCGGCTCCTTGCGCGGCAAATCGGCGGCCACGGCAACGCTCATCATGGCCACGAGTCCAGCCGTTACGATTATGATGGTCTTCATGATGTTAATCCCCTTGTGTTGGGCACCCGGACGGGCCGACCGAGTGACGCCCCTATTCCGCTCTGTCTGTGCAAGACGCCCGCTTCCACCATCCCACGTTCCGGCTCAATCGCCGGGGGATGGCTCCCGACTATTTGTCGCCTCGGCAGTCGATTGGTTCAAATCGGATAGGCGAAAGATTGGGACGTCGACTCTGCGCGCAAATTAACCAAAGGATTCACGCCAATCGCAGCTCCCGATCGCCTCTGGGTGCGCTTACCTAACTACCGCCGCATGCTCGCGCCGTGAATTGCCTTGGCAGCGGATGAGATTCGCAGCGGGTGCACATCGCCCAGACCACGTCGGAAAAGTTGGTCGGATGGATGTTACACCAAAGGGGGTGGCTTCCCGTCTTACGCCGCGCCCTTCTGGTTGGCGGGCGGCGCTTTCTTGTTGGCAGCTGAAATGCGAGTCTTCGTCACCGGCGCGAACGGCTTTATCGGGGGCGCAGTTGCATCAGCCCTCATCGCCGATGGCCATAAGGTTCGTGGTCTCGTTCGTGACAAGGTCAAGGCCGACACGGTTGCAGCCCAGGGCATCGAACCGGTCGTCGGCTCGCTCGATGATGCGGCCCTCTTGCAAGCCGAGGCTCGGGCCGCCGATGCCGTTGTCAATGCAGCCAACAGCGATCATCGCGGTGCAGTCGAGGCGCTGATTGCCGGCCTGGCCGGGTCCGGAAAACCGTTCCTCCATTCGAGCGGCAGCAGCATCGTGGCTGATCTCGCCATGGGCGAACCTTCGGATCGAATTTTTCATGAGGGGACGCCAATTAAGCCGCAAGCGGAAAAGGCCGCTCGCGTGGCAATCGACCGGCTTGTGCTCAATGCCCCCGGCATCCGCTCCGTGGTGCTCTGCAATAGCATGATCTACGGCAATGCCTTGGGACCGCCGGCGCGGAGCGTCCAGATCCCTGCGCTCGTGGCGCAAGCCAAGGCGTCCGGCATCGCGCGTTACATCGGACGCGGACTGAACCGCTGGTCGAACGTGCATATCGCCGATGCCGCGGCGCTCTATGCACTGGTCCTCACGAGAGCACGCGCCGGCACATTCATGTATGTCGAGAGCGGCGAAGAAGCGTTGGGCGAAATTGTGCGTGCGATCGTGGCGCGGGGAAGGTCTTCTTGCGCCGGAACGGGATGCAGGCGTCGATAATCACCCGCGAATTGCGCCGGTCGGTCTCGGTGTCGTAGCACATCGGGTCGAGCGCCGAGCTAGTAACCCGGATTGAGCGTAGCGGAATCCGGGATTCCGCCACTTCTTGTTCTGGCATGCCGCCAGTTGAGCCAGACCTGCGGCGTAACGACGAAGGAGACCTTTCATGATCCGTGGTTACAGTGACCATGCTGCCAATGAGCGGACGTTCCTGGCGTGGGTTCGCACGGCCATCGCCATCATGGCTTTCGGATTCCTCGTGGAAAAGTTCGACCTGTTCCTTGAGGTTGCCGCTCCCTCGCTGGTCGACCGTGCGCTCTCATTGCCGGGCCAGAGATTCGGCAACTTGGCCGGTCTAGCGCTTATCGTTCTTGGCACTGCCATAGTCGCAATAGCAGCGATCCGCTTTCTAATCACTGCGAAGAACATCGACAGCGAAGAGCTACACCGGGGTCCGGGATCGCGGATTGATGTGGCGCTTGCCCTCTTATTAGTCTCTCTCGGCTGTGCCCTATTCCTTTATCTATCTCATGCTCTTGTCGCCACGCAGTGAGGACGATCACCCGCCCCAACAAAGTGCCTGATGCCCCATCGCTTGGAGATTTAGGGTACTCGCTGTCGTTTAGCTATTGTAGCCGATCACTGGCCGATGTCCGCTTCACCCCGAAAGCGGACAAAATGGCATGCGCTTCTGTAGATCTGCTTTGTGCCTGCCAATCGCGATACCGTCCTCGAGTACCCTCGCTAAGAGAGATTATCTCCTCAGCAGGGCGGCTCGGAGCTCAATCAGCTTAGAGAGCTCCTGCTGTTGCTGTTCGATCCGGTCTGCATTTCTGTTTTCATCTTCGGCGCCGGAGTAGGCAGCCGCCTGTTCAATCAACTCATTGATATTCTGCCGGATGATGGCGATACGCTGATCAAGTTCGGTAAGGGATTGCTCGGTCATGTCTCCCTCCTGGCAAAATCAATTGAGCCGCAGAACGGCCGGATTGCGACAGACATCATGCACCACCGGGCGGATCAGTGTTCGAATTTGGCGGCACGTCGGTCAGGGAGTGTTGCGGCCGAATGGCGGTTCGGGACC
>Ga0209647_1000095_pt1 | contig 73069 bp, 52 predicted proteins | sample GraSoi_2013_60cm_FD_185827 | JGI IMG/M metagenome (GOLD analysis project Ga0209647, IMG submission 185827) | Grasslands soil microbial communities from the Angelo Coastal Reserve, California, USA - Sample 9_17_2013_60cm (SPAdes) (version 2) | ecosystem: Environmental > Terrestrial > Soil >...
CACGCGGCGTCGCTGCATCAGGCTTTCGCCCATTGTGCAAGATTCCCCACTGCTGCCTCCCGTAGGAGTCTGGACCGTGTCTCAGTTCCAGTGTGGCTGGCCATCCTCTCAGACCAGCTAACGATCATAGCCTTGGTGAGCCATTACCTCACCAACTAGCTAATCGTGCGCGGGCTCCACCTCCGACGACTTACGCCTTTGAATCCTCGAACCGGAGTCCAAGGAATGTTATGCGGAATTAGCTCGCCTTTCGGCGAGTTATTCCCCATCGAAGGGCAGATTACCCACGTGTTACGCACCCGTGCGCCGTGCGCCATTTCCGTATTGCTACGGAAACGCGCACTCGACTTGCATGTGTTAAGCACGCCGCCAGCGTTCGCTCTGAGCCAGGATCAAACTCTCGTTTGAAGCCTGTCGCTTGGCGAAAAAAAATGCCCTCCGAAACTTCCGGAGAGCCAGCCTACCAAGCAAATTATTGTCGCTCGATTTACTCAAACCGCCTGCGCTCGAAAAGGGCAGACGGTACGAACGGATTCTGGCACATCGTATCGATTGTCAAAGAGCGATAAGCCCCCCTGTCCAGCAGAAAGGCGATGCAAACAACTAAACGAGTATACGGATAACGCAGCTAGATTGTCAACCGGGGTTTTACGATTTCCACAGTTGTTCCTCAGGTGTCCTACGCACCCCTCTTCTGTGATTCGATGTTGGGAGGTCCGATGGGATTCAACAAATCTCGGGAATATTCAATTTAAATCCGCAGGGCTGCGCGGACTCCGCTCTGCGCTACAGGTTTCGAAGAGAGGATCGAGAGTGAGGAGCCCTACTCTCAAGGAGTTTGGGGCTGTTACCATGGGCGGTCATGGGGCAGGGGTTGCTTAGCGGGATTCGGGGCGCGATCGAAAAGCAAGGGTTGCTGCGGGCGGGGGAGCGCGTGGGCGTGGCTGTGTCTGGCGGCGCCGATTCGGTGGCACTGCTGCTGCTGCTCTTGGAGTTGCGGAAGCAGCTTGGGATCGTGCTCAGCGTTGCGCATTTCAATCACAAATTGCGCGGCAAAGATTCGGAAGCGGATGAGAAATTCGCGGCGAAGCTGGCGGCGAAATATGGATTGGCTTTTCATGCGGGGCATGCGGATATTGCGGCCAAGGCGAAGCGCGACAAAGCCAATCTCGAGGATACGGCGCGGCGAGCACGCTACGAATTTTTCGCGACGCTCGTGCGGGGCGGACATCTAGACAAGGTGGCGGTGGCGCATACGGCGGACGACCAGGCGGAGACGGTGCTCGCGCATATTCTGCGGGGAACCGGACTGGCGGGGTTAGGCGGCATTCATCCTAAAGTGGGGCATGTTGTGCGGCCTCTGCTCGGCGTGCGACGGGCGGAGTTGCGCGCGTATCTCCGATCGAAGAAGCAGACGTGGCGCGAGGACGCGACGAATCGCGATACGAAGAGACTGCGGGCGCGCATTCGGAAGATCCTGGTGCCCATTCTGGAGACGCGCTTTCAGCCTGCGGTGGTGGAACATTTGGCGACGCTGGCGGAGCTTGCGCGGGAGGATGAGGGATTTCTTGACGCGCTGGTGAACGACCGCATGGAGAGATGCGTCGAGAAAGGCACGGGCTCCGCGAAAATTTCCGTTTCTGACTTGCTTGCATTTTCACGGAAGAAAGATTTCACCACACTCTTCGAGGCTCAGGGTAAAGAGGGGACGGAGAGCGCAGAGAAGAACCTTGCTATTGGTAGGCGGATTCTGCGGAGAATCGTTGGCGAACTGAAACCTCGTGAGGGGCAGCTCAGTGCCGGGCATGTACGCTCGATTCTCGAGTTGGCGGAAAGCGGCGAGAATGGCAAGCGGCTGCCGCTGCCTGGCGGCGTGGAGGTTCGCCGGGAACACGATTGGCTGATTTTTCGCAGCTGCGACTCCATCGCCAAGACGAATCCCGGCACGCCGTTGGAATTCGAGCGCGCGATTAACCTGAATGGTATGACCGCGGATGTTAGCGTGCCGGAATTAGGTTGCGTCTTCCGCTTCAGGGTGATTGACTGGCCCGCGAAGAGGGGCGACACTATCGATAGGGAGTTTGTGGTGGACTGCGACGCACTGCAGTCTCCGCTGGTGCTGCGGAATTGGCGCCCGGGGGACAAGCTGCGGCCTTGCGGACACCGAAGCGCACACAAACTGAAACGATTGTTGAGCAAAAAGGGCTTGAGCCGGCCGGAGCGCGAGGGCTGGCCGATATTGACGAGTCGCGGGATTCTAGTCTGGGCGCGCGGCCTTCCCGTGGCCGCGGAATTCGCGGCGACCGAGAAGACCCGGGCCGGCATCGTAATTACTGAGGAAGCGATTTCGTGAAGGGAAGTCGAGGGGGCAAAGACAGCAGCAAACGCGGCTCGACATTTTCTCCAGCACGAATTGCTACGAGAGTTGCGGAGCTGGGCCGGATGATTTCGAGAGCGTGCGGCGGCAAGCGCTTGGATGTGGTGATTACGTTGGACCGGGGATTTGTATTCGGAGCGGACTTGATACGCAACATTGACGCTCCCACGGTATGCCACTTTGTTCGGGAGGACGTTCGCGACGTGGAGCAAGGAGGTCACCTGCGGCGCGAAGTAGCTTTTGGTGGGGGACCCGACGTGAAGGGCCGCGATGTGCTGCTGGTGGACGCGGTGCTGGACAGCGGCGTGACGCAAGAGTTTCTGCTGCGCAGGCTGGGAGAAAGTCAGCCAAGGTCGCTGCGTTTGGCGGTATTGTTGGATAAGCCGGAGCAGCGTCGCGTGGGCCTGGAGCCCGATTACTTTGGGTTCCGGACTGCATCTAATGGTTTGTGGGTAGGTTACGGCCTGGCGGCGTCTAATGGGATGGGACGCAATGAAAAAGGTTTGTCGGTGAAGCCGCTTTCAGGGAGGCGGCAAGGCGGAAGAGATAAGAAGTGATCCGGTGCTACCAGGGGAAAAACCCGCGGGGCCCGGAACAAAGGTGAGGTTGACGTGAATTCTAGTTCTACGGCGAAGACGGTTCTGTTCTGGATATCGATTGTGTTCCTGGGCGTGATGCTCTGGAGATTGGTGTCCGCGAACGGACAGGCGGCTCGCGAAGATGATCCGAGTTACAGCGAGTTCATGGCGAAAGTTGATAATGGTGACGTCAAGGAAGTCACCATGTATCTGTCGCCGAACAGCTATGAGCTGCAGGGCGAATACGTGCGCCCGGCGAACCGAAAGTTCCACGTCACGATTTTCAAGGAAGCGGCACCGGACCTGACCAAGGTACTGAAAGACAAAGCCGTTCAGATCAAGGTGAAGGAAGTGCGCAGCGGGGATTGGGTGTTGATTTTGCTGAACGCCGCGCCGCTGATCTTGCTGGTGGGATTCTGCCTGTTCCTGATGCGCCAGATGCAGGCCGGCGGAAACAAAGCGCTGAGCTTTGGGAAGTCGCGAGCGCGGCTTCTTTCCGCACAGCAAAAGAAGGCAACTTTTAAAGATGTTGCAGGGACCGATGAAGCCAAGGAAGAGCTGCAGGAAATTATTGAGTTCCTGAAGGATCCCCAGAAATTCCAGAAGCTTGGCGGACGCATCCCGAAAGGCGTGCTGCTGGTGGGACCTCCGGGAACGGGCAAGACTTTGCTGGCGCGCGCGATTGCCGGCGAGGCGAACGTGCCGTTCTTTTCGATTTCCGGCTCGGACTTTGTCGAGATGTTTGTAGGCGTGGGCGCTAGCCGCGTGCGCGACCTTTTCGAGCAGGGCAAGAAGAATGCGCCTTGCATCATCTTTATCGACGAAATTGACGCCGTTGGCCGCCACCGCGGAGCTGGTCTTGGCGGTGGTCACGACGAGCGCGAACAGACGTTGAACGCGTTGCTGGTCGAGATGGACGGTTTTGAGTCCAACGAAGGCGTGATCCTGATCGCGGCGACGAACCGCCCTGACGTGCTCGATCCGGCGCTGCTGCGGCCGGGACGCTTTGACCGGCGTGTGGTGGTCGCGCGTCCCGATGTGAAGGGCCGCGAGGAAATTCTTCGCGTACACACGCGCAAGGTGCCAATTGCCGACGATGTGGATTTGTCCATCATCGCGCGGGGCACGCCAGGATTTTCTGGCGCGGACCTGGCGAACCTGGTGAATGAAGCAGCGCTGTGGGCGGCGCGGCAGAACCGGAAGTTCGTGATGATGTCGGACTTCGAGATGTCCAAGGACAAAGTCCTGATGGGCGTCGAGCGCAAGTCGATGATTTTGTCGGACGAGGAAAAGAAAAACACCGCGTATCACGAGGCAGGGCACGCGTTGGTGGCGGCCATGACTCCGGGCGCAGACCCGGTGCACAAGGTCACGATTATTCCGCGCGGCATGGCGCTGGGCTTGACCATGCAGTTGCCGGAAGACGACAAGCATACCTACACGCGTGAGTATCTCGAGACGATGCTTGCGGTGCTGATGGGTGGGCGCTCCGCGGAGGAGATTTTCCTGGGGCACATCACGACCGGCGCGGGCAACGACATCGAACGAGCCACGGACATCGCTCGCAACATGGTCTGCGAATGGGGCATGAGCGAGCTTGGCCCGCTGGCTTACGGCAAGAAAGATGAAGCCATCTTCCTGGGCCGCGAGATTGCGCAACATCGCGACTATTCCGAAGACACCGCAATCCAAATTGACAAGGAAGTGAAGCGCATCGTCAATGGCGGCTACGACAAAGCCAAGAACCTCTTGCAGAAGAACAAAGAAACGCTGGAGCGCATTGCGCAGGCGCTGCTGGACCGCGAAGTGATCGACGCCAACGAAGTGAAGCTGCTGATGGAAGGCAAGCCGCTCCCGGAAAAGCCGCGGACGCCTCCGACGACTCCACAGGCGGCGCCTAGCGCGGATCCGAAGGTGGTGCGGCCGGAGTTGCGGCCGGCGCCGGGATTTACGCGCGGGGAGAATCCGGCGAAGGCCTAAGAAAGTGACCAGCTTTCAGCCTTCAGCTGTCAGTTAGTAAATTCGGGACCGAGGCGCACGGTGTGCGCCTCTTTTTTTTGCCCGAACAAGAAATGAACAAGAAATATGGATTCCGTTTCTTGATTCATCTAACGGCTGACAGCTGATTGCTGACGGCTTTGCAGAGAAACGCATAACTTTTTCGCGGGGGATAGGATTAGAATAGGGCTATGGGGAAGAATCAAGAGCCGCTGAAGGTCACTTGTCCGTGCTGTAAGGCGAAATTGTCGGTCGATGCAGCGCTTGGCGTGGTGCTTTCTCACGAGGAGCCGCCGCGCAAAGGGCCTGACGTGGACCTTACCAATGCGGCGGGAATATTGAGCGAGCAGCAACGGCAGCGCGAAGATAAATTCGCCGATTCCTGGTTCCAGGAAACAAACAAGGAAGACATTCTGGCGAAGAAGTTTGAAGAAGCGATGAAAAAAGCCAAGGATGCGCCCGCAGGCAAGCCCATCCGCGATTTTGACCTCGACTAAGTCCTCCGTCAGATCTGTGCTTGTGAACGTTGGGCTTTCTTTGATCCCGACGCCTCTTCTGCGCGCTCAGTGAACGCGTTATCTTTTTCTCTCTTCCCCGAGCTAAACTGCTAATCCGCTAATGATCAAGCGCCGCACCTGTCAGCTCGAACTTCCGTCGGGCGCCCTTACGTTAGGCCAGCGCACTCTGCTGATGGGCGTGCTCAACGTTACTCCGGACAGTTTTTCCGATGGCGGCAAGTTCCTGGACGCGCAGCGCGCGATAGGACGTGCGTTGGAAATGGAGCGAGCCGGCGCCGATTTGCTCGATATCGGCGGGGAATCGACGCGGCCGGGTTCGACGGGCACGGACGCCGAGACGGAACTCGCGCGCATTCTGCCGGTGTTGGAAGGATTGCGCGGTGCGCTGAAAATTCCCATCTCCGTGGACACGCGCAAGTCGCAGGTAGCGGAAGCCGCTATCAGCGCTGGGGCGCAAATCATCAATGACATCTCTGGTCTGCGGTGCGACCCACTCATCGCGGAAGTTGCGCAGCGGCGCGGCGTCCCCTTGATCTTGATGCACATGCGCGGCGAGCCAACAACCATGCAGAAAGGTCGATTCGCGCGCGACGTGATGAAGGACGTAACGCAAGGCTTGCGCGCGTCGATCGCAAAGGCGCGCAAGGCTGGAGTCCGAAAATCGCAAATCATCCTCGATCCGGGTATCGGGTTCGGGAAAAGCTTCGAGCAAAACTATGAATTGTTGCGGAGACTGCGCGAATTCGCGAAGCTCGGCTATCCCCTGCTGGTCGGCACATCCCGCAAGGGTTTTCTGGGCGCGACCCTGGCGCGCAAGGGCAAACCGGCACTGCCCGAGGAGCGCCTCTGGGCCACCGCCGCAACGGTGACCGCCAGCATTCTGGGTGGGGCGCACATGGTGCGGGTCCATGACGTGCCGGAAATGGCGCAAGTCGCGCGCGTTGCCGACTGCCTGCTGGACGCAGCCTGGTGCCGGAATTTTCGCTAGCCACGGCAGCGCCGCCCAAGCTACAATTCTTTGCATCGGCTTTCCCAGGAAAAAGATGATGTTCATGCCCCGTTACATCCCGTATGTCGCTGTCGCGTAAATCCGCCGCTTAGGCGGACCAGCCTTCTCCCGTTTCAACCACACTAATCGCAGCCGCGCGAGCCGGTTTGCACCGTGCTCTCGCAGAAATATATAGGTTTATATGGAAGCGCAAGAAGTCACGGCCGCGACGCCCACTCCGATTTGGAGCTCGATTCGCGAAGCGCTGCGAGGCTCGCATCAGGATTTCACGACCGGCAGCCTCAATCGCGCGATCCTCCTGCTGGCCATCCCGATGGTGCTGGAGATGGTGCTGGAGTCTCTCTTCGCCGTAGTCGATGTGTTCTGGGTCGGCCGGCTGGGCGCCGACGCCGTCGCCACCGTCGGGCTCACGGAGTCTCTACTGAGCCTGGTTTTTGCGGTCGGGCTCGGGTTGAGCCTCTCGACCACGGCGATGGTTGCGCGGCGCATCGGCGAGAAAGATCCCGCGGGCGCTGCGGTGGCGGGCGTGCAAGCCATTATCATCGGCATCGCAGTCTCGCTGCTGGTTGGCGTTCCCTGTGTGTTTTTGGCGCCGCGCCTGCTCGGCTTGATGGGCGCGTCGCCTCAGATCATCGCGGTAGGCAGCGGCTATGCACGCATCGCGTTAGGCGGCAGCGGCGCCATTATGCTGCTGTTTCTCAACAACGCAATTTTTCGCGGAGCCGGCGATGCCGCGATAGCCATGCGCTTGCTGTGGGTCTCCAACATCATCAACTTGGTTCTCGATCCGTGCCTCATTTTCGGCTGGGGACCTTTCCCGAAGCTCGGCGTGACAGGCGCGGCTTTGGCGACATTCACCGGGCGCAGCATCGGTGTGCTGTATCAGTTTTATCGGCTGCTGCGCGGCACGGAGCGCATCCGCATCCTGCGCCAGCAAGTTCGCCTGGAACTGGGCGTGTTGTGGAGGCTGGTGCGAGTGTCGCTGACGGGCATCCTGCAATTCGCCATCGCGCACACCAGCTGGATCGGACTGGTGCGCATTGTCAGCCTGTTCGGCTCAGCAGCACTCGCCGGCTACACCATCGCGATCCGCATCCTGATCTTCATCATTCTGCCCAGTTGGGGCCTGAGCAACGCCGCTGCCACGCTAGTCGGCCAAAACCTCGGCGCGAAGCAGCCGGCGCGCGCGGAAACCTCCGTGTGGCGCACCGGCTTTTACAACATGCTTTTTCTCGGCGCCATCGGCGTATTCTTTATCTTCTTTGCCCAGCCGTCTGTTCGCCTGTTCACGAACGATCCCGAAGTGGTGCCGCTGGCGGCGTCCTGCCTGCGCATTCTGAGCTACGGCAACATCGCGTACGCGTACGGCATGGTCATGTTGCAGGCTTTCAACGGCGCAGGAGATACCGTGACGCCGACCATCGTCAACTTCTTCGGCTTCTGGCTGCTGGAGATTCCGCTGGCGTACGCGTTGGCGATCCCGTTGCACATGCGATCGAAGGGAGTCTTCCTCTCCATCGTGATCGCCGAGGCAGCGATCGCTGCCGCCGGCATTGTGCTGTTCAAGAGAGGCCGCTGGAAGCGGCAGCAGATCTGAGGGTTTGGCCGAAGATAGGTGTCTGTCGGCAAGCTAAGAAAAGGTACTAAGGTGAACCCCCCATTGCCGCCGGTCACCCTGCGTGACTAAATATCACCTAGTGGATTGCCACGGGACTTTCAGCTCCGCGGTGCATCCAGGTCAGCAGGGATATTTGGCATCCATACTCATAGTCGACGACCATCCGGCGATTCGGCGGGCCTTACGCGTTGCGTTCGAGGGGCAGCCCGGGTTTACCGTATGCGGCGAAGCGGAAGACGGATTCGATGCCATCAGCAAGGCCAAGAGACTTGCGCCGGATCTGATTGTTCTGGACTTGCGTATGCCTGTGATGGATGGGCTGGAGGCGGCGCGAGAGCTTAAGAGACTGTTCCCGCAAATTCCGCTGATGATGCTCACCTGCTATCACAGCAGCGCCGCGGAGAAAGCGGCGCTGGCCTCCGGTGTTACCGCAGTCTTCTCGAAACCGGACGGTATGCAGAACCTGATTTGGCGGGCTCGCGCGGTCCTGAAACCTTCCTAATCGTAAGGCGAGTGGGCAGGAGCGTCCAAGTGGTTGGACGCGTTCTAAAGACGGGCAATTGGGGCGTTGAAATTGGGAATGATTTTTCTGGCGCGCTGATCGAAGATTACGTACTCGACTTGCGACCCTGCGCTTAGCTCCTTTACCCGCGACCTAGCGGTTTCCAGATCATGGAAGTAGTTCAAAGACAGGATAGTTCGACGCGATGTCGCGGAAGGCCGCAGCTGGGGAGCCGGCGGGCACGGGAAAGTACCGCTGCACCGCGGATTTGTAGCTCTCTAAGTACAACTTCAGTATGGCCGGTTTTTCAGCGTCGGGGATGGGCCGCAGCCGGTATGTGCGACGCTCGCGTCCCCGCTTGAGCACGATTTCTCTGGCCGCTTCCGCGTTGCGCACCCATTGCGTCCTGCCGCGCGGGGCAACCAGGTACAGCTTGCCGCCGACCTGAAGCAGATTTACTGGCGATGAGTAAACGCGTCCAGTCTTTCGCCCGCGCACCTGCAAGAGCTGCATGTAGCTCGGCCCAATCCCCAGACCGACCAGGAATCCGAACACGCGATTGAAAAGCGCTTCCGGAGCGCTGGGCTTGCGAAAAGCCGGCAATTGTACGGTGTCGCTCACAACGACATTGTAAGACTTCTCTGGTTCGTGCGGCTACGCCCTTTGTGACACCTCGAGCGTCTTATTTACTGATTCTGAGGGCAGTCCAGAACACCCGTCGAGGTCTACGGATGACCGCGCAACGAGAAATTTCTGGAGGCGGTTCACGCGCAATATCGTGCCGGCGGGCGCCTTCATCCCGATTAGACCCGTTCGAGGCACAGAAATTGTTTTGACCTTCAGCGAACAGATGACAGAATAGATAAAGCTGATTGTCGACGAATTTCGCCGCACGCGTTCTAGGTCGGGCTCAGCCTGGCGGCTACGAGGTAGTTCCATGGAACAAGCCCTCGGCGTGCACCGACTTCACTTCGCCTTCACAATTGTGTTTCACTACATTTTCCCGCAGTTGACCATGGGCCTGGCGCTGCTGCTCGTCTATTTAAAAACGAAGGCGCTGCGCACCAAGGACGAGCACTACAACCGCGCGGCCCGATTTTGGGCTCGAATCTTCGGAATCAACTTCGCGGTAGGCGTGGCTACCGGCATTCCTATGGAATTTCAATTCGGCACCAATTGGGCCGCCTTTTCCAAGGCCGCCGGCGGAGTCATTGGGCAGACGCTCGCCATGGAGGGGATGTTTTCTTTCTTTCTCGAATCCAGTTTTCTGGGCCTGTTTCTTTTTGGCGAAAAGAGACTGGGACGCATGGGCCACTGGTGGTCGGGGTTTCTCATTTGGTTGGGCTCCTGGCTTTCCGGCTACTTCATTGTCGCGACCAACGCTTGGATGCAATATCCGACCGGCCATCGCGTCGACTCCCACGGGCAAATTGAACTCGCCAGCTTTTGGTCGCTCCTGGTCAACAAATGGGTGCTCTGGCAATACGCGCACACGATGCTGGGCGCCGTACAGACCGGCTGCTTCGTGATGGCTGCGGTCGGCGCATTCTATTTGCTCACCAAGCGGCACGAGTTTTACGGAAGGACCTTTGTGAAAGCAGGCGTGTTGGTGGGCGTAGTGGCCGCGGTCCTGCAGCTCTTCCCAACCGGCGATGAGCAAGGAAAGTTAATCGCGGAACACCAGCCAGTCACACTCGCAGCCATGGAAGGTCTCTTTGTAACGGAAAGTGGCGCGCCGCTCGTCATCATCGGCCAGCCTGACGTCCAAAAACGCCGGCTCGACAATCCAGTTGAAATTCCGAGCATGCTGAGTTTTCTCACGTACAAACAATGGGCCGCAAGTGTCCGCGGCCTTGATGCATTCCCGCAGGACCAGTGGCCGGATACCATCCCTCTGCTGTATTACAGCTATCACGTTATGGTCGGACTCGGCACAATCTTCATTGCCGTGATGGTCTTGGCTGCGTTGATGTTGTGGCGCGAGAAGCTCTACCACTCTCGCGGCATGCTCTGGGCGCTCATGATTTGCGTTCCGCTGCCGTACATCGCCAATACCGCGGGATGGATGACCGCCGAGCTTGGGCGTCAACCTTGGCTCATATACGGGATTATGCGCACGGCTCACGGGGCTTCCCCCCAGGTTGGCGCGGGCAATGCGTGGTTTACGCTCATCGGCTTCATGGGCCTGTATACCGTGCTGGGCATCCTCTGGCTGTTTCTTGTGTACCGCGAGATCGAGCACGGACCGGAGCCCAACGATTCTTTGCCTACTGAATCGGCGGTCGCGGCTGCGGCGGACTGAGGAGCGCACATGGGAACGATCTGGTTTTGCCTTGTCGCCATCATGCTCACGGTGTACGTCTTGCTCGACGGTTTCGATCTCGGCGCGGGCGCAATCCATCTTTTGGTAGCGAAGACAGACGAAGAGCGCGTCCAAGTTCTGGCAAGCATCGGACCTGTCTGGGACGGCAACGAGGTGTGGCTGGTCGCAGCCGGCGGCACACTCTATTTCGCTTTCCCATCTCTCTACGCCAGCAGTTTCAGCGGATTCTATTTGCCGCTGATGATTGTGTTGTGGCTGCTGATTTTGCGTGGGATCTCGATCGCCTTTCGCAATGAGGTCATCAGCAAGGTGTGGGACCCGTTCTGGGACTTCCTGTTTTGCGCCTCGAGCTTGCTTCTAGCTATTTTCTTTGGCGCCGCTCTGGCCAACGTCGTGCGCGGTGTTCCGCTGGACGCGAGCGGGTATTTCTTCGAGCCGCTGTGGACGGACTTTCGGCTTGGGGAACAGACGGGAATTCTCGACTGGTACACGATTCTGGTCAGCGTGCTGTCGCTGCTCGCCCTGGCGATGCATGGGGCCCTGTGGGTGCAAATGAAAACCACCGGCGCGGTGAACCAGCGCTGCGCGAAGCTCGCCGCTAACACATGGTGGGGCGTACTTATTTTGACCGCGGTGGTGACCGCGATCACCTTCAAAATTCAGCCGCAAGTGAAAGAGAACTTCCTCACTTGGCGGTGGGGATTCATTTTCCCGCTGCTGGCCGTCGCGGGAATTGCGGGCGTGCGCTTCGAGCTGGTGAAGCGGGACGAGCGAAAAGCATTCTTCGCCTCTTGCGCGTACTTGACAGGCATGCTGAGCAGCGTCGTCTTCGGCTTGTATCCACTGGTTCTCCCGGCGCGCAATCCAATTTACTCGCTCACCGTTGCCAGCGCCAAAGCGGGAGATTACGGCCTGAAGGTTGGCGCGGTGTGGTGGACGATTGCCACGCTGCTCACGGCCGGATATTTCACCTACGTCTACCGCTCGTTCGCCGGCAAAGTCGTGGTTGCGAAGGACCAGACCTATCACTGAGCCTGAACGCCCGCCAGACGTTGGACGAGTACACATTCTTGTACCAGAACTATCTTGTGTGTATGCTGAAATTGATGGGATTTAAGCTGCTGATCGCGGTTCTTGTACTGACGCTGTCGGGGGCCAATTCCGATCTTGCCTCGATGTGCGCCGCTTATTGCATGTCCTCTGCGCCTCATCACCACATGGAGTCGCAGCCAGGCCCCGCAAGCGTCAGCCATCATTTTCACTCTCATCATCACACTGCCAATTGCAACGAGTGTCCGCCCGAGTCGGCGAACAGCTTGAGCCGGAAGGCCGATTGCGCCAACTTGGTTCAAATTGAGGCGCTCAAGGAAGGTTCCTTTTCTCTTGATGCACCGAGCAAAGTCGCTCAGTTCGATGTCGCCGGTACGTCTGCCGAGGGCCTGTCGTTAACCATTGATGGCGAGCGATCTTTGGTCCTTTGCGCTTCTCATGCAATTAGAAGTTCCAATCCTGCCTCAGTCTCCCTCCGTATTTAGCAAAATCTCCAGCCAGTCAGCCAGCTTGTTTGAGGACGGACCCGTGTGTACGTCCGTCTGAATCCGTTGCCTGTCACAACCAATTCCATTTTCGAATTCCGTCATTCAACCGTGAAAGGAAAAAAGATGAGTAGCAGACGTGGCTTTTTGCAGAATGTCCTCGCGGGAGCGGGAATTTTCGCTTCCGCGAAAGTGCTGTCCGCTCAAGAGATGCAAATGCCGGGAGACATGCCCAGCATGAAGATAAAAGCGAAGAAGGAAACCGCGCATGACCATTATTCCTCTGTGCTCGCCGAGACGCCGGATGTCCCCAACCTTCCGTTCCGCATGGATGGCGACGTCAAGGAATTCCATCTCATCGCCGAGCCGGTAAGACAGGAAATTGTCCCGGGCCGAATCGTCGATCTTTGGGGATACAACGGCAGCGCTCCGGGGCCAACTATTCAGGTCACCAGGGGCGATCGCGTCCGCATCATCGTGGACAACCACCTCCCCGAAGCGACCTCGATGCACTGGCACGGCTTCGAGGTTCCCGTCGAGATGGATGGCGCACCGGGATCCAGCCAAGACCCGATCGCACCCGGCGGCAGATTCGTCTACGAGTTCACGCTCCACCAGGAAGGAACGTACTTCTACCACTCCCACATGGCCATGCAAGAAATGATGGGAATGATCGGTGCGTTCGTGATGCACCCAAAGGAAGCCTACAAACCGCGTGTCGACAAAGACTTCGTGATCATTCTCCAGGAGTACGCCATCTTGCCCAATATCACCATTCCCAACTCCATGAACATGGAGTTCAACTGGCTCACGTTTAACGGCAAAGCGGGACCTGCCACGACTCCCTTGATTGTGCGGCACGGTGAACGCGTGCGGATTCGCCTGATCAACCTCGGCATGGACCACCACCCAATCCACCTCCACGGCCACCAGTTTGTAGTCACGGGAACAGAAGGAGGCCGCCAACCTGAATCGACCTGGGGCCCGGGAAACACGGTGCTCGTGGGTGTGGCGCAATCACGCGACGTCGAGTTTGTCGCCAACAATCCCGGCGACTGGATGCTGCACTGCCATCTTCCTCACCACATGATGAACCAAATGTCGTCGATGGTCGGCCCGATGTCACGCCGAAATGGAATGCCCGCGGGCCTCGACATGGAGCGCGGCATGGGAATGCTGCGGCAGGGAAGTGCGACGTCCGAGGAAAACGGTCCGAGTCTGGGTCGCGGATTGGGCGTCGGTTCGACAGCGGAGCAAACCATGTCGAATTCTCCGCTGCAAGCCGGGAATCCGATGCAGCGCCAAGGGATGCAGATGGGCAAGCCCGATGTGAGCAAAGATGCGAATTCCGTGCCGGGCTTTCCGCAGGATGCCTTCATGGAAGGACCCATGATGGCGATGGATCAGATGGTCGACAAACCGGAGAACTTCGGGCTGCGTCCCGGCTGGAGCGGTTTCATGGCCGGAATGATGACGTTCGTACGCGTGCTACCTCAAGACAAGTACGACCAAATCATGGAGCTGCGAAAAAAGCAGGAAGGCAAGAAGCCAATCAAGATGGACATGCCGGGAATGGAGCACAAAGATGAATAAGCTGACGACGCCGGCGAAGTTTATGGAAGTGACGGTTAAACCAGTGTCACCACTCCGTCTTATAACTCGATTCCTGCTCTGCTTTTCCTGGGCTTTGTTCCTGGTGGCCCTGCCGAGTCGAGCGCAAACTCCAGCTTCCGAGCAGAAGACCATCACCCTTGAAGAACTGCAACAGATAGCCTTACAGAACAATCCGACGTTCGCGCAATCGGCCGCCAACATCCAAGCGGCGGAAGGCAGGAAGAAACAGTCGGGACTCTACCCAAACCCAACCGCCGGCTACCAGGGCGAACAGATCCGAGGCGGGTCGTTTCACGGGGGCGAGGAAGGGTTTTTCATTCAGCAGGACATCGTGCTGGGCGGAAAGCTGGGCTTGAATCGAAAGATTTTTGACCAGGAGCTCAAACAGGCGGAAACAGAAGCCGAGGAACAGAAACTGCGCGTCGTCACAAACGTGCGGATGTCCTACATCCAAGCGTTGGCTGCCCAGCAGACGCTGGAGTTGCGGCAAAACCTCAGCAAGCTCGCGGACGATGGCGTCGAGACCTCCCATCAGCTCGCGAATGTCGGCCAGGCAGACGCTCCCGACGTGCTCGCATCGGAAGTGGAAGCGGAGCAAGCACAACTAGCGGTCACCATGGCCGAACAGAACCAGCAGCGCGTTTGGAAAGCGCTGGCCGCCGTGGTGGGGAGTCCGCGCCTTCCCTTGATGAAGCTCGAAGGAAAACTCGAGGATACCCCGCCCGTGAACGCGGGCGAACTGGTGGAGAAAATCGTCGACGAGAGTCCCGCCGTAAGAATCGCCGAACTCGGCGTCAAACGGGCCGAAGCAGCCTTGGCTCGCGCGAATCGGGAACCGATTCCCGACCTGCAACTCCGCGCCGGCATGCAGCAGAATGGCGAGTTGTTGTCCGGGCCTGGCGGAAGAGCCGTCGGACTACAGGCCTTTGCCAGCGCGGGGGTAAGAATTCCCATCTTTGATCGGAACCAGGGAAACATTGCCACCGCGAAGGCTGATGCAGAGAGGGCGAAGCGCGAAGTGGAGCGCGTGAAGCTCCTTCTCCGCGAACGCGCGGCCAGCGTCGTCCAGAACTACACGTTCTCGCAAACCGCGGTCGACCGTTACAAAAATCAGATGATACCGAGGGCGCAGAAGGCGTACGAGATGTACACCAAGAAATACCAAGAGATGGCCGCGGCGTACCCGCAAGTCCTCATCTCCCAGAGAACCCTGATGCAGCTGGAAGTCTCCTACATCACTGCACTGGAGGGTTTCGCCACGAGCTCACTTTCTCTGCAGTCTTATTTGCTCACCGACGGACTCGAATCTCCTTCGCAGCCAGGCGGCATGGACAAGCCAGTGCGTGAGGTCAACATCCCGCTCCAGATGAGCGCAAGCCCACAGTAAAGCTAGGCGCACTTTACTATCGCTCACGCTGAATCCTTCTGCTCTCATTGCACTCATGATAGCTGTTCTATCCTTCAGCAAGCGATGTGCGGTTCTTCATTCCGCTCAATCACGGTTTGACGGTGTGCGCCGAAAGCCAGAGCGCTCCCCCCGGATTGAGTCGATCCGGATAGAGCTCGAGCATCTTGTCGTAGAGCTCGCGCGCGGTCGTCGTCGTCCCGGCTAGGCGGTCGAAATCGCGGATGTACTGCCGGGTCTCTTCAATGATCTTGGGACTGTCGTCGTTTCCAGGTCGCTTATGTGATCGGCGGAGACGAAGCTCTGGTCCTTTGTCATAGTCTTGCCAATACTTGGATGCGGATGAGACCGTTCGGTCGCATACGTCCGGGCATCTTTTTGGCTTCCGTAGCTGGAACAGTCTTCGAGGATTAACAGCAACAGAGTCGCCAGCAAGAACATTATGAGACCGAACGGTCTCAATGTGCATCCAAGTCTCTGGAAAGGCTGAACAAGATGGTTGCAGTAAGTAGACAGCATCAAAACCAGAAACACTTGGAAACACAACGTCCACCAGCCTGCGCCGTAAAGAATTCTTCTGGAGGTCCGAAATGAAGCTAATTGTATTTTGTCTTTTCGCTGCGCTCACAGCGTGCGCTCAGAGCTCTGCTGAAACCCTGCCAACAACGGACGCTGAGAAAATTGCGGACGCACTGAGGGCCGCACCAAACTTCATAACCGACGGCGCGACTATCGTGGATTATCCCGCCAGCAAGGGCGGCGAATTTCGAGTTGTCCGTAAGGGTACTAGTGAATGGACCTGCCTGCCGGGTCCGCCACCCGGCTCCAAGCATGACGATCCGGGTTGTTTCGACAGAGTTTTCTTTCAGTGGCTGAAAGATGGCCTTGCGGGACGGCCGCAGCACATCGATAGACTTGGCATTTCATACATGTATATGGGTCAGTGGGTTCCGGGCGCGTCCGGTGCGGAGTTTCACGTGGGACCCCACCTTATGGTGCTAACTCCTCATCCAGAGGATCTCCAGGGTTTCACCCGCGGCGGGTGGAATGGCACATACATCATACATTTGCCCGGCCCCGATCAGGCCGATAAATGGTTTTTGGTCATACCAATTCATGAAGCTGATAAGCAGTGATTTTAAGGAGAAGAGGAGAAATCCATGGGAAAGTTGGAAGGAAAAATTGCACTCATCACCGGCGGCAATAGCGGCATCGGTCTGGCGACGGCTAAAGGTTTTGTGAACGAAGGCGCGTATGTCTTCATCACAGGGCGTCGCGAGACGGAGTTGGCTGCGGCGGTAAAGCAGATCGGAAGAAATGTAACTGGCATACAAGGGGACGTGTCGAATCTTGGCGACCTTGATCGTCTCTTTGCACAAATTAAGCGGGAAAAGGGCAAGCTCGATATTGTTTTCGCGAATGCTGGCGTCGCGAAGTTTGCCGCCTTCGGCACGATCACCGAGGAGCTCTATGACTGGACCTTCGATATCAATGTGAAAGGCCTCCTTTTCACTGTGCAGAAGGCGCTTCCCCTTCTGCCCGATGGCGCCTCGATCATCCTGAATGCGTCCGTCGTCGCCAGCAAAGGGTTGCCAATGAATAGTGTTTATAGCGCCACCAAAGCCGCCATTCGTTCGTTTGCGCGGACGTGGGCAACCGACTTGAAGGATCGCCGCATTCGCGTGAACGCAGTGAGCCCAGGCTCCATTGACACGCCCGGACTGAATGGCCTTCTGGCTTCTTCAGGAACGGGCGAGCAAAGCAAGAAGATGCTTTCCAGCGTCACTCCACTCGGCAGGTTCGGCACACCGGATGAGATCGCCAAGGCTCTCGTCTTTCTCGCCTCCGACGACGCAAGTTACGTCACAGGAACGGAATTGTTTGTGGATGGTGGCTTCGCGCAAGTGTAAGCGAATTTGTTCGAGAAGATTCGCTGGTGAGAGGAAGGATGAAAGTGTCCGTCAGAATGTGCGAGGTCGAGCAATCCGTGAATGGTTCTCCCTGCCTCCCTTACAGCCACTGGTGGCGAGTGCGAAACACTAGTACCCCGGTCACGTTGACCAACCGAAAATTTGCCGCGTACTGTCAAAGTAGGCGTATCTGTGTGCGCGGCCGTGCCTCTGGGGGGTCGTTGCAGCGCTGCGCATAAAAGGTCAGGAAAAGGGCGTTTCCTTCATGTCTGAAGTGCCGATGACGACGCTTGTGAAGGCCGGACGTTACGAAATTGTCGGCGAACTCGGCCGCGGGGCCATGGGTGTGGTCTACAAGGCTACCGACCCTGTCATCGGCCGTACCGTCGCCGTCAAAACGATCAAACTCAGCGCCGAAGGCACCGGCCTGACTCGCCCGGAGCTTCTGGCGCGCTTTCAGACGGAAGCACGTGCCGCGGGTCTTTTGACCCACCCCAACATCGTCGTGGTTTTCGATGCCGGCGAAGAAGACGGTCTCTACTACATCATCATGGAACTGGTGGAAGGCCGCAGCTTGCAAGCGCTCCTCGACGACGGCCATTCCTTTCCTTTGCCACGCGTCCTGCGCATCATGGAACAAGCCTGCAGCGCGCTCCAGTTTGCCCACGAGCGCAACGTCGTGCATCGCGACATCAAGCCCGCGAACCTGATGCTCACCGGCGATGACACTGTCAAGGTCACCGACTTCGGCACCGCCAAAATCCTGCAGTTCGGCACCGTGCATCAGACCGCGCACGTCATGGGCACGCCCAGCTACATGTCGCCCGAACAGGTCAAAGGCCGCGCCGTCGATGGACGCAGCGACATCTTCTCCCTCGGCGTCATGCTCTATGAGATGGTCACTGGTGAGAAGCCTTTTCCCGGTCAAAACATCACCACCGTAATCTACAAAATCGTGAATGAGGAACCCGTTCCGCCAAAGCAAGTGGACGCTTCGATTCATCCCGGAATTAGTGCCGTGGTGATGCGCGCTTTGGCCAAAGATCCCGATACGCGGTACCAGAGCTGCCGCGAAATGCTCGAAGATCTGCGCAGCTATCGCTCGCTGAGCGCAACGCCCGGAACTCCTCAGTCCACGATGGCCATAAACTCGGACGTAAACGCCACCATGGCCATGGCCCCTGCAGGGCTCCGTGGAGTCCACAATGACGACACTGCCGCGGTCTCCCGCTCCTTGGCCGCGCGTGCCGCGCATCCCGGCCAGACGCCCGTTCTTCGCCGCACCGGAGTCCTGGCGCCTGTTCCAGAGCCCAAGCCCAAGAAAAACGTGTTCGCCACTGTTTTCGTCGCGCTCCTGCTGCTCGGCGTCATTGGTTACTGCGCCAACAAACTTCGCCCCATCTATGATGACGTTCGCCAGCAGCACCGTCCTACTGGCGCTGCATCTACGACTGAAGCTGCTTCACTGCCTCCCGCAACTGATCCAGCTACCGCGCAGAACGATGGCGCAAGCAACGCTGGCGCGGAATCGTCCGCGGAGAATGCAGACGCTGCCGCGCCAGATGCAAACTCGAAGGATGCCGTCGCGCCAGCCACGCCTCCAGTGCTGGACGTAAAGTCCGCACGCGTCGAGAAAGCCCCGGCTAAGAAGCCCGAATCCGTTCTCACCGCGAAAGCGGCGGAATACAAGGGCCGCATCGAAGAGGCGATCTCCGAGCGAGGAATGGGCACTCGCGCCAAGGTGCAAGGCGTTGGCAACACGCTGACGCTATCCGGCAAGCTGCGGCCGGCAGAGCATGGAGCGCTACTCAAGTTCCTGCGCGACGCGCCTCCGAGCATCCACCTGATTGACCACATTGAGTATGACGATGCGCCGGAGCCTGCACCTGCAGGCGCAAGCGCGAACGCAACCTCGAGCGCGGGCGGTCATCCGGTTCCCGGCCCAGGATTCGGCGCCATTCACGTCGTGACCGACGTCATCGGCGCCACGGCTTTGCTGCACGGTCCGTCGGGCCGCGTGGTCAGCCAGTGCCTGACGCCGTGCAGCTTTAACAATCTCGCGCCGGATCGTTACAGCCTGGAAGTAAAGAAAGATGGCTACCAGCCGGTGCAGACCGCCTTGCAAGTAAGAGAAGGCGGCGTCGCGGACCAAAAACTCTCGCTTGAATCCTTAGCTAAAGGTTTGTACATCACCAGCGATCCACCCGGCGCCGACGTATTCATCAACGGCGCCAAGCAGTCCGGCCAAACCCCGGTTACTCTGCCTCTCGCTGCTGGCCAGTACAATCTTGTGCTTCGCCTGCAAGGCTATGATCCCTATGTTGGCAGCGTACAAGTGAAGGAAAACGTCCAAACCCAACTGAATACCAAGCTCAACGAGCGCTCCCACAATCACATCGCCTGGGCGCAAGTAGATAGCAACCCGGCCGGCGCCGAGATCTTTGTCGACGGAAATTCTACCGGCAGAGTTACACCCGCTCGCATCGAGATCCCAGCCGGAACGCATGCCGTGACGCTCAAGCTGAGTGGCTATCGGCCTGCCAAGCGCATCGTGTCCGCTACCGAAGGTGGCACCGTCCCTGTCTCCGAGTCTCTAAGCAAGTAGGGAATTTCAGGCCGGTTCCGAGCGCCCTGCCGCGCTACCTGTTTGGTTACATTTTGTAACGCTCCACTGGTCAACAGTCCTAGTACCATTATCCTATCCCACTGGAAACAAAGCTCTTCGCCCCTCCATTCCGCGGGCGCGAGCGTGCTGGTCATAGGTAGGGTTACCCTGTCCCTTTCCGCGCTGGCGGATAACAGATTTCTCGCGATACAGTAAAAAAACACCAGCGCAACTGTAAGGAGAGCTTTGGTCCTACGCGCTGTACTTCCGGTCGAACAGCAAAGGCGTGCCTCACGCCCCAAGCTTGCTCCGCAACTTCAAGAAAGGGTTGCCACGGTCGAAGCTTTTCCAGTCCCCTCGCATGCCGACCCACTGCTGCCGGAGCTCATTCGCTCTCTCCGCGCACTTCATCTGCTGCTGCGTTCCGCGCGTCTCTACGACAGCCAGCATCCCCGCCTTCTGCAGAGTCTTGATGGCGCCTACGAATCCCTGCGCTCCATCGTCGCCAATTTGAACGGCCTCGAAATTCGTGTCGAGCGCAGCGGACTTGTTGCGCCAAAAATCAGCGAAGCGCCGCTCCCCGACGCGCGCGGCGATCTCTACGCCCTCACCAAGGATCTGCAGCGCGCCGGAGTCTATAACCTCGTTTTCGCTCCTAAATTCCATGTAGGCGAACTGGACACGCTGGCCCAACTTGCCAAAGCGCCATTGCTAAAATCAGGGCAACCTACAAAGCAGCAGGCGCTGGCCTGGTGGCCCGCAAAGCTTAGGGAGCATCGCGTGGAAGGCATCGCCATAAACACGGAGGCGGAACGCAAGGTCGATACCGTGCTTGCCAGCCTGATTGCGGCGCTGGTCGCCTACGGTGGCCACTCGCCGCGCGAAGCCCTGGAAGCGCCCATCGAGATCCCGGTAATCGACGATTTAGAGGCCACCCTTCGTCTTTTGGCCCGCCTGACGCCACCACTCGAAGCCGCCCGCAACATCTCCCCGGAAGAGGCCGCCCGCGCTATCCACGGCGCCATGGAAGAAGCCAGCCGCGAAACGGTCCGCTTGCTGCTCAGTTCGGTCACGCAATATCCTCCGCGCGATGGCGAGCGCCCCCAGCCCTATCTTCTTCGCTTGTCCGAAAGCTTGATGTTCGAATTTCTCGGGCCGGAATTTTCCGCCGGAACGCTCACGGCTCCCGGCGTGCGTCCCATGTTTCATCGCCTTGCGGAAGTACTCGTCAACGCCGGCGGTTACTCCGGACCGCACGCCTCCGCGCACTTATCGTCCTTTGCATCTGCTTGGGCTACGGATACGCATCGTGAAAAGCTGATCGAGAAATTCTGGCTCGAGCTTCCGCCGCGCGAAAAATCCGCGGTGCTGCGTGGCGCGGACGTCTGGTGCGTTCCCATCGTCGCTCTCAAGCAAAACCTCGGCCAGCTTGCGGCTTCAGGTGCTGACGCGCCGCGCCGCGAAGCGCGCACCATCCTGCTGAATTATGCGCGGCGCATCGACAGTACGGAAGGTGGCGTCAGACGTGCCGTCGCCGCTGGCCTCAACGAGCTTTCCTCCATCATCGAATCGCTCTGGCCGAATCAGGTTCCCGAGGATCTGAGCCGCGGCACGCTCAAGGCTCTCGAGAAGGAAACCACACCGGAAACCGCCGCTCTGCTCGCCGCTTTTCTGGAAAATCTCGGCCGCGTCGCCGTCACGCGCGGCGACTATGCCAGCTTTGAATTTATTCTCGATGCGCTGGAAAAGGCGCCGCATGATGTCGCCCACGATCACATTTCCGCGCTCGCGCATCGTCTCGTCGCGCAGGACCGCTGGTTGCTTCTCGTCGACGCTTCGCTCGCCAATCGCGCGCTTGATCCGGTCCTACCGCGCCTGCTGCAGCGCGATCCCGACCGCCTGCTCGATCGCTTAACTCTGTTGCTCACGGAGCCCCACGCCGCCGAATTTCTTCCCGCCATGGCCCGCCTCGTCCGCACCATCGGAGTGCCGGTTCTGAATTTGCTGGAGACTCGCTTGTACGAAGCGCGCCGCCAGCGCGTCAGCGCCGCCATCAAGCTTCTTGCCGCCGCCGATGCCGACCGCCTCCTGCGCGGCTTTGCGCGTGCTCTCGCCAGTTGGGAGTGGAACCTTCAGGATCTTGCCGTGAGCGAATTAGCTCGCCCCGCCAACGCCGCATCCGCGCAGAGCGCCGCCTTCGTTTTTTCCGCCGTGCTTGCGGACGCGCATCCCCTGGTCGTGCCCATGATGATCGACCAGATCGGCCTCGCCCAGGAAACCTCCGCTGTCCCGCAGCTCATGGAAATCGCTGCCGGCGAGCACGATGTCCTGCGCGATCAGTTTGTCCGCATCAAAGCCATTGAAGCCCTTGGCCGCATGTGCGCCCAGGACGCCGCCGAATTGCTTCGCACGCTCGCCAGCCGCCGCGACGGCCTCACCTACGCCGAGCCGGCTGGTCTCCGCGCGGCCGCCGAAGATGCGCTCGCTAGCCTCGAGGATCGCCCGGCATCCGCTCGCGCCGCGTTCGCCGCAGCCGGCAATTCAAATTCCAGCTTCGTCGTACCGCGCCGCTACACCCGCGTCCCGCTCGAATCGCCTCTTCGCGCGCAAATTGAAGGCACACATGCGGGGCTCGCGCGCGTAAAAACCATCAGTCTCGGTGGTGCGTATCTCGAGTCTCCCAAGAAACTCAACGTCGGTGATTCCATCAAGCTCGAGGTTCGCTCCGGCCTTCGCAAAATTCATTTCACGGCCGTAGTCCGCAATATCGGTGTGGAAGGCAACGGCGTCGAATTCGTGCACATGAAAGACGAAGACCGCGACAAACTCCGCAAACTGGTGCAGCGCCACCTCCACCTCTAGTCGTCGCCCCACTTTTACCTGTCTCCGTACCTCCGGCAACTCCGCTTGACGCACGACAACCCGCGACATCCCTCAATTCCTGCTCGTTTTCGCACCTTGTCGCTTGCAACCCGTCCCGCTACTCGTCATCCTGCGCTCACTTGGCCTGCTCCGCGGCAAGATTACTCACCCGTCCTGGCAGCCAAGTTTTCGATTGAAAGGATTTGTCTATTGCAGTAAAAGCCATATATCGAATTAATTTGGCCGGGGACTACGGCGGGAGGCCCGCCGCCGCTAGGGGTAGCGGAAACGTGCTTCGAAGACTCACCGGGTTTCAACGAGGAGGAAACATGCGACACAAGATGTGTGTGCGCGCGATTATTCTTTGTGTGCTGGTTCTGAGCTGCGTCGTCCACAGCGCCGCGCAGGTCAATACCGCCACGCTGTCCGGAACGGTGATCGACCCGAAAGGCTATGCCGTGGGCGGCGCCAAAGTCACCGTAACCAACGCGGCCACCGGAGCCGTCCGCAGTATCGTTGCAGATGACGAAGGCCGCTACGTCTTCATCGGCCTGGTACCTGGCCGATACAAAATGTCCGTCGATGGCGGAGCCAATTTCGGCGTATTCCAGCATGATTCGATCATTGTGACTGTCGGTGAGGACGCCGTTTTTAATCCTCGCCTCGATCTCAAAGGCATGACGCAAACTGTCATGGTCACCACGGAAACCGCCAACATTGAAACCTCCAAAACCGAAGTCTCGCAAACCATCGAGCAGCGCCGCATCGATAATCTCCCCATAAACGGCCGCGGTTACATCAATTTCACGCTCATCAACTCGCAGACCACTCGCGACGTCTCTCCCACCATCGGCCCTGCTCCCAACAGCGGCCTCAATATCAACGGCGCGCGCGCCCGCTCCAACATGGTCAGCGTGGACGGCGCCGATGCGGTGGACAATTCCGTCAACGGCATCCGCGCCACCGTTTCCCAGGAAGCCGTCCAGGAATTCCAGCTAATCCTTAGCAATTACAACGCGGAATACGGCCGCGCCACGGGCGGCGTCATCAACATCGTCACCAAGAGCGGCGCCAACGAGATTCACGGCGATATATTCGGCTATTTCCGCAACAAGGCGTTCCAGGCTCGCAATGCTTTTTCCGGCCAGATCGATCCCGCCACTGGCGTTCTCAATCCCGTCAAGCAGGCCTACACCCGCGCGCAGTCCGGCTTCACCATCGGCGGCCCGCTCAAGAAGGACAAAACCTTCTACTTCCTCTCCTACGAATACACGCAGCGCCAAGAAAGCGGCTTCTCCAGCATCGGCCTCGGAAACTATGGCTTGACCGTCGGCAGCGTCCCTTGCATTCCGGTTCCCCTCAGCTTGACCGCCGGCCCCACCGGCCAGCTTGCCTTCTACCAAGGCGCCTTAGGCCAGCTCACCGGCAACGGCGCGCTCTGCAACAATCCCAATCCCGCCATTCAAGCCCAAATCAAAGGGGTTGAGCAGGCCGCCACCATTACCGGCGCGTCCACGAACGTCGCGCTGAACGGCGACCTCAACAAAAACGCCGATGGCACCACCGTTCCCCTCTCACAAGTCATGGGCATCCCCACCGCACTCGGCTCGCGCTTCTTTCCGGTCCCCGTCACCTGCCCGCTCGGCCAACAGGTAAATAACGTGATCTGTGCGCCGAACGCGGCGGCTCCTCCAGGCGTGGGCTCGGGACTTGTCCCGCTTCCCGCCTCATACGTGGGCATCAATTCCGTCCGCGGAAATTATCCGGTGTCCGAAAAAACTAGTCTGTGGTCCGCCCGCATCGATCAGCGCTGGAACAACCACAACAATTCCTTCCTTCGTGTAGGCGTTTCGCCATCGCTCGTCACCGGCCAGCCTTCCACCTCGCAGAATCAGGTCTTCGGGCAAAACGCCGGCTCACGGACCGGCTTGACCCAAGTGCGCGATTTGAACATCACCTTTCAGCACGACACCGTCATTAGCGATCGCGATTTCAACGAGGCCCGCTTCCAGTACGCTCGCCGCGGCTTACATTTCGGTTTCTCGCAACTTCCCGGCGGCAGCAATATCGGCGTCAACATCCCCGGCGTCGCCTATTTCGGCCGCGAGCCGTACTCCACCGTCGATCGCATCGAGCGCCGCACCGAATTCACCGACCAGGTCAGCATGATCCGCGGCAGGCACACCTTCAAATTCGGCGGAGACTTCAATCTTGTGCAGCTTCGCTCCACCAAAGCGCAAATCTTCGAGCTCGATTTTGGCGGCGACGTAAACTTCGGCGGCCTGACGCCCTTCGGCTCATCTCTCCCCGGCACCACCGGCCTGCAATCCTACGGGCTGGGCGTTCCCACCACTTACATCCAAGGCATCGGAAATTCCAACCAGCCCTTCGATAACATTCCGATGGGCTTTTTCGCTCAGGACCAGTGGAAGATAAATCGCAAACTTACGATCAACTACGGCGTCCGTTACGACGTCGAACTCAGCCCGCTGTTCTCTCCCGCGACCGCCGTCAACGCCGCTGCCGAGAAGGCTCTCGGCGTGGTAGAAGGCATTCCGCGCGATTACCACAACGTCGCTCCGCGTTTTGGCCTCGCTTTTGATCCCACCGGTAACGGCAAGACGGTCATCCGCGCCGGTTTCGGGCTTTTCTATGACCACCCGCTTCTCGCCACCGCCTTTGATTCCGTCACCGCCGACGGCGGCCGCTCTGTGCAGCTTCTAAGCGCCGGCGGTGTTGCTTCCGCGTGCGGACTTCTCTCAGCGGCATCCGCGCCTCCCGGATACGCCACTTGCGGCAACGGGCTGGACAAGCCCACCAATCTGAACGGCTCCGCAATTTTCCAGGGCGTTCTGAACCAGTTGCCTAATATGTTCTATCTTCCGAATCAGCAGCGCTTTGATCCGCTCGCTTCCGGTTCGCTCTTTGCCAATCAAAACTATTTGACCGCTGGCTTCCCGCTGCCCATTCTTCCCTTCACCCTGCCTATCGCGAGCAATTTTCAGTACGGCTACGCGGAGCAGGGCAACCTCACCGTCGAACGCGAAATCGCCGGCTCCTGGAAATTCAGCCTCGGCTATCAATACACCCGCGGCCTGCACTTGCATCGCCCCGTCGACATCAACTCTACAAATCCTAAATTGATTGCCAGTAACGACGCTAACGCCATCGCCACCGGACTCGTCGCTCCCGGCGACAGTCCTCTTACCGTCGCCGTACCCTCGACCGCCAACACCTTGTGCGCTGGCGGCATTCCGGCTTTCAACATTAAAACTTCTACCGGTGCGCCCCTGGGAAGCATCGCGTTTGCGACCCCGACTGGTCAGCCTCTTGCCCCGGGTGCCGCAGGCTTCGGCTATACCGGCCAGAACTGCACCGGCCCAGTCGGCATCGTCGCAACTCCTGCCTTCTTTAATTTCTTCCGCCCCTCGGGCCCCAACCCGTCGTTCGCTGGGTTAGTTCCAGGTGGTTACGCCACACAGGTCGCTCTCGCAAAAGCTCTTGGATTCCCGGGTGGTCTGGGCGTTCCCGTTCCCTTCAACAGCGTTGATGCACAGCTCTCTGACGGCAACTCCTGGTACAACGCCCTGACCTTTAATCTCACCAAGCGCTTCTCTCGTTCCTTCGAGCTGCTCTCCAGCTACACGTACTCGCATTCCATTGACGATTCCACGGACCTGCAATCTCCGCTCGAGCCTCAGGATTCTCGTTTCCCGTTCCTCGAACGCTCCAACTCCGTCAATGACCAGCGCCATCGCTGGGTTACCAGCGCTGTTTTCCAGAGCCCGCAAGGCAAAGTGGGCGACGGCTTCACAAGACGCTTCCTCGGCGGCTTCACGGTAGCTCCCATCATTGAGGTTGCCTCCGGCCGGCCCTACAACATAATCACCGGTACCGACACGCGCCTCGACCTCGGCGCTTCGCAAGCGCGCCCCTCGGTGGGCGGCGGCACAACTTCACCCTTTGTTCCTGGCGTCACCTTCGGCCTGGCCGGCACTTGCCTGGCGAACGATGGTTCCACGTTCGCAATTCCGGGAGTCAGTCCGCCTCAGGGTTGCGACGGCAATCTCGGCCGCAACCGCTTTACTGGTCCCGGCTTCTTCCAGGTGGATCTGCGCGTTTCCAAATCCATCCCCCTTGGCGAGCGTCTCCATCTCGACCTGATCGCCGATGGGTTCAATATGTTCAATCGCCTGAACGTTCTTTCGGTGAACCAGCTCTGCGACCCGGCCGCGGGCGCCACCTGCACCGCGGGTCAACCCACAGCGTCCTACGACGCGCGCCAGTTCCAATTCGCCCTGAAACTAGCCTGGTAGCCTCTTCAGTAGGGGCGCAGCATGCTGCGCCCCACCTCGCCGAGGTTTTGGCGTCGCAGCGCCTCTTCTCTGTGGTCTCTGTGTCTAACCTCCGTGTCCTCTGTTTTAAAGCTTTTCTTCTCTTCTCCGCCCCTCGGTGGTGAATTTCTTTCCGCGCGAGTAAAGTAGTAATCCATGAATTCCGTTTTACTCGTAGTCGCCATAATTTTGGCCGTTCTGTTCCTCTGGCTCGTCATCCAAATCTCCCAATCCCAAAAGAAAAGCTCTGCCCTCGAATCCCAGCTCACCGAGCTACGCCGCGACCTCCTCTCCATAGCCCAAACCCAGTCGCAAAGCGCCGGCCAAATCCAATCCATTGGCACTTCCGTCTCCCAGCGCCTCGAAAGCGTCACCAAAGCCCTTCACGACGGCGTGACGAACTCCGCCCACATCGCCACGCAAGGCCAAACCGCCATCGCCGCCGAGCTTAAAAACACCCGCGAACAGATCCTCCAGCTTCAGGAACAAATCGGCGCCGTTCACGAACAAAGCCGCGGCCTTTCCCTCGCCACGCAATCCATCGAAAACATTCTCGGCGGCACCAAGACCCGCGGCCTGCTCGGCGAAGTCACCCTCCAGCGCCTCCTCGAGGATTCTCTTCCGCCCTCGCAGTTTTCCCTGCAGTACCGCTTCTCCACCGGGGAAGCCGCCGACGCCGTCATCTTCCTCCGCGATAAGAAACTCATGGTCATCGACTCCAAGTTCCCCCTCGACGCCTTCCGCCGCATCGAATCCGACGGCGACGAAGCTCGCCGCGCCTTTGCCACCGCGGTCAAGGGCCACGCCGATTCCATCGCCAAGAAATACATCGTCCCCAATGAGGGCACGCTCGACGTGGCCTTGATGTTCGTCCCATCCGAGAATGTTTATTGTGAGATGCTCAACACGCTGGATGCCAAAGGCCAGGCCATCGACGCCTACTGCCGCGACAAAAAAATCGTCGCCGTCTCCCCCAACACCCTCTACGCCAATCTCTGCGTCATCGCCATGGGCATGCGCGGCATGCAGATCGAGGAAAATGCCCGCCGCATTCTTAGCAGTCTCGACGGCATGAAAAAGCAGATGGAAACCTTCGCCGACGTCTTCGAAAGACTCGGCAATCACCTGAAAAACGCCCAGCAAAGCTACGCCGAAGCCGACAAGCGCTTCGAAAAAGCCCAAGACACCCTCGGCGGCATGCTAGGCCAAGCCCCAGCCCAAGCCACTCTTCCCCTCCCGGATCTCAAGTAGCGAACGCGCAGTCACGACCCGTGGCACAGCCAATCATGGCCGTGCACCGCCGTAGTTTTTGGAGTGCGGCAGTCTTGTTTACCCCGAGCTTCGAAGGGCTGCCGCTTTCACGGTGTCCAATGTTCCCAGGGCCCCTGCAGATTGCCGAGATCTCTCCGTGCCCTCTGTGCTCCGAACTCCGTGTCCTCTGTGTTAGGATTTTTCCTTACGTTTTAAGCCATATGCATTTCCTGCGCGAATTGGTACATACTCCTCTTTATGAGCAGGACGAACATTGAGCTTGATGACGCATTGATCCTTAAAGTGCGTAAACTCACGCGCCTTAAAACAAAACGAGAGATTGTGGATCGCGCTCTCGAACTCCTAGTGCGCTCGGAAACCCGCAAAGGGATCATTCGCTTTTACGGAAGCGGAGTTTGGAACGCAGATTTGAAGGCGGAGCGAAGAAAACCGCGTTCAATCCGAAATCCATAAAATACAACCCAGCTCAAATAAAAAGGCGCTGCTCGGAAAAGGAGGTAGCGCCCTTTTTTTAATTCCAATTGTGCGGTTCTTAGCTCTCTTACGCCGCGCTTTGGACAAAAATTCCCGCCAGATATTGCTTGTACCGCACTGCGAGAATCACCCAGAGCACGACCACCACAATCGCCAGCGGAAGCCCCTCCGGGGCCATTAGCGCGTGGAAGAAAAAAATGTTGACGATCACCGGTCCAAGCAACACCAGCGCGAGCGGCACAAACCTATTCACCAGAAGCAGCACGCCACCGATCACCTGAAGACCAAAGATAACCACCCAATAGTGAGAGACGAAGATCGCCCCTCCAAACTGGGCCGCTAGCCCCTTAGGAGGCGGCATGGGTATGAAGTGCAAAAAGCCGTTCAACCCAAACACAAGGAAGATGAGCCCCAGCAAATATCGTGCGATGATCGATGCAATTCTCACGTGACTCTCCTATGCGTGGATTCGTGCTTCTTACAGACTGGCCTGTGCGTGCACTTTCTCAAGCGAAGGCGCCAGGAAAGTTTGCGGATCGACTTCTCCGGTCATCAACTTCTGGGTTCCTCCGACAGCGATGAAGTTTACGTCCGTAATGCCCAGGAATCCAAAGAGCGCGCGCAAATAGGGTGTGACAAAGTTCAGGGCCGCCAGCGCGCTTCCTTGTTCATACACTCCGCCGCTCGCGATCAGCAAAGTCGCTTTCTTCCCGGTCAACAATCCATACGCGCCGGTCGCAGTGTACCCGAACGTCTTACCCGCGCGCACGACCTGATCGATCCAAAGCTTCAGCGTGGAAGGAATACCGAAATTGTGCATCGGCACTCCAACAACATATTCGTTGGCGTTCTGCAACTCCGCGATCAGCAAGTCGGAGACAGCCAGTGCGTCCTTCTGCTCCGCTGTGCGGGCGTCCTCGGGCGTATAGGCTGCAGCGACCCAGCCACCGTTAACGACCGGAATATTCAGAGTAGTCAAATCCCGCGAAATGACTGTTCCGCCCGGGTGGGCCTTAGTCCAGGTTTTCGCGAACTCCGCCGTAAGCTTGCGGGAGACGGACCTCTCTCCCATCGGACTCGAATCAATCTTAAGTAGCGTGGCCATTGTAATTTCCTCCATAGAGCAGCATTCGATGCATAAGCATCATGTGTCGCCTACAACGTAACACGACATATGGCGTTAAGTCAACATATGTTGTCTATCTGGTGTCACAGCCACTACCGTTGGCTACCCAACGCTCGTCGTTATCTGCTATCATATTGGGGATAAGAGGAGAACGATGCTTCAGGAGCAGTGCGATCGCTTGGATCCGCGTGTCCGTAGGACCCGCCAGCTCCTGCAAGATGCGTTGCGCCGCCTACTCGAACAAAAGGGCTTCGATAACATCTCAGTCCAGGACATAACGGAGGCCGCCACCTTGAACCGCGCGACCTTCTACGCGCATTACCCGGACAAGTTCGCCCTGCTCGAAGAATTGATTCGCGTAAGCTTTCTCCAACTTCTTGCCCAGCGCAATGTGCGATTCGATGGCACCTGCTCGTCGGCATTCAAAGCCATTATCCTCGCCCTCTGCGATTATCTGGCGGAGGTGCAGAAGTCGCACTCCTCCGATCGACTCCAATTCAAGCCATTCGTCGAGGCCACGGTTATCGATCAGATTCGGCTAGTCTTATTGGAAGGGTTTCGTCTGCACCCGCAAGAGCGCCGCATTCCTCAAGAGATGATTGCCGCCGCGGCAAGCTGGACGATCTACGGAGCAGTAAAGCAGTGGGTCAACACGCCAGACCGGGCCCCGGCCGAAGATTTCGTTTCCGTAGCCATAGAGCTAGTCCAGCCGGTCCTAAGCGCCGGCTTAGGCCCAGTCCCCCAACACGCCTGATCTCCGCCGCCATTCAATTCCGCAGATTCCCGCTGAGCCCCGATTTTGGACCAACACAAGGCGTGGAAACACTTTGCACAAGGTTGCAAGTGTGTTGGACCATCCTAAAAGAAAACCGGTTCTAGCTAAGTCTATCTTGTTCGTTCTACACGCTTTGCAATTCACGCGAATGGTAGTCAGCATGCTCTCTAGCTTGATAAGCACAATTTTCTTTGCCGAGTTGGGGACACCACCAAAAGCATTTGGGTTTATTGACCAAGTAAGCGCAAATGGTGTCGTCGGATTAACCGTAGATCACAGCATCCACTAGGCTTAGCCGTATTGAACGTGTCCACGAAGGGGAGCTAGCCATGAAACAACTTATCTCGGCGGCCCTATCCGTGATTCTGACTCTCGCGGCCCTGCCGTCGTACGCCAATACCCCGGAGCCAACTTTCGATCAGACCCGCGATTGGGTTGTCGCCACGATTGCGGAGTCCGCGGGCTACACGCATGACGCCACAGCTGTCACATACAAAGACGTCTCCATGGAAGGTTGCCAACTTCGCTTCACGACCTTTACCACGACCCCCACGGGGTATAGCGACGCTGAGACCACCACCTTTTCCCTCGATTCGGTAAAAACCATCATCTGGGGCACAGCAAGCAACCCGCTGCGGGGGTACGTTATCTTCACGGCCGCGGCTCCGATCAGCCTCAACAGGCAAAGAGTCTGGCGCGTGCTCGACCGCCAGCCCCAAACCATAAATGCCTCCACGACAATCGCCTACCTCGAATTCGGAAAACCCGGCGCTGACTATGCCGGCCTGGCCAGCCACATGAAAGCCGCGATCCTCCACGCCGCCGATCTCTGCAAAGTCCAGGTCGCCGCAAAATAATCGTTCCGCTTCCTGCTTTCATTCAGCGACTCGAACCAAGCGCTATCGTTAAAGCGGTTCAAGATTTACTCTCCCCTCCTACCAAGAACCCTCTTTGCAGCCCCGGCAGCCACGGGGCCATGCACCAGTGTCCACAATTGGACAGACCCCGGAGGCGCAAAATTGGTACAAAAGCTGTTTCTTGAACAGAAGGTGAACACCGATGGCCCCCCTCATCGATATCGAAAGCAAATCCGCAAGCAAATGCAATGAAGACTTGATGAAGGGCGATCGAGCCCTCGTCGAAACGGAACAGGAGAAGGCAAACGGCACGGAAGTGTCTGCCTCTCATTCCTTGACCGTCCAGGAAGCTGACTTGCAAGAGTGGCACGCCTTTCTCGCACGCACTCCGGGCGGCAGCTATCAGCAGACCAGTTCGTGGGCGATCACAAAGTGGATGGAAGGTTTTCGCTCGCGAAGATTCACGATAAAAAACGACGGCGTCATACTGGGCGGGGCTCAGTTGCTATATCGCCCATTGCCAATCCATGGCGTGCTTGGATACGTGCCGCTTGGTCCGGTGTTGGCATCAGACGATCCGGAAGTTGCAAATCTAGCGGTCGCAAACCTTCATAACCTCGCTGCTGAGCACCACATTTCTTACCTGGCGGTGCAAGCTCCGCGCTGGGGCCAGGCCTTTGCACGCAAATTGCAGAGCTTGGGATTTTCGCCTGCTTTTCTGGACTTGGCTCCCAATGCATCCGTAGTGATCGATCTCTCCGACAGTCTCGACCGTATCTTGTCAAGAATGCGCAAGACCACACGCCATGAGATTCGAGCAAGCCAATGCAGGGGAATCACGATTCGCGACGGCGGGCTAAAAGACCTTGACGCTGTTCACAAACTTCTACGCGCGACGGCCATGCGACAGTTTCTCCCAACCCTCGAGAAGAACTACTTATGTGAAATTTGGCAGCGATTTTCGCTCGGCGGAAACATTAGGTTATTCATTGCCGAATTCGAGGGGCGGCCCGTCTCTGCTGCGTTGACGATGGCCTTCGGCGACACCGTGACATATTGGAGGAACGGCTGGTCCGGCGAGCAGGGCACCCGCTACCCAAATGAAGCGTTGCAGTGGGCCGCGATACTCTGGGCCAAATCACAGGGCTACCGTTATTATGATTTCGGCGGCATTCCTCGGGATCTCGCCAAGAGCGGGCTTGCTGGTGAATCCATCCGTAAGCCAGGAAAATACGCGGTCGGCTTTTACAAATTGGGCTTTGGAGGCCAGATCGAGCTGTTCCCGGAAGCTCTACTTTACATTTACAACCGCACTTTGCGACGCGTCTGGTCCGCGGTTTCCAATCGTGAGCAAACTTTGCTACCCGATATTCTCCCTTCGTTAGGAGACCTGCCGGGGATATTTCCCGGCGGGCAATTCAGCCGGCCAGCTAAATAATTTCTCTGGCCAGATGCCCTCAGCGGCTAGAGCCTTATTCATCTCGCGGCAGTTACGGGACGGCTAAAGCCGCGCCCTGACGGTTGCCACACAGACTCATCCACCCCAGTGGTGACGGGAAGTATGCGCAATCGAATGAGGGCGCAGGGATAGAGGCGTTACGTGGCGCATGTGACTGCGGCGAAAGATATCTAGCCCCTCCCCCGGGTTTTGCATAAGTGTTGATTATAAAGAGAGTTAAAGTTGTTTGTTTTGATACACTTTTGCAAGTGTTGATTCTAAAGATAGTTACAGCTCCTTCCTTCCAGTGGCACTTTTCCCGAGGCAAATACAACCCACAAAGGATAACGCTGAGACGCAGAGGGCAGCTGAGTTGGCGCAGAGAAGAGAGCGTGTTCTGAAAGCGAGGCGTGCATGGGTACCCACCCCCCGTAATTTTGCACAAAGAGTCCCCAAATCATTGAAAAGAAAGGACGAGAGTCGGAAAAAGAGAGGCAAGAGAGTTTAAGAGTCCGCAAGCGGAAGGCAGTAAAGGAGTTAGACGAAAGAAGTGGGGTGCGCCCAGCGAGGTTTGTTCGAGATGACACGCGCAACAGTACCACAGGTCTGGACGTTTGTCAATAGTAAACTTGTAAGTTGAGGCGAGTGAATGGATTGCGGACACTTTTGGGACGCGCGAGCGAGTCAAAACCCCGCATTCTCGAAAGGCGCTAGCGTGCGGCACTCGGGCAAAAGCGACTTCTCGGGGGGCCAGGAGCCACTTGCAGCGTTAATCTGGCGTTGAGGAGCCTCGTTGGAGAGGGCGCGACGTCCGAACGGCAGCGGGCGTCACTTGCAACGAATGGCTGATTCAAGCCAAGGCGACCCCTTGCCGCATCCCATGATTAACAAAGGGAGGCAACCGCATGAATCTTCCTGATGCGCCTGTTGCACGCGAAGGCTTCTTCGTCACGCATTTCTTCACGGTGAGGAATCAGGAGAAATCGAAGGACTTCTACGTCCGAATTCTTGGCGGGAAAGTGATCAAGCCGGAGAATCCCTGCTACATCAAGCTGGCCAACTCTTGGATCGTTCTCAATTCCGGTGGCGGTCCGACGCCCGACAAGCCCGAGGTCCTCCTCGAAACCCCTCCGAATCTCAACAGAGTGAACAGCTTCCTCAATCTACGTGTCGCGGACATCTGGGGCTGTTACAAACAATGGCGCGACCAAGGCGCGGTCTTTCTCACTGAGCCGCTCGACAACCATGGCTGGGAATGGCGTTGCTACATGCGCGATCCAGACGGCTACCTGATCGAGGTTGGCCAATATACGCAGCTTGCGCTTGACCACTTCAAAAAGTACGCCGGTTGAGTTTACCGGCGGATCGAGCCCGAACCGCTTCTAGCGGATTCGACGCCATCAAGCAGGCATAATTTCAAGTTGCGCTGCTACCAAACATCCCCGATTAGCGATCGGCCGGTGCAAGGAGTGGCGCCAGGGTGTGGGTGGTGGAGTCCGCCGCATGCCCCACATAAGGCAGGCCAAAGGCGGCTTCAATCGTCTTCAACAACGAATAGTGGGAGTGGAAGCGCGTATCTTGCACGCCACGCACGCCGTAGTTCGTGATGGCGATGAACACCACTCGATCCGTTGAAGTTGGCCGGATCGTAGCACTTGGCGGCCGGCAGCAGCGAGCCGGGGGCTGTGTCCATCCCGGTATCGGGATTGTAGTTGGGGCAGGTCAGCGGACCGTTTCCCTCGTCGAACACGACGAAGATAGCGTTGCGGCCGCGCTCCCACACCGGGCTGCCTGTGATCGCGTTGACGAGCCACCCAGTCTCGTCGTCGCCGCGCTTGACGTCATTGTCGTCCGTGTCAGACGCGCCGCCGCACGGCGCGAGCGGGTTACCCAGCCCGTGCATGTCGCGGCATTGGTCGGGCACGATGTACGAGAACGCGGGCACCTGCTCGCTGCCGAGGTCGCTAAACAGCTGGTCGATTGGGACCTGCTTGGCGAATTGCTTTGGGTCGTCCTGGATCTCAGCGACGTAAGGAAATGGGTTGTGCTTCACCGCATACAGCTTGGCGGTGTTGTTGTCTCCAGGCCAATTGGCCAGATGCGTGCCCGATTCCGGGAAGTTCTGCAGGTACGCGCGCCAGTCCTTGCCGGCCTTGACCAACTGGCCCGCAAGCGATGGCAGCTGAACGCGCCAGCGATGCACCGAGGGGTTGGCGGGCGGGGCGTAGTCAGTGGCGACCGACGGCGAGTCGTCATCGCTGACGCCCACCGTGCTCCCTACAGGATAGGTGTGCCCGAGCCCGGAGACGTCCGTCCCAATCCAATCGCCCGTGATCATCGCGAGATAATTCGGCAGGCTCGGGTGCCAGACCCCATGGTAGTTCGGCGCGACGTTGTATTTCTGCGCGAGCGCTGTGATCTGCGGCGCCTGCGGGTTGTCAAGAATGCCGTTGCTGCCGAAGCTTGTAAAGCTGTTGTGATTCTCGAGCACGATCACGAACACGTGATCGAGCTTCGGTACGCCGTCCTGCTCGCGCGCATCGTTATCCTGGGCCTGCGCGGCAGGCATACCTACCGCGAGAGCCAGAGTGACTGCTAAGCCGAACAGAAAAGTTCTCATCGAACCACCCTCTCTTATCGTGCGTGCGCTTTTCCGTACGCAGTTGCGGAACACAAGTTGTGTCGGATTCTGCCCACTGCAAATGACGCAACATAACTACGACTTCTGAATGATCGGGAGATGTCAGAAATATGAAGAGTCGGTGAACGCTTCCCCTGCGTGCGATGATTTTAAGCCGACTTGCCTGGCAGCATTAATCGGGAGCTAAGCCAGGGGGCGGCGGGGGAATCCACCGCTTGTGAGCAGTTGTGTCATCCGCAAATCCTGCAGCCACGAGAAGGTCTCGCCAATCCGTCTTAGCCAGCTTAATTGCATCTTTTAGCTTGTCGATGTTTCCGGCGCTGAGTTTCAACGCCGAAAAGCGAATACGTTCCAATTGGAACTCGTCATCATTGTCACAAAAAGGTAGATTATTCCCACAGTGGATTATTAGAAGTTCTGACACCTCGCCTCTGGAACTTGCCGGGAACAGGGCAGCTATTCTGCGTTCAGTTTCTTGACTTAGGCGTGGCGACATTACAATCCACCTTAGCAAAGGTACATCTGCTTGACCTTGGGAAAATCATAGCAGTCGTTTTCAACTAGCGCTTGAAACAAGCGAACAAATTCGCCGTCCTTAGCCAGCAATGACGCATTTGGAGAAAACGGTGTGAAAGAGAGAAAGGAACAGATGGGGATTCTGGAGGCTGCAAAGCCTGCAATTATCATTTGTACGAGAAACCGCGCACGCGCCACTGCGTTCTATCGCGACACGCTCGGGCTGACAGTGGTCCACGAAGACAGCTTCGCCGCAGTTTTTAACACTGGTGGAGTCACTTTACGCGTCTCTGTCGTGGCCGATTTCACGCCGCATGAGCACACCATACTCGGCTTCAATGTGCCGGATGTGGCGGCGACCGTGAAAGCCCTGCGCGAAAAGAGCGTAACCTTCAATACCTACCAACACGTCAGTCAGGATGAACTTGGCATCTGGACCGCGCCTGGGGGAACCGTGCGCGTGGCTTGGTTTAAGGACCCCGATGGCAACGTGCTAAGCGTGACGAACGCTTGAAACAAAAGGCTGCGAACAGGGGGTCAACTCCCGATTAGGCGTTTATCAGGTACTGGTTAGGGATATGCCGCTGGATAAATTCGTCAAAGCATAGGGAATTCGGAGGCGGGACAAAAGGAGAAAGGCGCTCGGTAACCTCACAAGCGCCTCCTCTACTGCGTCAACGTAAACCGTACCTCACTGGATCACCTCCTTCTCGGCGGGAACGCCGATGTCGACAAGAGTGTCGAGTGAGTGTGAGTATAGCGCGGGATCGGGGAGATGTCAGAACGAACGTTTCGGTAAACTTTGGGTTTGGGCAGGCGACCAAGTCGAAACCCGCACGGTTGAAGCGCAAGCATGCGGCATCCGCTGCGATCTGAAAATCCCCACACGCGAGACCGGCGGCTGGGGCACCCCGCAAAGGCAAATGATAATGCGCCCTTCGAAGCTCAGGGTAAAGAGGCGCAGAGAGCGCAGAGGTATGCCCCGGGTCAGAAGCCCATTTGGGTGCGGCCGAGATCGGTCAGATCCTCCTCGGTTGCACGACCCTTGAAGTCGACTTCGAAGTCCATGGCGGCGAAGTCGGGGGCCGAACGCCCTTGGAGAAAGGCTTGCTTTTGTTTCGGGAGATAGGCGCGATTCTTCGGGCAGTCTGGGGCTGAGCCGATGTAGATGACGCTGGCGTACTCGCTGCCTGCGTGCTCGTCGGCGACGGCATGGCAGATGTCCGTGTGCCAGAACACGGTATCGCCGGGCATTACCTCCGGGATCGAGACCAGACCGGCGATGAGATCGGGATGCCACTCCGGGCTGACCCCGAGCGCACGGCCTGGGGCCGCGCCGCACAGATCAGCCTCGGCGACGTCGTCCTGAAGCGCGCGAAGGAGCACATAGGCAATGCCCTCCGCGATAGGAATGAGGCGCAGAGTGCCGTCTTTCGGCCCTTGGCGTGTCAGCGCCGTCCAGCCCTGATAGGTACGGAACATGCTGCACACCGCCGGCGACGGAATCTCCTGGGTCTTCAAGCGGTGGGTGGCGTCGAACGGGTCATAGCCGCGCCAGTCACCGGCGAAGATGTTCTCATACACCTGTTGATAGCCGGGGTCGATCCACCGCTCGACGGTGCCGGCATCCATGTGCGGGGAAAGTCCAAGCGTCTTGTCCCCGGGCTGACGCCGGCGCACACGGTCCGCATAAGTGCATTGCCGGTCGGGATTGAAGACGCCTTCGTATTTCCACAGGCGATCGAGAAAAGCACGCGTCTCGGCGAGCCTCGCGTTCTGCCGCGCCATGACCTGCGGTCTGGACCAGTAGACGTTGAAGACTTGAGGCTTGCCGGCTTTCAGCGCTGAGAAGTACTTGTCTAGGCTGCGTTTCTCGCCTTCGAGTTGTTCGTAGTGGTTGGTCTCGAGATACTCGCCGACTTGCGCGAACCAGTCGTGGGCGAGATCGGCGGGGAAGACTCCGCGAACTACCGCGCAGCCGGATTTCCGGATCGACTGACGGAGTGCTTCCGGGACCGTGTTGTTCTGTATGTCGCGGTAGTCGAGCTCGGGCACCACGGCGCGCCCTGCGGCGACCTCTTTGCGGATGATGTCGACGGCTCGGCTGACGTGGTCCTTTACGTCTGCGAAGGCGCGTTTCAGAACCTCGTGACGCGGCGCGAGCTTGCGCTTGAACGCGATGATCTGGTCACGTACGTCGAACTCTGGCCCCACAGCCGGTGCCTGTCCGCCAATAGCCATGGTTTATCCCTCCTTCGTCCAAACTCCGCGAAGACACGATTCAGCGCCTGCTTCGGGCGATAGTCAACTGTAATTTGAAACGAGTGAATGGGATTGCGGACACTTTTTGGGCACGCGAGCAAGCCAAAACGCGCACGCTTGGAAGGCGCAAGCATGCGGCAGCCGGCAGCTATGCGAAAACCCCCACACGCAACATCGGCGTGTGGGGCACCCGGCCTACGTTTCGAGCCAGACTAAGTGCGAATGGGCCCGGTTAACTACTGGTGAAAAGGTCAGTTTTAGTTCATTGAACGAAACCGACCAGGGTGAAATAAGTGGGTTAGATTATCGATTGGGCTAATCCTAACGCCTACATTTTTTTCCTATCAAAGTTTTCAGGCATCGACCCGATTGTGCTTGAACGTCCCACCCGTTACTAAAGCACAGGCACAGGGCCGATCTCGAAAATGTTCGCTTGTGATGGTTGCAATCGTTTGTGGGCTGGAAACAGCCGCCTTCATGACAGGAATGTCCGTCCACAGAAAACGGGACAGAAGGCGATCTATGCAATTGCTCGCGTAAAAGGGAAAGAAAAAATGAAGAAGCTGAGTTTGTTGGTGATGATCTGCGCCCTGCTAGCTATGGCCACGACGGTGCGCGCTCAGAACAATACGGAGTTGAAGGGCGACTACGCATTTGCGTTCGATGGGATGACCACGGGAGGCGGCAACAACTCGACTCCTTTCGCTGCTGTGGGAAGATTCACGGCCGATGGAGCCGGAAATCTGACGAACGGCGAACTGGACACCAATGGCGTAGGTCTGCCGGAGAAATTGATCGCTCAATCCTTCACCGGGACCTACTCGATCGGTGCGGACAACAGGGGTGTGATGAACTTGAACATTCCTGGTGGGGGCACGCTTGCCTTTGCCATGATGGCCAATGGCAACGCCAAATTCGTCGAAATCGATGCCTCGGGAGGGCACGGAACAGTCGGCTCTGGGACCATGGAGAAGGTAGACACCACTGCCTTCAGCACCGCCAAAATCGCTGGTGACTATGCGTTCGGTGTTGTCGGCTTCGATCCGTCAAACAATCGTAGTGCGATTGCCGGCCGCTTTACCGCAAGCGGAGCGGGCACGTTTACAAACGGAGCCGCCGACATGAATCTGTCCGGTACGTTTTCCACTCTAAACGTTTTTGTGGGAAGTTACGCGGTGACCGACGGGGCAACCGGACGCGGCATCTTGAATATGCCTGCCTTGGCCGGCGGTACGCTAGCGAACCTGAATTTTGTCTTCTACGTGGTCAATGCCGGAAAGGTGTTTGCAATGGAGATGGATGCCCTCTCTCCCGCGACGCCACTGTTAACTGGCTCGGTGCTACAGCAGCAAACTCCTCCTATCGTAGGTTTCACCAACACCTCGTTGAATGGTGGCATGGTGATGTACGGCTCCGGGACCGGGGCTGCCGAGGCAGGGCTGCTCACGGCCGACGGTATTGGAACGCTGACATTGGACTTTAACGGGGCCTGCTTCGGCGAGGGTGGCGGTAATGGGACATATCTTGTTGCAAGCAATGGGCGGACAGCCATCAGGATCGGCAATCCTTCATCTGGTCCTTATGCGGCTGCCTACCTAGTGAGCTCCAATCAGGCCTTCTTCATCGTGCCGGATCCTTGTGTTTCGTTCGGGTTCGGAGAGCCACAAGCCCCAGGAACGCTAACGAATGGTGCCATAGCAGGCAAGTATGCCGGCTCGACGGCGATTCCGACGTACGTGAACGATGTGATCTTCTCCGGCGAGTTCACCGCGGATGGTGCCATCCCCACGGGCAATATCTCCGGCATTGAAGATATCGGCGCCCCGAGCGGTCCGAGCTTGGGTGTCCCAGCCAACGCCACATACTCCATCTCCATCTCCTCAACCTACGTAAATGGAAAAGGATGGTGGTATGTGAATGGGAGCCGGGCAGGTTTGATCTACGTGATTTCTCCCTCGAAGTTTGTGGTGCTGTCGTGGGACCCGTCCTCCTACCAGTCCCTCTTGATCTTCGAACAGTAACGCAGTGCAAGCTGTTGCCTCGATCATCCCCAACTTCGTTAGCGTGCGCGGCGCGCTTTCGCGGAGGGTTTAACCGGCGGATCGCCCTTCGCCGCTTTGGCGACGTCTCCGCCCTCGTGCCGAGCGATATCAACGAGAAGCCGGCCCTGTGAATGCACTACTACCAGGCGGACGGGGACAGACAGAACGTTTCCCTTTCTTCTGTGAGGGTGAACATCGGAAGCAGGGATTACGTGAAGCGCATACCATCCGCTGACAACTACCGGAAAACGTCCCGTCTGTCCCCGATTTGTCGTCCCCGATTTGTCCCGATTTGTCCCGGCACAATGGGTAACGAATCGTTATCAGTCGAGCGAAACGTCTACCGGTCGTGGTCTTCCTCTGAGATGCACGTGAGACATTCCACCAGAACCGCAGCCCCTTCTTCGTCCTGTCTGCCTATGCATCCGAGGGTCTGTCCACAATCAGTGCAGGTAGCCACATCATTGACGATGTGAATCGCCGCGTGCTCGCAGCTCAACTGCATTGTGAAGCCTTCGCTATGTCCCGTCTTGCTTTGCATCTAAACTCTCCCAATTCACGTAGCGAACGATCCTTTTTTCGCCCGGATCGCGTCCCTTCCTTCGGATGGCAATCGCTGTGCCAATCGATAGAGACGATCCAATCGCTTCGCAAATAGTTGAGCGACAAGACACATAGGGAAGAAGAAAGGCAAATCGCATCCCGTCGTGCCGACCGTTGTGGTGGTATTAGGCCGACGCGGTTGTCAACCAAGTGGCACCGGGACGGGTGGCCCGGTTAGGCTTTGCGATTCGTATTTTTGTGGGCAGAAACACGGCCCTCACGCCGCCCTGAAGGGTGACGCTCCCCCGACCCTTCGAGGCTCAGGATGAACTGAAGCTCGGGGGCTTACACTAACTGCTGGTGTCGGAGCTCTGACCTCCAACTGAAGCGTCCGACCCCCAAAAGCGAGCTCTCCTATTCCGTGCGCAGGGCGCGCATGGGGTCGATTGTGGCGGCGCGCCAGGCTGGCACTACGCAGGCTGCTACAGCTACCAGGAGCAACAAGGTCGCGGAGGCTAGTAGCGTGAGCGGGTCGCGGGGGCTTCCGTTTGCCCAGGACACTACCACTTTGTTCAGCGCCACGCTGAGCGCGAGGCCGAGCGCTAACCCGAAGCCGAGCATCGTCCCCGTCGACGCCAGGACCAGGCGGATGATGCTGGTTCTTGGCGCGCCGAGCGCCATGCGAATGCCCACTTCCTGGGTACGCTGCGTCACGGCGAACGACACCACGCTGTAGAGTCCGGTGGCCGCTAGCCCTAGCGCCAGCACCGCAAAAAGCGAGAACAGGGTGGCGATAAATCGCTCCTGCCCCCAGCCTCGCGTTTCCAGCCACCACAGCAGCGTGTGGGCATTCCCCACAACCATCTCCCGATTCAATTGGCCCAGCCGTTGTTTGATCGACCGCAGCACCACGTCGGGATCCCCGGTCACGCGCACCAATAGCGATTCGTCCGTGGGCAGGACAAAGCTATACGGGAGGAAAACTGCCGGCTTGATCGGATGGTCCACGCCGTCATTTTTCGCGTCACCCACAACCCCGACGATCTCCAGCCAATCATCCGGGGCTTGCGCTATCAGCAGCGATGGCTGCTCCACCTTGAGCATTGGACTGCGTACGCGCTGTCCAATCGGATTGCCGTCGCCAAGGAACTGCTTGACGAATGTCTGGTTTACCACGGCCACGTGCGCCGCGCGCATGTTCTCGGCTTCGTCATACACGCGTCCCGCCAGCAGCGGAATGCGCAGGGTCAGAAATTCGTGGGCGCTGACCAGACAAGCCACGGCCTGCGCGTCCGTCAGGGATGGTTTCCCCTGCAACTCGATCTTTGTGTTGAAACCGCCGAAGCCCGGAAACCACGTCGTCGACACGCTTGCCGTATCGACGCCCGGCACTTCGGTAATGGTCTTGCGCACCAATTCGTTGGCGTTCAGCCGCGCGAGCCAAGTAGGATTTGACCCTTTCGGGAAGCCAACGTTTATCGCGATCACGTGGTCTGGATCGAAGCCCAAAGGCGTGTGGATGCGGGCGACAAATGCTTTCATTGCCGCGCCTGCCGCCGCCATCAGCAAGAGCGTGAGCGCTACCTGGCCGGCGATTAGCAGCCGGTGCGTGTTTCGGTTGTGCGCGCTGCCGGTATGCTTTGCGCTGCTGGCCTGGATCAAGCTTCCCAGCTGGGGACGCGAAAGCTGCCAGGCCGGTGAAACGCCGAAGAGTATCCCGGTGAGCACTGCCACTGCCGCTGTAAACGCCAGTACCATGCCATTCACGTGAATCGCGGCCTCATGCGGAAAGGAGTAGTAGGGAAGGAACGCGGACAATGCCGCGACACCTTTGTAGGCAGCGAGAACGCCGACCACTGCCCCGGTTACGGACAGGATTACCGATTCGGTCAGCAACTGGCGAATTAGGCGACTGCGTCCCGCGCCAACAGAAACGCGCACCGCGAACTCGTGCTGCCGCGCGGTTCCCCGCGCCAGCTGCAGGATGGAAACATTGGCGCAACCAATGAGCAACAGGGCAAGCACGGCGCCGAACAGCAGGGTCAGAGTTCCGGCAAATTGGCCGAGCACTTGTTCATTCAGCGTGACGATCTTGACCTTGCGGTCCTGCGGGTAATTCTTGCTCTGTTTCGCATACTGGTTGACAAGCGCCTGAAACTGCGCCTGTGCCACCGGGAATTTCGCGCCGGGCTTGAGCTTCACGAATGCGAGCCATAGCTCGTTGGGATCGGCCGTAGGGAATGCGGGAGTGTAAACGTCGGAGTCGCCCCAAGTGAAGCGCGGAGGCACAACGCCGATGATGGTATAGAGTTTATGGTCCAACTCAATATTTTTGCCGAGGACGTCGCGGCTCCCGCCAAATTGCCGCTGCCAAAAAATGTAACTCAGCACGGCGAGGGGCGGCGCGTTTCCCCCAGGAGCATCGGCCGGCGTGAATTCGCGGCCTAGCACTGGGGGCACACCCATGTACTCAAACAGGTTCGGCGAATACAAACCGACATTGACGGAAACGGGAATTTGGTCGCCGGTGAGATTTTCCTGATTTTCACGCTGCAAAAACACGTCGTCGAGCGAGGGAATGTTCCGTAAGTCTTTGTATCCAGAGCCGTTAACCAGCAGAAGCGGGCCGCGGTCGTTCTTGTCGTTGAGCTGGACGTGGACCATGCGGTTGTTGTCTTTGTACGGATACGGGTCCAGCAAAATGCCGTACACAACGCTGAACATCGCGGTGGTAGCGCCGATGCCCAACATGAGCGAAAGGATCGCGGTAATGACAAAGCCGGGCGACTTGCGAAACTGGCGAAGGGCGAAGCGCAGGTCCTGCAGGAGGGTCCACATAAGGTGTCTCCGTAACTAAGGATACGGACTTAGACGAAATATGTTTCCGTCGGATAGATGAACTTAGAAAGGATTTACAGTTTCGCCGCTTGGTTGCGTCCCTATTCGTACCGCAGGGCGACCATGGGATCGACTCTCATCGCGCGGCGGGCCGGCAAATAGCACGCCAAAATGGCTACGCCAGCCAACAGGAGCGAGACGCAGACAAATGTTACGGGATCGCTGGTTCCGACCCCGTAGAGCAAATGCGAAAAGCTCGAGAGCAGTCGAGCGAGAATTAACGCGGTCACGGCGCCGATCACGAGACCAGCAAGGGCCAGCCGAAGGCCTCGTCCAACTACGAGCCGAAAAATATTCTGCTTGTCGGCGCCGAGCGCGATGCGAATACCAATCTCGTGCGCCCGCTGGGTCGCCGAATAGGAGATCACGCCGTAGATTCCGATAGACGCGAGCAACAGCGCCAAAGCGGCAAAGGTTCCTAACAGAATCATAGGAAATCGTTGCATGGACATCGATTCCGAAACAATCTCCCGCATCGTTTGTGCGTGGTAAATCGTCTGGTCGCTACCCGCTGCGTAGACAGCCTTTCTGATTTCGGGCAGAACAGCCGAGGCGTCCAGCGGCGTGCGAACAACGACCCACGTCCAGGTATCAATTGTAAGCATCCATCGGTCAGGCACCTGGTAAATGGAAACGTAGGACTGATTCTGCGTGAATGGGCTGGAGAACCCCAGTTCCCAGTGCTGCACGTGGCCTACGACTCCGACAATCCGGTAATCGCCAACCTGCGGAAATGTTATGGTCTGACCCACAGGGTCCTTATCGGGAAAATAAGTTCGCGCCAGCTCGGTGTCGATCACGGCGACCCTTGGAGAGTTGAGGGTATCTTCTTGACGGATGAAACGCCCTTGAACGAGCGGTATTCCCATAACTCGCAGATAATCGGGGCCGGTTATAAACCCCAACGCCCGGGGTGCCCCTGCCACGGACGCAGGCCGGTGCGCGTCAACCCAGAAAGGGACGGAGTTGACCTGATGACTCAGGGGCACTTGCGTGGTGAGGTCCGCCGCTTGAACGCCTGGCGTCTCGCGGATACGCTCAATCAACTGCTGGTAAGCGATTCGCACGCCCGAGCTCGTCTTGGTCGCTGGAGCGGAAAGTCCCACCTGAAAGGTTAGAACGTGCTGCGGTTCAAAGCCAAGATCAGCCTTCCCCAAATGGCGGATGGTGCGGAACAGCAATCCGGCGCCCGCCAGCAAGACTAGCGTCAGCGCCATTTGAACAATCACGAGACTGCTTTGGGTGCGGTGATGGCCGCCCGTTGATCCGCGCCCTCCCTCCTTGAGCGAAGCTTGGAGGTCAGCTTTTGAACTCTTGAGTGCGGGCGCAAGACCAAACAGAATACCGACGGCAATCGAAACGCCCAACGCGAACAAAAGGACGGTAAGATTCACGCGGATATTCTCGCTGCGCGGCAAATTCGTGGCGACGGTCGCCATGGCCGCGCTAAGGCCCCATTTTGCCGCTACCAGCCCCAACGATCCGCCCAGGAGAGAAAGAAGCACGCTCTCCGTGACTAACTGCCGCACGAGACGCCCGCGGCCTGCGCCAAGCGCCGAGCGAATTGACAATTCGCGGGTTCGCCCCGCTGCGCGGGTAAGCAAGAGATTGGCAACGTTCGAGCAAGCGATCAGCAAAACCAGCCCCACCGCTCCCATCAACAATAAAAGCGTTCCGCGCACGTCGCCAACGAGTTGCTCTTTAGCCGAGATGATTTTGGCTCCCAGCCCCTGCTCGGTCTCGGGATGGAGCCGATCGATGTTTTCCTGGATCGTGTTCACCTCCCCCTGCGCCTGTCTCAAGCTCACTCCACGCTTTAGGCGGGCGATGCACACGACGTCATGAACGGTGCGATCGTTCAGGTCTACGAGTTTCCTCTGGCCAATCGGCGCATAAACATCCGCGTAATCGGTTCCAAAACGAAAGCCCGGCGGGAGAACTCCGACGACGGTGACCTCCACGCCATCCAGAACGATGGACTTGCCCAGCGCCGTTGCGCTGCCCCTGAACCGCTCTCGCGACAGACCGTCGCTGACGACGGCCACGGGCGCCCCGCCGTTGCGGTCTTCCTCCGCGGAGAATTCTCGCCCTTTTGCCATCTCGACACCGAGCGTCGCGAAGAAGTTCGCGGAGATTTCCCTGCCCAGCAGGTGTTGAGGAGTCCCGGGGCTCGACAAGTCGTACCCTCGCCAAGCGTACGCCGCCATTTTCTCGAACGAGTGAGCGCTGCGCCGCCAATCCACAAAATCAGGGTAGGAAAGGTCGGTGACACTCTTCAGATTGAAATTATTCAGCCAGACCATCACCAATCGATCCGGTTCGCGGTAAGGCAGTGGCGCCAAGACGACGCCTTCCAGCACGCTGAAGATGGCGGAGTTGGCGCCGATGCCGAGAGCGAGGGTGAGAACCGCGACCGCAGTGAAGCCCGGCGACTTTCGCAGCGTGCGCAGTCCGTAGCGCACATCGTGCATGAGCGTTTCGAGGAAGTGCGTGCCGCGGGCGTCGCGGCACTGCTCTTTGATTTGCTCGAGGCCGCCGAGGGCTAGGCTTGCGCGGCGCTTGGCTTCATCTCGGAGGACGCCTGCTGCTACATATTTTGCGATTTCGTTTTCGAGGTGGGCGCGGAGTTCGGTGTCGAGTTCGGTTTCGACGGAGTTTCGGCGGAATAGCGCGCGGAGGCGGAAGAGAAAATCGCTGAACATGAGGCGCTACCTGTTTAGGATGCAGGATCGCGGGCGGCGGTGCGCTCCCCTTAAGCTTCGACAGGAACGATACCGCTTCTTTTCCCAAAGTACAAGACGAACTGAAGCTGTTTCCGTTTCAGGCCGAAAGAGCCGGCAGCGAAGCCGACATTTACGCAGCGGGCTATTCGTAGCGCAGGGCGATGATGGGGTCGACCTTGGTGGCGCGACGCGCGGGGATGTAACAGGCGAGCACGGCGGCCAACGCGAGAATCAGAGACACGCCGCCGAAGGTAAGCGGGTCGTGGGCGCTGACGCCGTAGAGCAAGCTGCCGAGAACGCGCATCGCGGCAAAAGCGACGAGCAGGCCAAGAACCAGGCCCGCGGCGGCGAGGCGCATTCCCTGGCCGACCACGAGGCGGAGCACGCGGCCCGTTTGCGCGCCCATGGCCATGCGAATACCGATTTCGCGCGTTTGCTGGTTAACGGAATAGGACAGGACGCCGTAGACGCCGACTACCGCGAGGATCAGCGCGAGTCCACCGAAAACGGCGAGCAGCGCGGCGCCCATCCGCGGAGCCCAGAGGCCCTGGCTTAGCAACTCGCCAATCGTTTGCACATTGGTGAGGGCGAGATTTGAATCGAGCGATTGCACCTGGCTACGCACCGTGGAGATCAGGGCTTCGGGGCGGCCGCTGGTGCGCACTTGCATAACGACGGCGGGCGAATAGTTTTGCGTTAGAGGCAAATAGGCGACTGGCTGCGGCTCTTCGCCAATATTATTCTCCACGGTATCATGAATCACGCCGACGATTTCGCGCAGGGTGGGATCCCCGTGAAAGTGGAAGCGTTTACCGATGGCGTTCTCATTGGGCCAGAAATGCTTGGCCATGGCTTCATTCGCGATGACCACCGGCTTTGTACCTGCGCGGTCGGAATCAGTGAATTCGCGGCCGGCGATGAGCGGTATGCGGAGCGTTTCAAAAAAAGTGGTGGCTATATCGTTGACCTGCGTTAGCGTCCCCCGGTATCCAGAAGCCTCATCCTGGCCCTCAGGAAAAATGGTGCGAGAAAAGGCTGGGATCAGCGGCGGAGCGTCGGCGACGGTAGCGGACTCGACGCCAGGTGTTGCTTTGGCGCGCTCGATGGCAGCTCGGAAGAATTGCTGGCCGCGTCCTTCGTCGTAGTGCAAGGCGCCGAGATCAAAGTTGAACATAAAAAGGTTGGCGGACTCGAAGCCGGGGTCGATGCGTTGCGCATTTTGCATGCTGCGAATGAAAAGGCCGGCGCCAACCAGCGCCACGAGCGCGAGAGCAATTTCGGTGACCACCAGCATGCTGCGGAACGGGCTGCTTGCCCATCCGACCGTGTTACCGCGGCCGCCGACTTTCAGGACTTCGATCAGGTTGGGGCGTGCGGCCTTCAAGGCCGGAGCGACGCCGATGAGCACTGCGGTGAGCAGTGCAACAGTCAGCGTGAACAGCAACACGTGCGAATCGAATCCGAGGTCGAGGTCACTGTCGCGAATAAACGGAGGACGAAACGACCATAAAATCGTGCGTCCCGCGTACGCGATGGCCAAACCAGCGAGAGCGGAGAGAAACGCGAGCACCATGCTTTCGGTGAGGAGCTGCTGAATCACGCGCCCGCGGCTAGCGCCCATGGCGGCGCGAACGCCAATTTCTTTTTCGCGGCCGGCGGCCTGCGCGAGAAGCAGGTTGGCGAGATTGACGCAGGCAATCAGAAGAACGAGTCCAACGATACCCATCATTAGTCCGCCCGCGAGGGTAAGCTGGCCGCGATTGTTGGCACCCACAGCGGCTTCGGCGAGCGGCGTGAGAGCGACACTGCGGCCGGCATTATCCGCAGGGAAGGCGCTCTCGAGGCCGGCAGCAACCGTCTTGAGCGAAGCTTCCGCGGAGCTCTGGGAGACTCCATCCTTCAAACGGCCATAGACAATTGTCGCCAAGAAACGGCGCGTGTTGAAGTTGTTCTTGAAAAAACCCACGAGCACCTGCGGGTACATGCTGACGGGAATCCAGACTTCTTCGGCATTGTTGAAAGTGAAAGTGCCCTTAAAGCCGCGCGGCGCGACGCCGATAATCGTGTAAGGAGTGGCGTTGAGGGTGAGAATTTGGCCGACCATGTTGGGATTAGCGCCGAATTTGTTGGTCCACAGGCTGTAGCTGAGGACGGCGACATTGTTTCCGCCGGGCTTGGTGTCTTCATCGGGCAAGAAAAAGCGTCCAGAGGCAGGACTCACGCCCAAAAGGTCGAAATAGCTGGCGCTGACCATCTGTCCCTGAAGCTGGCGAGGCTCGGCACCGCCACTCCACGTCAACGGGAGCGGACCGACCACACAGGTCGTCGCGGAGAAAAGCTGGGTCTGGCGCGCGTAATCCTGAAAATTCATGTAGGACATACCGAGCTTGACGGCGTTGGCCGCGGTCACGCGAGTTTTGCTGTCGACGGTGTCCACCTCGACGACCCGCGAGACATCTTTGACCGGCAAGGGATTCAGCAGGATGGCGTTGACCACGGTGAAAATGGTGGTGTTGGCTCCGATGCCCAGGGCCAGCGAAAGAATGGCGACAAAGCTGAACGCCGCATTTTTGGTTAGCATGCGGATGGCGTAACGAACGTCTTGCCAAAGAGTTTGCATGGTTTGACTCCCTCACCGCGCAACGCAAGTCTGCGTTGGCACGCAGCTTCAGCCAGGCTACTTGACCTATCGTGTAGACGCGCGAGTGGCGCTATTGTTTCCGGTAACAATCTATCCACTCAGGGATTACGGACGCAAGGGAGTTGGTGTGGGCAGGAGGCGCACGGAAATGCGGAAGTTGCCGCGCTCGCGGCCGATGATATCGAATTGCGCGGCATTGTCCGCGCCACCGCTGCTGGAAATCCTCGCGGGATTGCCCGCGGTGAGCTCGGCGACTTCCGGTGAAAGATTGCGTGCTTCGAGGGGGATTTTGTCGAGGGTGCCGCTAATATGCACGGTGAGCGTGCGGTGTTCGCTCGGGGCGAGAGGGGAAGAGTCCGCGTCTAAGGTCAAAGCTAGAAAGGTGATCGAAAACGGTGGAGCGGGGGGCTTAGCGCACGAGGCTTCGATTACCGCAGGGCCTGACTCAAGGTCGGCCGGAGGCAGCACGACCAGGTCGGCCGGAGAAGATGCCAGCACAAGGGCGGGCTTCCCGGCGACGCGTACCTTGTTAGAGTCGGCTTCGCCGCAAAAGCCGCTGCCGAAGAGCTCAAATCGATCAGTTAGTGAAGCAAAAGAGGGCGCGGAGGAAACCCGGAGAGAAGAGGAACGGACTTCGGCGGGCGTGAGGATCGTGGCGTAAACACGGCCGGGCCGCGACGAAATCGTAGCGTAAATGACGCCGGGATTGAGGGGTGCGACGAACAACGCGCGTCCGGTGGCATTGGTGACGAGGTGATCGCCGTTCGAGAAATTCACCGGGACGCCCGGTGTAAGCCGACCGTTCACGTCCAGCACTGCGAGCGTGGCGGTTTCGCCGGAAACGACTCGTTTCGGCAGCAGCAGAATGCGGGCGGAAGAGGCTGGCGGTGCCTGTTGGGGCAAAAGCGCGAAAGGAAAGATCACCGACAATGCGCACGACAGCACGAATGCATACGCCGAACATCGCGAGAGCATGGTGAGATTGTAAACGAAAAGAGGCGCTCACACCCCGGCCTGCAGCGGCACACGTCGTCCGAACCACGATCCTGCGCGGGCCTATGTGGCGAAAAAGCGAGTAATCAGTAGGGTTCATTGCCGTACGCGAGGCTGGCGTGTCTGTTAGCGTGGGAACAGGGTCGCCAGCAGTACGTGCGGCCGGGTGTGTCCGGCCAGGGCAGGGGAGTCTCCGTGCAGATTGTGAGCGGCGGCGTGACCGATGTGGGTCGCGTGCGCACGAACAACGAGGACTGCTTTCGCATTGTGGCTCCGCTGCACCTGTTTGTGCTGTCGGACGGGATGGGCGGCGAAGCGCACGGCGAAGTGGCCAGCGCGCTAGCCGTCGATACCGTAGTGAAGCATTGCCTCGAGGCCCTGGACAATCCGGCGGTGACACTCTATGGCGACCAGCAGGAGGGGTGGAGCGAGAAAACCAAGCGGTTAAGCAGCGCGGCGCACCTGGCCAATACGAAGATTTTTGCTTCGGCGCAAAAGCATGCGGACCAGCACGGCATGGGCGCAACGCTGACGGCGGCGTGGATTGACGGCTCGAAGCTGAGCGTCGCGCACGTGGGCGACAGCCGAGCGTACCTGCTGCGCAGCGGAACGCTGCAGCAGTTGACCAGCGATCATTCGCTGGTGGCCGAGCAGGTGCGGCAGGGCATTTTGACCGCGGCGGAAGCGGAAGAAAGTCAGATGCAGAGCGTGCTGCTGCGCGCGCTGGGGTCGCAAGCGGACGTGGAAGTGGACGCCGAAGAGCACATGGTGATCGCGCGAGACATCTTGCTGCTGTGCTCGGACGGGCTGACGCGCATGGTCATCGAGGCGGAAATTGCGGGCACGCTGCAGTCCGAGCCGGACGCGACCAGGGCGGCGCAGAAGCTGGTGGACCTGGCGAACGATCGCGGCGGCTCCGACAACATCACGGTGATTGTGGTGCGCATAGGGGCGGAATCGAAGGGTTGGTTTTCATGGCTGCGCCGGGGGGCGCGGAAACATGCGGCCGGAAACGGGACCGCGGGAGGAAAGTAGCATGGCGAAGCTGAGCTTGATGTTTGAAAAAAGACTGGTGAAGGAAGTGCCGATCGGGACCCGGCCGGTGGGCATTGGGCGCGCCCCGGACAACGATTTGCCCGTCGACAACCTGGCAGTGTCAAACCATCACGCGCGTGTATTTTTCGAGGCCGGACGGCTGGTGGTCGAGGACCTGGACAGCCTCAACGGTACTTTCGTCAACGACCTGCGCGTGGAGCGTGCGACGCTGCACGACGGCGATTCGATCTGGATCGGCAAGCACCACATCAAGGTGGATGCCAGCGGGGATGCGCCTGTTTCGGTGGACTCGAAGCGGAAGCCAGCCGCGCCGTCGATTAACGAGACTATGGTGCTGGACACTAAACAGCGCCGCGAAATGTTGCAGCAAGCGGCGGCGATGGGCGAGCGCTCGCAATTCGCGGGCCGGCTAAAGATGCCCACGCTGGTGGTGCTCACAGGTAACTCCGACCAGAAAGAATATGTGATCACCAGCAAGCTGGCGGTCATCGGCAAATCGAAAATGGCGACGGTGCGGCTGAAGGGCTGGTTCAAGCCCGAGGTCGCGGCGCAAATCAACCAGCGCGACGATGGTTATTACATCGGACCGGGCGACAAGACTCCGCTCGTCAATTCCAAGCCGATCCACGGCCCAGTACGGCTGAACGACGGCGACGTGATCGAGGTTTGCGGGCTGCGACTGAATTTCATGTTCCGGGAATAGCTGCTTCCTAGCATTTCCGTCCTTACCGTTGCGCTTAACGCCCCCGCTTCGGCGCGCGCTGTTCATCCAGGTACCCAAAAAGCGAGCGCCCGCATCCTACGTCCCATGCGAAACGAAAGCACTGGCGCTCTTCTAAACCTTTTGTATTAGACTTCAGAGGACTCGCGGATGGCCGCGCGAACCCAGGTCTGCCGCGTACCCAAATCAGCGTTGCCGAGAATCTAAACGAAAGCGGATGGATTTCTCGAAGCACACATGACAGCGTAAAGCGGCGGCAGTGCTGCGGAACTCGCCTTAAAGGGAAGCCGAAGGTATGTGGATAGTACGTCTAGCGCTATCGAGGCCGTACACGTTCATCGTGATGGCGCTCGTGGTGATTTTGCTGACCCCGGTGGTGCTGCTGCGCACACCGACCGACATTTTCCCGGACATCAATATTCCGGTGATCAGCCTGATATGGAACTTCACCGGGCTGGAACCGCAGGAAATGGAGCAGCGCATCACCTCGAACTCCGAGCGCGCGGTGACCACGCTGGTAAACGACGTCGAGCACATCGAATCGCAATCGCTGAACGGCATCTCGGTGGTAAAGATTTATTTTCAGCCCAGCGCCAACGTTCAGACGGCGCTGGCGCAGACCACCGCCATCGTGCAGACGATTTTGCGAGCTCTGCCGCCGGGCACGACGCCTCCCCTCGTGGCCATTTATTCCGCATCGACCGTGCCGGTGATCCAGATCGGTCTGACCAGCGATACCTTGAGCGAGCAGGCCATCTTCGATTTCGGAAACAATTTCATTCGCACGCAGTTGGCCACCGTACAGGGCGCCGCGCTGCCTTTCCCCTATGGCGGAAAGCAGCGGCTGGTCAGCGTGGACCTGAATTCGCAGGCGCTGCAGTCCAAGGGGCTTTCGGCCGTGGACGTCGTGAACGCGGTAAACGCGCAGAACCTGATCTTGCCGACCGGAACGGCAAAGCTGGGCACCCTCGAATACAACGTGGAGATGAACGGCAGCCCCCAGACGATCCAGGAGTTGAACGATCTGCCGGTGAAAACGGTGAATGGCGCAACGATTTATATGCGCGAGGTTGCGCATGTCCGCGATGGTTTTTCCCCGCAAACCAACATCGTGCGTGCGAATGGGCAACGCGGTGTGTTGATGGCGGTGTACAAAACCGGCAGCGCGTCCACGCTCGATATCGTCGAACGCGTGAAGCAGACCATTCAGAACTACATGGGCTCTTTGCCGGAGAGCCTGCACGTCACCATGCTGTTTGACCAGTCCCTTTTCGTGCGCGCTTCCATCCAGGGCGTGTTGCGCGAGGGGCTGATCGCGGCGTGCTTGACGGCCATCATGATCCTGCTCTTCTTGGGCAATTGGAAGAGCACGCTGATCATCGCGATTTCCATTCCGCTCTCCATCCTGGTGAGCGTGCTGCTGCTTAGCGCGCTGCACGAAACCATCAACATCATGACCCTCGGCGGCCTGGCCCTAGCGGTAGGAATTCTGGTGGATGACGCCACGGTGGAAATCGAAAACATCAACCGCAACCTGGCCATGGGTAAGGAGACGGTGCAGGCCATTCTGGACGGCGCGCAGCAGATCGCCGTGCCCGCGCTCGTTTCCACGCTGTGCATCTGTATCGTATTCATTCCCATGTTTTTCCTGTCGGGAGTGGCGCGGTTTTTGTTCGTGCCGCTGGCCGAAGCGGTTTCCTTTGCGATGCTGGCGTCGTATATGTGGTCGCGCACTATTGTTCCGACGCTGGCCATGTACCTGCTCTCCTCGGAAGACGAATACCATTCGGAAGAACACAAGGGAGAAAAGCAGGGTTTTTTCCGCCGCTACCAGCAGGGCTTCGAGCACCGCTTTGAGCGCTTTCGGGAGGGCTACCGCCGCGCCCTGAACGCCGCGCTCGCCAGTTCCACTATATTCGCGGCGTGTTTCCTCGGATTCTGCCTGCTTTCCGCAGGATTGATTTTTGTGCTTGGCCGAGACTTTTTCCCCAAAGTAGACGCCGGGCAGATCCGCATACACTTTCGCGCGCGCACCGGGTTGCGCATCGAAGAAACCGCCCGAGTGGCCGACCAAGTGGATGAAGTGATTCGTGAAACGATTCCGAAAGAAGAATTGCAAACCATCCTGGACAACCTCGGCTTGCCATACAGCGGCATCAATCTTAGCTATAGCAACTCGGGAACGTTTGGAACTGCCGACGGCGAAATCCTGGTGCAATTGAAGGAAGTACGCGGGAAACCAACCAGCGCTTATATTGAGGCGCTACGCGAGAAGTTTCCACGACTGTTCCCGGGCGTGCAGTTTTTCTTTCAGCCCGCGGACATCGTCACGCAGATCTTGAACTTCGGGACGCCGGCGCCGATCGACGTGGCCTTTATCGGTAACAACCAGCAGGCCAATTTCTTGGTAGCGGAAAAGCTGGCGAACGAAATTCGCCATATTCCCGGCGCGGTCGACGTGCACGTGCAGCAGGCTTTCGACGGCCCCACGCTGCACCTGGACATCGACCGCACGCGCGCGCAGACCGTCGGACTACAAGCCAGGGACGTGGCGCAAAACGTGCTCGTATCGCTCAGCTCCAGCTTCCAGACTGCACCAGCCTTCTGGCTCGACCCGAAAAACGGTGTGAGCTACAACGTTGCCGTGCAGACGCCGCAATACCGCGTGGATTCCTTCCAGTCGCTGCAGAATATTCCGGTGAACGGAACCCAGCCCGGCGCTATGCCGCAAATCCTGGGCAACCTCGTGCGTTCCACGACCACCGCACGTCCCGCCACCATCTCGCACTTCAACGCGCAGTCCATGATTAACGTGTACGCGGCGGTAGACGGCCGCGACCTGGGCGGGGTCTCCGATGAGGTTGCCATGCGCGTGAAAGAACTCGAGAAAGAGCTCCCGCGCGGCACCCACATGGTCATCCGCGGACAAGTGCAGACCATGAAGAGCTCGTTTACCGGGCTTGGCTTCGGATTGGTTGGCGCGATTGTGCTTGTGTATCTGCTGATCGTGGTAAATTTTCAGTCCTGGCTCGACCCGTTCATCATTATTACCGCGCTGCCGGGCGCGCTTGCGGGCATCTGCTGGATGCTACTATTGACCCACACCACACTGAACGTGCCGTCGCTGACCGGTGCGATCATGAGCGTGGGCGTGGCCACCTCGAACAGCATCTTGATGGTGAGCTTCGCGCGCGAACAGATGAATGAAGGAAAGAACGCATTGGAAGCCGCGCTGGAAGCGGGTTTTGTGCGCATGCGCCCGGTGATTATGACCGCGTTGGCCATGATCATCGGCATGGTGCCCATGGCTATCGGTCTTGGCGAAGGCGGCGAGCAGAACGCGCCGCTCGGTCGCGCGGTGATCGGTGGCTTGTTGTTCGCCACCTTTGCGACACTTTTCTTCGTGCCGTGTGTTTTTTCCATCATTCACGGGCGCCGGGAGCGCCGCAGGCTGCAAGGCGCAACACCAGAGCCGGTGGTATCGTGACAACGAACTATTGCAGTGAGGTCGGAGCAGCGGATGACAACGGAAGGTAAAACACAGACCACGCAGGAAGACGCGCGCCACGGCGGCGAGAAAAAGAGCAGGTTATTTCTGTTTTTGGTTGGCATTGCGGTGGTGCTGGTGATCGTTGGAATCTTTACGCTGCTGGAGCGCCGCGTGCAATACAACGCGCTGGCCAAAGAAACCGAAAAGCTCGCGGTGCCCACCGTCGCGGTGATCCATCCCACGCTGGAACCGGCTCAGGAAGACTTGGTGCTGCCGTCCACGTTGCAGGCCTACACGGAATCGCCGATTTACGCGCGCACCCAGGGATACCTCAAGAAGTGGTACCACGATATTGGGACTCACGTGCAACAGAACGAATTGCTGGCCGAGATCGACACGCCGGAAGTAGACCAGCAGCTTTCCCAGGCGCGCGCCGATCTCGGCACCGTGCAGGCCAATGAGAATCTTTCTCGCATCACCGCCACGCGCTATGAAGAGTTGATCAAGACAGACGGTGTATCCAAGCAGGAGGTCGATAACGCGGTCGGCGATTATGCCGCAAGGCGCGCCGCGGTAGCTTCCGCGCAGGCCAACGTGAGGCGCCTGGAGGAGTTGGAATCGTTTAAGCACGTTTACGCGCCGTTTAGCGGCGTGATCACGCGCCGAAACGTGGACATCGGCAACCTGATCAATGCGGGCAATGGCGGGACCGCGCAAGAGCTCTTCTTTCTAGCGGCCACCGACCCCATTCGCTCCTACGTCAGCGTGCCGGAAATATACGCGCCCGCCGTGCATACCGGACTTGGCGCGTACCTGGAGCTGACGCAATACCCCGGCGAGAAATTCCAGGGGAAGGTTGTGCGCACCGCGGACGCCATCGATTTGGCGAGCCGCACGCTAAACACCGAAGTCGATGTGCCCAACAGGAATGGCCGGTTGCTGCCTGGAGGGTACGCCCAGGTGCATTTGCTGGTTGGCGTGACGGGAACGCGCTTGCAGGTGCCGGTAAACGCGCTGCTCTTCCGTTCGGAAGGGCTGCGAGCGGTGGTCGTGGACGCAAACCACAAGACGCATTTGCAACAGTTGGCTATCGGCCGCGATTACGGAACTGCGCTGGAAGTGTTACAGGGCCTGCGCCCTGAGGATTGGATCGTACTGAATCCTCCGGACTCGATCGAGGAAGGCATTCAGGTCAACGTGAAGGCAGCACCGGCACCGCCAAAGGCAGCTCCCGCTCCCGGCAATGGCGCTGCCCCGCCCCCGGGGAACGTGCCGCCCGCAACGAACGGCAGTAAACCGCAGGGAGAAAAGAAGTAATGCTGAAGGCGATGCGCGGCGTGCGCACGACGGGAGTCGCACGCGCCGGGATCCTACTTGCCGCAGGGATTTTCGCCGCGGGTTGCACTGTAGGTCCAAACTACAAACGTCCTGCGGCTCCCTCCACAGCCAAATGGGATGTTGCCGAGCCGTGGCGCGAAAGCGCTCCCAAGGACGCCATTCCCAAGGGGCAGTGGTGGACGGTATTTCACGATGATGACCTGAACGGGCTGGAGACGCAGGCGCTCGTCGCCAACCAGACCATCAAAATTTCCATTGCGCGTTTGGAGCAGGCTCGAGCCACCGCGGCGATTCAGGTGTCCACTCTGTTTCCAACGCTTAGCGCATCTCCCAGCGCGGAGAGACAGCGGCTTTCCGGGAATCGTGCCACCAACGGCGTGCTTTTCCAGCTGAAGCCGGTTACGCAAAACAATTTCGTTTTGCCGTTCACCGTCAGTTACGAGGTGGATTTGTTTGGCCGCAGAAGGCGCAGCATCGAAGCGGCGGAAGCAGCTTACCAAGCCAACGCCGCGGATCTTGAAAATGTACGCCTGCTGGTTACTGCGCAGCTCGCCGGCGAATATTTCAATCTGCGCGAGCTGGATTCCGAGATACAGATTCTGACGCACACGGTGGCGGCCTTGCAGAAGGGCCTGGACCTGGTGAATTCGCGGCATAGCGGCGGCGTGGCCTCCGGCTTGGACGTTGCGCAGGAAGAGACCCTGCTGAACACCACGCGCACGCAGTCCATTCTGCTGCAGCAGCAACGCAAACAATTTGAAGACGCCATTGCCGTGCTGGTCGGGCAGGCGGCGCCGGATTTTCACATAGCGTCACGCGTGTTGAATGCCGAGCCTCCTGCGCTCGACGCCGGATTGCCGTCCGATCTGCTCGAGCGCCGTCCGGACGTCGCGGAGGCAGAGCGCCTAATGGCCGTGGCCAACGCCCAGATTGGCGTGGCGCAAGCCGCTTACTATCCGTCGCTGAATATTTTCGGGCAGGGCGGCTGGCAAGCCGCGGACATCGCCAAACTGGCCAACGCGGGCAGCGCGTTCTGGGCGCTCGGCGCGAACGTGGCGCAGGAAATCTTCACCGGAGGGGCGCGCCGCGCACAGTTGCAATTTGCGCGCGCGGGTTATGACGCGAACGTTGCAAGTTACCGCCAGACGGTTCTGGCCGCCTTTCAAGAGGTACAGGACGAAATCACTGGATTGATCGTGCTGATCCAGGCGCAGCAATCGCAGCAGCAAGCTGTCGATGCGGCGCGGCGCACGCTGGATATTTCCACCAGCCGGTACAGCGGAGGCCTGGTCAGTTATCTGGACGTGGTGACGGCGCAGCAAAATCTGCTCACCGACGAGCAGGAGCTCGCGGTGATCCAGGGGCAGCGGCTGGTGTCCAGTGTGCTGCTGGTCAAGGCGCTCGGTGGAGGTTGGGATGCCTCCAGCCTTGCGGCCGTGCAAGTCAAGCCCAAGGCCAAGGACATCGTCACGCCGTAGAGTCATCTTGCCTGAAGGAATCTCTCTGCGCACAAACGGAAAATGCCGCTTGGCAAGGAGCGCATCTTTTTAAGCTGCGGCGTGGCTGACCACCTTGCCGAGGACTCGCTTGCTGCGATAGCTGAATACGATATAGGAACCGGGAACGTGCGCGGCCATGCGGCGCATGTACTTCTTGGCCGCGCGCAATTTATCCAACGATTCTATTCTAATCAGCGCACAATCTTCGAGGACGCGGCAGACACAAAAATCATTGTCGTCCGCGAGGCGGTACACTAGGGGGGATACAGGGAAGCTGCGATTCAGGGCTTTCATCGCCGTAACCTCCTGCACGGTTTCAGCAGCGCTTCCTGCGGAGGATGAGTTTTTCGGGAGCGAGCGCGGGAAGCTGGGAAAAAGAGCGAGAAAACAATCTATATCGTTCTAACGTGCACGGTAAAGCTGGAAAATCCTGCTTTTCCACAGGCTGTGAATTTCTTTTGCGTACATTTGCCAAGACTTATAGCGCTGAAGGTCCCCGTGTTGACCTTCGCCTGTCTCCGCTTGTTGGAGTGAGGGCGCCTAACGGAGTTCCCCTAGAGATGCTCGGGAGTTCTCTCGATACTCAAATACGTCACATCCTTCTATCCTTAGCGTTTTGATGGCCCTACGGAAGGAGGAGCATTGAGGATAGCTCAGGTAGCACCTTTGTACGAAAGCGTTCCGCCGAAGCTTTACGGAGGCACCGAGCGGGTGGTTTCGTACTTGACGGAGGCGCTGGTCGGAGCGGGGCACGAGGTAACACTGTTTGCAAGCGGTGACTCCGAAACAGCGGCACAGCTGGTGCCGTGTTGCGAGAAATCGCTGCGGCTGAATAATCACGCGTGCAGCGACCATCTCGCGCATCATTTTGTGATGCTCGAGGAAGTTCTGGAGCGCGCCGATCAATTCGATATCATTCATTTTCACGTCGACTACATGCACTTTCCGCTTTCCAAGCTTTCCGGGCTCGTGCACGTCAGCACGCTACACGGGCGGCTAGATTCTCCCGACCTGGTTCCCCTCTACCGTAAATACAAAAACATGCCGCTGACTTCCATTTCCCTCGCCCAGCGCAAGCCGTTGCCCTGGGCGAACTGGATTGGCAACGTGTATCACGGCCTGCCCGAGGATCTCCTTCCGCTGGGCGACGGCCGCGGACGTTACCTGGCGTTCTTGGGACGTATTTCGCCGGAGAAGCGCGTCGACCGCGCCATCGAAATTGCCAAGAAGCTCAAGATGCCGCTGAAAATTGCCGCGAAGGTGGACCCAGTGGATCGACGCTACTACGAACGCGAAATCAAGCCGCTGCTGAATACTCCAAACGTCGAGTTCATCGGCGAAATCAACGAGCAGCAAAAGGGCGAATTCCTTGGCAATGCCTACGCCTATCTGTTTCCCATCGATTGGCCGGAGCCCTTCGGTCTCACGATGATCGAGTCAATGGCCTGCGGCACGCCGACCATCGCTTTCAATTGCGGCTCCGTGCCCGAAGTGATCACCAATGGAGTTAGTGGTTTCATCGTAGACAATACGGACGAAGCGGTGAATGCGGTGCAGCAAGCGGCTACTCTCGATCGCGCCGCGTGCCGCGCGGAATTCATGAAACGCTTCAGCGCACCCAAAATGGCGCTGCAATACGCTAAGCTATACGAGGCGCGCGTTGCGGCTAAATCCGCCGCTCCGGACAGCGAATCCGCTGACCCGGATACGGAAATCGATTCGTTGCTCACGCTCTAGGGACGGTTTTCTTTTGTCGGACATTGTCCGTGTCGAAGACGAATACTACGTCCGCGCTTCTTCCGCGCTAGCGGACGACCGCACCCGTGTGCTCAAGTACGGCGACACCTTCGCCGTTTTCAACCGCTACGGCGACATCGAGCCGCTGGGTACCTCCCGTTTCGGCCTCTTTCACGCCGAAACCCGCTACCTCTCGCGCTTCACGCTGCGCCTCAATCAAAAGCAGCCCCTTCTCCTCAGCTCCACCATTCGAGAAGACAACGCTTTCCTGTCCGTGGACCTGACCAATGTGGACACCAGCTTGAACGGCGACGCCGAGCTCTCGCGAGGCACCGTGCATCTGTTCCGTTTGCAATTTTTGCGCGGTGCGGCCTGCTATCAGTATTTTCGTCTGCTCAACTATGGCCTGCAGCGCGTGACGGTCTCCCTGCTGCTGCAATTCGACGCGGACTTCGCGGACATTTTTGAAGTGCGCGGCACCAAGCGCGCCCGCAAAGGCGATCGCCTCCCGGATCGCGCCGAAGGCAACCTAGCCGTCCTTTCCTACCGCGGCTTGGACGATGTGCTCCGCGCCACCAGCCTGGAGTTTTCGCCCCAACCCACTTCCCTCAGCACGGACGAAGCAATATTCCAGATTACGCTGGACCCGAGGGAGGAAAAGTGCGTCTCGTGCACAATTTGCTGCGAACGCGACGGGGAGTTCAAGAGGGTCCAGCCGTTTCAAGCCGCCTTCCGCGGGCTCGAGCAGCAATTCGAGCGCCCCGGAATCGACGAGTGCGCGATCACGACGCCCAGTGACACCTTCAATGCCTGGCTCACTCGCTCTTCCGCGGATTTACGCATGCTGATTGAGGGCAATCCGGAAGGCCCTTACCCCTACGCCGGTGTGCCATGGTTCAACACCGTGTTCGGGCGCGATGGAATCATCACCGCGCTGGAGTGTTTGTGGATGGCGCCTCGCATCGCCGAAGGCGTCTTGAAATATCTCGCGGAAACGCAAGCAACGGAAGAGATTCCGGAGCGCGACGCCGAGCCGGGAAAGATCCTGCATGAGATGCGGCGTGGCGAAATGTCCGTCATGAACGAAGTGCCCTTCGCGCGTTACTACGGCAGCGTGGATTCCACGCCGCTCTTCGTGATGCTCGCCGGCGCGTACTATCGTCGCACCGCAAATCTCTCTTTCCTGAAGGAAATTTGGCCGAATATCAAGCGTGCCATCGAATGGATGGATGTCTATGGCGACCGCGATAAGGATGGCTTTGTCGAATACGAGCAACGCTCGTCCAAAGGTCTCGTGCAGCAAGGCTGGAAGGACTCTCACGATTCCATCTTTCACGCCGACGGCCGCATGGCCGATCCGCCCATCGCCTTGTGCGAAGTGCAGGGATATGTCTACGCCGCAAAGCGTTCGGCAGCGGTGATTGCGCGCGCATTCCAGGAAATCGAATTCGCCGAGAGGCTCGAAGCGCAAGCCGAAGCCCTGCGCGACACGTTTGACCGGGCCTTCTGGTGCGAAGAGTTGGGTATGTACGCGCTCGCCCTCGACGGCGAAAAAAAACAATGCCGCGTGCGCAGCTCCAATGCCGGGCACGCTTTGCTTTGCAGAATCGCAAAAGAAGAGCGCGCCAAGAGTCTGGTTGCATCGCTCATGACTGAAGAGCTTTTCTCCGGCTGGGGGATTCGCACTATCGGCGCCGGCGAGGCACGCTACAATCCCATGTCCTACCACAACGGCTCGGTCTGGCCGCACGATAATGCCCTGATCGGTCTGGGATTTTCACTTTATGGCTTTCAACAACAAGCTTGCGCGATCCTTCACGGACTGTTTGAAGTGAGCCGCGACGTCGAACTCCAGCGCCTGCCGGAGCTCTTCTGCGGGTTCCACAAGCGGCCGGGGACTAACGGTCCCACCCTTTATCCAGTGGCCTGCGCTCCACAAGCCTGGTCGGCCGGCGCGGTCTTCCTGCTGCTGCGCGCTTGCTTGGGAATGACCGTGCGCGCGCCTGAGCGGCAGATTTGCTTCGACCGACCGGTTCTTCCGTCGGGCCTGGACGAAGTGCAAATCCAAAACCTAAAGCTGGCCGACGCCAGCGTCGACCTCCTGATTCATCGCCACGACGAGGGCGTTGCCGTGGAAGTGTTGCGCCGCCGCGGCGAAATCGAAATACTCAACTCGCTCTGAGCTTTTCTCGCGCTGTTTGGAGTCTTTCCCATAACGCGCCATAATAGAGCGTCGCCACAATTTTGTGTGTCTGCGTTTGCATGCAACCTCAGGCGTGCTCTGCAGGTCCAATGAGCAGATGCTCGCAGGCAAGGAGGCCAAGAGAGATGGCTAATCACTTCGGATTTCGAACCAGCAAACTACAAAGACGAATGGCCGCCGCATTGCTTCTGGCCGCCCCCATACTCGCCTATTCGCTCGCTGCCCAGCAGCAAGGACCGCTGTCGACTCCCTCGGCCTCGGAAGCAGGCCATGCTGCTCCGCCCGCCCAGCCCGCCGCTGCTTCTCAGGCTCCCGCAGCGAAACCGCAAGGCGATTCCGGCAGTATCACGCTCGAGCCGCCTTCGATTCCGGTCGAGCAAATCGTCCAAAAATTTGGCGACCGCGAGCTAGAGTTCAAGAAAGAACGTGACAATTACACGTACACGCAGACTTTCCTGGTGCAGACCATCGACTCGGACGGCCAGCCCGACGGCGAGTATCGTATGACCAGCGACATCCTTTTCACTCCCGAGGGCAAGCGCTACGAAAAGGTGATTTCCGCGCCGGCCCCGACCTTGCAACGTATTTCGCTGTCCCAGCAGGATATGGACGACCTCGAGCACGTGCAGCCTTTTGTGCTCACCAGCCAGGAACTGCCGAAATACGACGTGAAATACATCGGGCGCGAACAGTTAGACGAGCTCACCACCTACGTATTCGACGTCGGCCCCAAAAAAATCGAGAAGAATCAGCGCTACTTTCAAGGGCGCATCTGGGTCGACGACAAGGACCTCAATATCGTCAAAAGCGATGGAAAAGCCGTCCCGGACATCATCAAGAAGGGGAACGAAAACGTTTTCCCCCGCTTTGAAACGTTCCGCGAAAATATTGAAGGCCACTACTGGTTTCCCACCTACACCCGCTCCGACGACGAACTGCGCTTTAGCACCGGCGCCGTGCACATTCGCATGACCGTGCGCTACGCGAACTACAAACGTTTCGGCGCCACCATCAAAATCGGCAATGCCGTCGAACTCAAGGAAGACAAGAAGCCGAACAAACCCTGATCCTTCTCGCCTTATGGCTGGGACACAGCTGCACCGGTGCCGGTGCCCAATCGGAAACGCCGCGCTCCAATTTCATTTCGCTGGGGTGTTAGCTGCGCGATAATTAGGTAGTACTCACGCGAGGGTCTCTGGCCCAGAGTCGGTCGAACCCATAAAAAGAGAGGCACGATGAAAAAGTTAATTTTGGGGACGGCGTTGTGCGCGCTGGCCGGCACTCTGGCCCTCGCCGCTCCGTCCCAAGACCGCGATGAGCATCGCGACCGCGACGAGCATCACGATAATGGCAAGCACAAAGGCTGGGACAAGCACGAGGGCGGCGATGAAGACCGTCACGATAACGGCAAGCACAAAGGTTGGGAGAAGCACGAGGTCCGCGAGAACCACCGCAATTGGGACGATGACCACGATCGCATTCGTCCTGGCCGCGCTTATCCCTTCGGCCGCTACGAGCACGTGCGCAGCGTCTTCATCGCCCGCCGAATCGATTACCGCACGCGCCGTGTCGTGCTGTACGACAATTCCAACTGGGTAGTGGCCCCCTATGACCTCGATCGCTGCCGCGATTGGGAGTGGGACCGCGACCAGGTCTACGTCTACGACGACGACCACCATCCAGGTTGGTATCTGCTCTTCAACGGCCGGCTAGGCCGCTACGTTCACGTCGAATTTTCCGGCGTGCGCTAAACGCAATAAGCCGATGGTTGAGAATTTCTCAGAAGGGCGCAGCCTGCGGGCCGCGCTCCTTTTTATCTCTTACGCACTTTCTGAGTGAACCTATAAATTGTCCAGAAAGAATTGCGTCACGCGGTTCATCAGCACTTTGCGCGCGGCGGGATCGCTGACCCCGTGCCCGCGCCCGGGAAACGGCATCACCTCGACGTACTTCCCGTGCTCAATCAGCTCGTTGAGTAACGCGAGCGTGTTTGCGAAGTGTACGTTGTCGTCGCCTGTCCCATGCGCGATGAGCAGCTTGCCCTTCAGACCAGCGGCCTTATCGATCGGCGAAGACTCGCGATAGCCGTGTTCATTCTGTGGCAGCAGCCCCAAATATCGCTCCGTATAAATGGAATCGTAGAAGTGCCAGTCGGTGACCGGACCGCCCGCAAAACCCGCCTTGAAAGTCCCCGACGCTTCAAACATCGCGTGCAGCGTCATGTGCCCGCCATAACTCCAGCCCCAGATACCGATGCGGTTCCCATCCACGTAGCTCAGTGACTTCAGGTACGCCACGCCGTCTAGTTGGTCGGAAAGCTCCTGGGCGCCCAGGCGATAGTGGATCGGTTCTTCAAAAAGATGGCCGCGGCCCGCGGAGCCGCGGTTATCGAGCGAAAAAATGATGTAACCCTTTTGTACCATCAACTGGTGCCACAACGCCGTGTTTCCGCCCCAGGCGTTCAAGACCACCTGCGCATGCGGACCTCCATAGGTAAAGACCAGTACAGGATATTTTTTCGAGGCATCGAAATCCGGCGGCTTGATCATCACCGCGTTGAGCGGCACGCCATCGTGCGACTTCACGGAAAGAAATTGCGGCGCGGACAGATGATATTCGGCGAGCTCCGAAACTTTGTTTTCATCGATCACGCGAAGCAACGAGCCATCCGCGCGGGCCACGTCCTGCCGCGGCGGCGTCATCACGTCGGAGTAGGTGTCCACAAATGCCGAGACGTCTGGCGCCATGTTCACGCCGTGCGTGCCGTTGTGAATGGTGATGCGGCTAATAGCTGAGCCATCGAGCGAGACACGATACAAGTGACGCTCCAGCGGCGATTTTGCCGTGCCCGTGAAATACACCATTCCCTTTCCCTCATCGACTGCGTCCACTGCGGAAACTTCCCAATCGCCCTTCGTGATCTGCGCGAGCTGCTTGCCCTCGAGGTCATAGAGATAAAGATGGCGGAAGCCGGTGCGCTCGCTGGACCACAGAAACCGCTTCCCATCTTTCAGAAAATGCAGATCGTTGCTGATGTTGATCCAATACTGGTCCGTTTCATTCAACGCCGTGCGTGTTTGGCCGTTCGTTGCGTCGGCAATCAACAGATCCAAGACTGTTTGCTGGCGATTCAGCCGCTGAATTGCCAAATGCTTTGAGTCGGTAAGCCAGTTCACGCGCGCGATGTAGATGTCCGTGTTTTCACCGGTGTCCATGGCGTGAGCCTCGCCGCCGCCAACCGGGGTAACGAACACGCGCACGATTGGATTGCCGCCTCCAGCCGGGGGATAGGGTTCCTCTTCGGCGTCGCCTGCGGGCGACGAAAAATCCACCAGCGGATATTTCGCCACCTTGCGTTCGTCCATTTCAAAGTAGGCGATCGCGGAAGAATCCGGCGCCCACCAATACGCTGTCGTGATCTCGAGTTCCTCCGGATACACCCAATCAAGCTCGCCTTTGCGCACTTCCTCTGTGCCGCCTTCGGTGAGCGCGCGCTCTTTCCCGTCCGCCACGCTGACCAGCCACAAATTATGATTGCGCACGAAGCTCACATACCGGCCGTCGGGAGAAATCTTAGGGTCGGCGATGCTTTCTTTGCCCGAAACAAGCGTACGCGAAGCCTGCGTTTTCAACTCGAACCAAGCCAGTGACGTCGGCCCCTGAAATAGAAGCGCGCCTCCGCTCGGCGCCCATTGATATTGCGCGGGGCTATGCCTGCCCAGTCCCGTAGCCTGTGTGGTCCGTCCGGAATCCGAGGGCAAAAGCGATTCCAGCTTGTCCGCGGAAAGAAGGGCGCGGCGCTGCCCAGTGGCGACATCCATCGCCCACAATTCAGCCTTCGCTTCTCTCCCCCCGCCATCTGTCTTGAAAAAACTGATCTGCTTCGAGTCCGGCGCCCAGGCAATGCCGCGCGTCAACTGCCCGCTCAAGCTGGGCTGGCTGTAAATGCGATCTACGGTTAGAGGTTTGGACGGTGCGGGTGTCGCCGCGGAAGCCGGCGCCGCAGTCTGCTGCGCGTTGCAGATGAGCGAAGGAACCGCACACGCCACCAATAAAATGGAGCGAACAAAAACACCAGTGCTGACCAAACGCCGCATGGACCCTCCACACACCGCCCCATAGTTTAACGTGACCGTTGGGGATGCGTCATTCCGATGGCCTCCGATGTGTCCTGACGCCGTTTACGCAGGTTAGGATGCCCGTCGCGGACACGAACCAGTACCGAAAAAAAAGGAGACTAAACCTGTCGATTTGGCTGCCTCCCGTTCGACATACAAGCAGAGGAAGACAAAGCGCCCTACAGGAGGCAGTTATGGCAAGGCAGCAAACAACCCCGCAGAGCCTGATATCCATCGTGGAAGCGGCCCTGGTCGCCCTAGGGTTTGTCATTCTGTTCGCGAAGCTGGATGAACCCGCAGCTCGGTGGATGCCCGACGTTCTCAGCGCTGCCGCGAAGACGACGCTGGAGTTGCTACTCTCTCTGGTTCCGGCGGCCTGGCACGTTTTGCAGGCCTATGGTGTCGATCAGCAGTGCCCCATCCAGTTGTTGGTATCATTCTGGCCGCTGCTCCATGTCATCACCGGGGCGGCATAGCTGCGGAATGATTTCACGGATAGGCCAAAGCATGCCAAAAATATCCGAAAAAAAGCTGGCGTTTCCCGATCAGGGCAGCAGCACGTCAAGCATCGAGTGCCTGCATCTCGCGCAGTCGTCGCTCCAGAAAACGCCGCTCACTCTTGTTGCTCACGAGCGCAAGGGCTCGCTCGTAGCTGGCCGCCGCATCGGCTGACTTGCCCAACCGCCGCAAAAGATCCGCGCGCGTGGCGTGCAGCAGATGGTAACCGTCGAGTTCTCCCGTCGCCGCCAACTGGTCGATTAGCGCGAGCGCCGGCCGCGGGCCCTCGGCCATCGCCACGGCCACAGCCCGATTGAGCGACACGATCGGAGAGGGCTGCAGCCGTTCGAGTACGTCGTAGAGCCGCACGATCTGCGGCCAATCCGTGTCTTCCGCCCGAGCCGCCTCGCAGTGCAGCGCCGCGATCGCTGCCTCCACCGCGAACGGTCCCGGCCCGCCGCGCAGTGCCTCCTCGACCAGCGGCAGCGCTTCCGCAATTTGATGCCGATTCCATCGACTCCTATCCTGCTCTTCGAGGACGATCAGGTCGCCGCTGTCATCCGACCGCGCATCCCGCCGCGAATCATGCAGCAGCATGAGCGCGAGAAGCCCACTCACCTCCGACGGCGCCTGCGGTCCCATCAGCGTTTGCACCAACCGGCCAAGACGGATCGCCTCCGCGCACAGATCGCCACGCACGAGCGGATCGCCCCTCGTCGCCGCGTACCCTTCGTTGAAGACCAGGTAGATCACGGTGAGCACAGCATCCAGCCGTTCCGGCAGGTCGCTCGTCTCCGGCACGATGTAAGGAATGCCCGCATCCCGGATCTTGCGCTTCGCTCGCACCAAACGCTGCGCCATCGTCGGGCCGGGAACCAGAAAAGCCCGCGCGATCTCGTCGGTATCCAGGCCGCAAAGCGTGCGCAAGGTCAGCGCCACCTGCGCCTCCGGGGCCAGCGCCGGGTGGCAACAGGTGAAAATCAAGCGAAGGCGATCGTCGGGGATCTCCTCCGAGTCGTAGTTCGGCTCCTCCGACGTCCGGCCGAAGCCCGACACTACATAGGACTCCAGTTTTTCCTGAAACCGCCCCTGCCGCCGCATGCGGTCGATGGCCTTGTGGCGAGCCGTCTGGATGATCCATGCTCGCGGGAATTCGGGCACGCCGGACGCCGGCCACTGGTCCACAGCGGCCGCAAACGCTTCCTGAGCCGCCTCTTCGGCCGCATCGAAGTCCCCGAACAGCCGAATCAGCGCGGCGACGATTCGGCCCCAGTCCGAGCGATACAGCGCTTCCAGGGCGGAGGTAACCTCTTGGGCCATGCCCGATGATAAATGATAAGGGCAAATATTTTTGCGCTGGGCTGTCGATTTAAGCCAATCCCATTCGATTCACTTATGGAGGACCATATGAAATACATGCTGCTCATTTACAACGAAGAGAAGGCCTGGGGTAAGTTCACCGAAGCCCAACGCCAGGGTTTCATGGGGGAATTCATGAAATTCACCCAACAGATCCAGTCGGCTGGCCAGTGGTTGTCCAGTTCTCAGTTGCAACCGACGTCGGCAGCCACCAGCGTCCGCGTTCGCGACGGAAAACGCCTTGTGACCGACGGTCCGTTCGCCGAGACGCGTGAGCAACTCGGCGGCTACTATCTGATTGACGCCAAAGACCTCGACGAAGCCATCGCCATCGCCGCGCGGATTCCTTCCGTGAGCGCCGGCACCGTCGAGGTGCGCCCGCTCGTAGAGCGCCCGGCTCAGGCCAGCGCGTAGCGCCGCGACAGACGGGAGGAGGAACCCGCGTGGCGCCTCCTCCCGGCATCTGGAGTTGTTTTTAATTCAATCCAAAGCAAAGGAGAAAACATCATGTCAACCGCAACATTGAAACCTCAGTCTTCGAAAGACGAAGCTGATATCCGCGCGCTCATCGAGAGTATCCACAAGGCGCATCACAACAAGAATGCCGCCGCCATCGTTGCGCCCTATACGCAAGACGCAGCGGTATTCAATCTAGCGCCGCCGCTTTCCCATCGTGGAGCGGACCTCCAGGAAAAGCAGGCGTGGCTCGACACTTGGGAAGGGCCAATCGATTATGAGTCGCGCGATGTAAACATCACCGTGAGCGGCGACCTTGCCTTCGGCCACGGCTTTTACCGGATGAGCGGAACTCCCAAGGCCGCCGGTCGGCCCATCAGCTTCTGGATGCGCGCAACTATCTGCCTGCATCGCGATGGCGGCGCCTGGCGCATCGTCCACGAGCACACCTCCGTCCCCTTTTACATGGACGGCAGCTTGCGGCCCGCCTTCGACCTCCAGCCCTAGCCGCGAAAATTCGCATTTCACAAATGGGAATACTGACTGCCCGCGCTCCCAGTGTTCAGCCCGGTCGTGTCCGCCCTCCTGCGGGGGCGCAGCCCGCCTGAGACAGGCAGGCACGCTGCGCCCCGCCGATGCATTTACAACGAGCGAAGGAAGTTCAGGAGGTCTTGCTTCTGCGACGGAGTCAGTGCACGAAACCTTCCGATCACCTGTTCCGCCTCCGACGTCACGCAGCCGCCCAGCAAACCGCCGAGCAGGCCGCAGTCCGTGGAATGCGCGCCAATTGCGTGCAACAAGTCGGAAGTGCGGCCGTCGTGCAGGAAAAACAGGCGTTGCCCCAGGCCCCAGAGCGGTGCCGTGCGGAACTCGTCCCCACCGGCTGAGCCCTGCGTGACTCCGTCGGCAAGGTTCGAACCCATGTGATGCACAGCCAGGTCAGAGAAGAGGTTTGCAGGCTTGTTGCTCAGAGCCGCCGTTGAGGAAGAGCCGGTCGTCAACGTTGGCGTGTGACACAGCGCGCATCCCGTCGAGACGAATAGGCCGCGTCCATTGGTAATGGAGGCCATGCTGACGTTGCCATACGAGCTTACCGGCGTCGGCTGATCCAGAAACTTCATGAACCCCATGAAGGCCACGATATCGGCGACGTCCGTGCTGCCCACGTTGAACCCGGAGTGGCTCTCCGGAGTGGCGTTTGTCGCGCATTGCGGGTTTTCCTCGCGCTCATTCTGGAAGTTTTCATTGGTAACGCCCATCTCCACGTTATAGGCCTCACCCGAGAAAATCAGCAGCGACTTGTTCTGCGCCTTCCAGCCAAAACGCGTGACGGTGCCATCGTTGCCGTTGGCGTTGACGTGACCTTTGATTCCGTTATTAGCTTTCACTCCGCCAGGATCGCTCGCTAGGTTGTTCCGGATGGTTGTGTCGGTGATCGCTTCGATCAACCCTGCGCCGAAAGTGGGCGTAGGAATTCGGAGGATCACGTTGTGGTTGGCCTGCTGCGCGGCGAAGTCCGGCTGCTGAATAGCACAGCCGATTGGTTTGTCAGCGCGGCCGGCAATGGTGAAAATATCATGCACTCCGCCGTCCGGGCTGCCGTCCGCGTGCCTGATGAACCGCGCTTCGCGGACTGGTCCACTTGAGGTGATGAAAGAAGGCACCGTATTTCCAGGCGCTATGGTCGAAGCACGGGCGAGCTGGGGATTGACCGCGGGGCTAGATCCTCCCAGGGCCGGCTGGATATGGCAACCGCCGCAAGAATCCAGATTGAAACGCGGGCCGAGTCCATCGGCAACCGCTTCCACCTGAGAGAACTGTGGTACCCCGTGATTATTGAAGAAGTCCAGTTCACCAGGTGTGAGGCCGCCGATAGCTGCGCCCGCGCCAGCGGTGCCGCCACGGGGACCGGGATCGGACTGCGCAAAACAGCATGTTGCCGTTAACAGGGCAGCTAGGCACATCCATTCGCGTGCGACTTTGAAAACCTTGACAACGTTCATAGACACTCCCTCCCAATTTCTGCGCCGCATGTTTGCGCGAACAGAAGTTGGTGTTGACGGTATCGATTTTTTATTCTTGCTGTGACCGACGCTGGACTGGTTTCCTGTGGTCGCGCCATGACGTTAGAGGTGTGTTACCGCGCGAGCTACTGACCTCCGGGCCAAAAAAAGTACAGAGAACCGCTTGGTCTACACGGGAAAGAGACTGAAACAAAGGACAGGTCGGAAATAGTCTGGCCGCTACCCGAAACTTTGGGAACGACCGCAATATACATTTTGAATAAAACACCGGGTGATGTAATAAGGGAAAAGCAGCGGCGCAGGATTACTACCGAGTGGCCAGGCGACCTTGCGGCCGCCCGGCCCTCTCAGAACTGGGCGTGAAGGTTTCCCTTCACCCAGCTCAAGCCCTTCGAACGCCTCTTTAGGGGAGACGCGGTTTCGAAACAGGAAAACGCTGACGATGAACCCGGTCATGGCACTCGGGATGAAGTAAAACGCAGTTCGTGGCACCAGTGGAACCACCCATCACACGGGGGACGCAGTAATGAAGGCGCCAGCCTGTGATCCGGGTGATTGTTGTATAGCACTGCGTGCAGAGTCCACGTTGCTCATACCAGAGATAGCGAAGAGTGCGGATACCCCGAAACGTTTCCAGCATGTGAGCCCCTTCGCGTTCTTCGAAGTAGGTTTCATAGGTTGGATCGTACGGGTTCGCTTCGCTTTTAACCTTGACGTGCCGTTTGATGGGAGTGCTCTTGGCGTAGTACAGCCAGACTTTAGTTGGCCGTCCTTCGTCATCGCAGGTTTCACCGAAGAAGGACCAGTCACGATTCCCGCGTCGGTCAAAGTATTTCGGTTTGAACCAGCGCGGGCTTTTGTTCGGGTGCCTTCGTCGTGCCCATTGCCACAGACTAGAGAAGATGTTGCCATCCACGTGTCCGAACGTGCGTTTGCTCACCACGTGCCGATGATAGTTCGCCCAACCGCGAATCTTTGGGTTGAGTTGATCGATCAGATCGGCGGCAGACACGCCATGTGCGTCTTTGATGATTCTTCGGATGCCCTTCAGGAAGGTTCCAACATTCTTCTTGGAAGGCGTGATGAACAGTTTCCCGTTGGGATACCTGCGCACATTTTGTCCGAGGAAATCAAAGCCGTGCTCCACGTGCGTAATGACGGTCTTTGTCGGAGAAAGTTCAAGACCTCGTCGTTGCAGGAACTGTTCGACCAGGGGCTTGATTTCTCCTTCCAGTAATTCTTTCGATTTACTGGTGATGACGAAGTCATCCGCGTAACGGACGAGATTGACACAGGGTTTCTCACCTCCAAGGGACTTGAGACGTTTTCCTGCTGGGTATTTTTCCTGCAAGAGTCGTTCGAGTCCGTCCAGCGCGCAGTTAGCGAGCGCAGGGGAGATAATTCCACCCTGGGGAGTCCCGTCCGTCGTTTCGTGAAGAACGTGTTTTTCCATGTACCCGGATTTCAACCACTTTTGGAGAATGACTCGGTCCATCAGGACATGAGCCAAAAGCCAATCGTGTGAAATCTTGTCGAAACAGGACTTGATGTCGCCCTCCAGAATCCACTGCGTGTTGGCGCTTCTCAGTGCTTTGAAGCACTGTTCCATCGCATCGGCGCAGGACCGCTGCTGACGAAACCCATAGGAGTTTTTATCAGCAGTGGTTTCTACAACGGGGGCGAGTGCGAGCAGATACAGTGCCTGCTGCGCTCGATCCTTCATCGTGGGAATTCCGAGTGGGCGCATCGTTTTGCCGTCCGACTTCGGGATGTAAACACGTCGTAGGGGCCGAGATCGATAACCCCTACGCTTCAGTGCATGTACTGCCTGTGTTTTCTTCTCTGGTGTGTCCCAAATTTCTTGGTCCACACCGGGGGTTGCCTTGCCATTGTTTTCCGTCACTCGTCGAACGGCGAGAACCTTGCCGCTGTAGGAGTGGGTTAGCAAATGTTGCAAGGCTCGCACCCTGCCCCATCTGCTTTCCTTCGTGGCCTGCACGATACGCACTTGGAGTCGGCGAACATTGCGGTGGATGGTTGGCCAGTTGATGGCATACCATTCCGCCGCTTCGCGTGAGACCGCACCAACAGCTTGCGCTGTCGTCATCTGCTTTGCCTCATGAGCCGATTAGTCAAGTTCTCTCGTGGGAAGCACCATAAAGGGAAGTCAGCCCGCTTTCG
>Ga0209647_1000096_pt1 | contig 73015 bp, 69 predicted proteins | sample GraSoi_2013_60cm_FD_185827 | JGI IMG/M metagenome (GOLD analysis project Ga0209647, IMG submission 185827) | Grasslands soil microbial communities from the Angelo Coastal Reserve, California, USA - Sample 9_17_2013_60cm (SPAdes) (version 2) | ecosystem: Environmental > Terrestrial > Soil >...
GGGCGCCTCACCTCGGAGATGGTGATCAAGGCGGCGCAGATGGGGATCCCGGTGCTGGTGTCGCGCTCCGGGCTCACCAAGATGGGCCACGAGGTCGCCACGCGCGTCGGCCTCACGATGATCGGGCGCGCCGTGGGCAAGCATTTCCTGCTCTTCACCGGCGCGCACCGCCTGGTGAAGGCGCCGGCCCATGCCTGAGCCGGGCGAAGGGGTCGTCCGCTGCCACTGCGGCGGCATCGAGATCGCGGCCGCGTTCCCGTCGCGATTCTGCAGCCACTGCTATTGCTGGAGCTGCCGCACCACCCACTCCGCGGGCGTGGTCACGTGGATCGGCTTCAAGCGCTCGCAGGTGCGTTTCGTGAAAGGGGAAGACCTCGCGCGCGATTACCTCTCGTCCAAAGGCACGCATCGGCGCTTCTGCGGAAACTGTGGCACGCGTCTCACGTTCGAATCCGGCCACGGCCAATGGGCCGACGAGGTCCATTTGCCGCTTGCGCTCTTCGTGACGCCCGTCGACCGGATGCCCGAGGGCAATTCATTTCCGCAGGAGCGCCCGTCCTGGGCGCCCTTCCACGCCGATGCCGACGATTGAAGTCACCGGCGTGGTGCTCGCCGGCGGGCAGGGCAGCCGCATGGGCGGCGTCGACAAGGGCCTGCAACCGTTTCGCGGCAAGCCGATGGCGGCGCACGTGATCGAGCGGCTCGCGCCGCAGGTCGACGAACTCCTCGTCAACGCGAACCGCAATGCCGAGGCCTACGCGAGCTTCGGTCACCGCGTCGTCGCCGACGAGATCGAAGGATTCGCGGGCCCGCTCGCGGGTTTCGAGCGAGGACTCGCGCATGCGCAGGGCGCGCTGGTCGTGACGGTGCCCTGCGATTCGCCCTTCCTGCCCCTCGACCTGGTGGCGCGGCTGCGCACGGCGCTCGAGGGCGGCGGGGCGGAGCTCGCGGTCGCCAAGACCGGCGAGCAGGCGCACCCGGTCTTCTCGCTCATGCGCCGCGCCGTGCTGCCATCGTTGCAGCGGTTCCTCGCCGGCGGCGAGCGCAAGATCGACCGCTGGTACGCGGCGTTGAGCGTGGTAGAGGTCTCTTTCGACGACGAGGCCGATGCGTTCCTCAACATCAACACCCGCGACGAGCTCGCCGGCCTCGAGCGGTAGAATCGCGACCTCGACGATGACGCCATGAACGACCTCACCATTACCCAGGCCTCCTGCGCCGACGACTACGACCCGAACTCGATGCCGGTCGCGAAGGCGCGCGAGTTCATCCACCGCTTCCTCGCGCCGGTGGACGGCGTGCTGCGGGTGCCGGTGCGCACCGCGCTCGGCCGCGTGCTCGCCGAAGACATCCTCTCGCCGGTCGACGTTCCCGCGCACCGCAATTCCGCGATGGACGGCTGGGCGATGCGCGCCGCGGACCTCGATCCCGCGAAAGAGACGACGCTCACCGAGATCGGCGCCTCGTTCGCGGGCAAGCCCTTCGGCGGCAAGATCGCGGCGGGCCAATGCGTACGCATCATGACCGGGGGTGTGGTGCCCGAAGGCGCCGACACCGTGGTCATGCAGGAACGCGCGAAGGCGAATGGCAAGTCGATCGCTTTCGCAGCGGGGCAGAAGCAAGGGCAGAACGTGCGCGAAGCGGGCGAGGACTTGAAGGCGGGGTCGGTCGCGCTTCGCAAGGGACGCATCGTGCGCCCCGCGGAGCTCGGCCTCATCGCCTCGCTCGGCGTGGGCGAGGTCGCGGTGTGCCGGCCCCTGCGCGTCGCCTTCTTCTCCACGGGCGACGAGCTCAAGTCGGTCGGCACCGCGCTCGGCGCCGGCGAGATCTACGACTCCAATCGCTACACCATTCACGGCATGCTCGCGCGCCTGGGGTGCGAGGCGCTCGACATGGGCGTGGTGCGCGACGATCCGGCGCTGCTCGAAAAGGCATTCCGGGAAGCGGCGGCGAGCGCGGACGTGGTGATCACGAGCGGTGGAGTCTCGGTGGGCGAGGCGGACTTCGTGAAAACGATGCTCGGCAAGCTGGGCGAGGTGGTCTTCTGGAAGATCGCGATGAAGCCGGGGCGCCCGCTCGCCTACGGCAAGATCGGCGCGGCGCATTTCTTCGGGCTGCCCGGCAATCCCGTCTCCGTGATGGTCACCTTCTACCAGTTCGTGCGCGATGCGCTGCTGGTCCTCATGGGCGCGCATCCGGTCGAGCCGGTGCCGACCTTCACCGCGACCTGCAGCGCGCGCCTGAAGAAGGCGCCGGGGCGCACGGAATTCCAGCGCGGCGTCCTCACGCGCGAGGCCGACGGGCGCTTGAGCGTGCGCCCGACCGGCGAGCAGGGCTCGGGAATCCTCAAGTCGATGAGCGACGCCAACTGTTTCATCATCCTCGGGGACGCGACCGGCAACGTCGAGCCGGGCACGGCGGTGGAAGTCCAGCTGCTCGAGGGAATCGTATGAACGACACGGCGCGGCCGCGATCCTCGACACGGCGATGGCGCTGTCGAGCCTTTCGCTGCTCGATGCCGACCCCCTGATCCTTCCGCGGGAGCGCTGAGCGGGCCGAATCAGAGGCCCAGCAGCGGCGCGAGCGCGTTCGCGGCCAGCAGCGGCTGCGCCGGTCCCGAGAGCGCCACGGTTCCCTTCTGCAGCACGACGAGGCGATCGGCGTTGTCGGCAACGCGGCGATAGTTGCGGTCGACGATGAGCGTGGCGACACCGGCGGCGCGAATCTGCCCGATCACCTGCCAGACCTCGCGCACGATGAGCGGCGCCAGGCCCTCGGTCGCCTCGTCGAGGATCAGGAGATCGGGCTGCGTCATCAGCGCCCGGCCGATCGCCAGCATCTGCTGCTCGCCGCCCGAGAGTTGCGCGCCGGGCTGCTCGAGCCGTCCGCCGAGACGCGGGAACGAGGCGAGGATCCGCTCGAGCGTCCACGCGGTGGCGCCCACGCGCGCGCTACGCGCGGCCATCACCAGGTTCTCGCGCACCGAGAGGTTGGGAAACACGCCGCGACCCTCGGGAACATAGGCGACGCTGCGGCGCGCGATCTCGTGCGGCCGCGCGTGCGACACGTCCGCGCCGGCGAGCGTGATGCGCCCTTCGCGCTCGCGCACGAGGCCAAGGATGGCCCGAATCAGCGTCGACTTGCCCATGCCGTTGCGCCCGAGGAGGCCCACCGTCTCGCCGCGCCCGACTTGAAGGTCGACGCCGTGCAGCACGTGGCTCGAGCCGTACCACGCGTGGACACCGCGCGCGTCGAGAAGCGGTTGCGCGGCCGCGCTCATGCCGCTTCCCCCAGATACGCCGTCTGGACCTCGTGGTTCGCGCGCACCGCCGCGGGACCGTCCGATGCGATCACCGCCCCGTCCACCAGCACCGTGATGCGATCGGCGATTCGGAACACCGCGTCCATATCGTGCTCGACGAGAAGGATCGCGTGCCCCGACCGCAGGCCCGCGAGGAGCTCGAGCATGCGCCCGGTCTCCTCGGCTCCCATCCCGGCGAGCGGCTCGTCGAGCAGCAGCACCTGCGGATCCGTGGCGAGGCACATCGCGATCTCGAGCTGCCGCTTCTCGCCGTGGGAGAGAAACCCCGCCTCGCGGTCGAGCACGCCGTCGAGGCCCGCGCGCGACGCGGCCTGGCGCGCGGCCGCGCCGCTCACGTCGCAGCGCGAGGCCGCGGACCACCACTGCCAGGGGCGCTGGTGGCGCGCCTGCGCGGCGAGGCGGCAGTTCTCCAGCACGCTGAACTGCGGAAAGATCGTGCTTCGCTGGTAGCTGCGCCCGAGCCCGGCGCGCGCGCGGCGCGGCTGCGTCCAGCGCGTCACATCGACGCCGTGCAGCTCCACCGTTCCGGACGAAGCCTCGATCTCGCCGGAGAGCACGCCGACGAGCGTCGACTTTCCCGCGCCGTTGGTGCCGATGAGGGCGTGCACCTCGCCGCGGGCGAGCTCGATCGAGACGTCGTTCACGGCGACCACGCCGCCCCAACGACGTCGGATCGAACGGGCGCGCAGCACGATCTCGTGCGCGCTCATTCCGGGTTGCGCGCCACGCGGCGCAAGAGGGCCGGCAAGCCGGCGAGCCCGCGCGGCAGGAGCGCCACGCACAGGATGATCGAGGCCCCCACGCCCAGATGCCAGTGGCGCGCGAAGTCGCCGAAGATCGCCTGGGACTTGAAGAGCTCCTGCAGCAGCGAAAAGGCGAAGGCGCCCAGCACGGCGCCCTGCAGGTTTCCCATTCCGCCCAGGATGATCATCATCAGCGCGGTGCCCGAGACGTGCCAGCTCATGAGCTCGGGATTCACGAAGCCGTCCTTCACCGCGAAGAGAAACCCGGCGACACCGGCGACCATGCCGGAAATGACGAAGGCGGCGAGCTTGTACGGGTAGGTGGAGAAGCCCGCGGCGCGCATGCGCTGCTCGTTCACGCGGATCCCGGCGAGCGCGCGCCCGAAGCGCGAGCGCAGCAGCACCGCGAGCGCGACGAACACCGTCGCGAGCGTGGCGAGCACGAAGTAGTAGAAGGGCTTGGCCTTCGCGAGGTCGACCAGTACCACGCCTCCGAGCGTGAACGTCGGCACGAGGTTCAGGTAGATGCCGTCGGTGCCCCCGCCGAGCGGCGTATCGTGCGCCACGTAGTACGCCATCTGCGAGAAGGCGAGCGTCACCATGATGAAGTAGACGCCGCGCGTGCGAATCGACAGCGATCCCATGAAGAGCGCGTAAAGCGCGCTCGCCCCGACCGCCGCGGGCGCGAGCCACCAGATCGACGCCGGAGCATCCTGCGGCGTGAGGCGCACGACCGCATAGGCAGCGATGCCGAAGAACGCCGCCTGCCCGAAGCACACCAGTCCCACCTGCCCCACCAGCAGCTCGAGCGACAGCGCGAAGATCGCGAACACCATCATCTTGGTGACGAGGTCGACGCCGAACTTGCCGCCGAAGAGCGGAAAGAGCGCCAGGGCGAGGATGGCGGCGGCCCACGCCGCGTGGCGCGGGTTCACGATTTCAGGTCGCCTTGAAGAGCCCGCCGGGCTTCCACAGCAGCACGAGGGCCATCAGCACGTAGACGAGGACGCCCGCCGCCTGCGGGAAAAGCACCTTGCCGAAGGTATCCACGACGCCCACCAGCAGCGCCGCGGCGAGCGCGCCGCGCACCGAGCCGATGCCGCCGATCACCACCACCACGAAGCAGATGATGAGCACCTGGTTGCCCATGCCGGGATAGACCGACGACACGGGTGCGGCGAGCATGCCGGCCAGCGCCGCGAGCGCCACGCCGGCGGCGAACATCACGCGATAGAGCAGCCGCACGTCGATGCCGAGCGACTGCACCATCTCGCGGTTGCTGCTGCCGGCGCGGATCATCATCCCCAGGCGCGTGCGCGAGATCACCACGTACATGCCTGCGGCCAGCGCGACGCACACCGCGGAAATGAAGAGCCGGTACACGGGATAGGTCATGAGGTCGCCGAGCGCGACGCTGCCCGAGAGCCAGTCGGGCGCCTTCACGCCGTGCACGTCGTCGCCCGCGAGGAGGCTGCGCAGCTCCTCGAAAACCAGGATGAGCCCATAGGTCATGAGCACCTGCTGCAGGTGGTCGCGCTCGTAGAGGAAGCTGAAGAACGCCCACTCGAGCATGTAGCCCAGGATCACCGCGATCACGAGACCCGCGGCGAGCGCGGCGAAGAAACCCCACCCCGCGTGAGGCGCGAATGCCGGCACGAGCGCGTACGCCATGTACGCCCCGATCATGTAGAAGCTGCCGTGAGCGAGGTTGATCACGCCCATGATGCCGAAGATGAGCGTCAACCCCGAAGCGACGAGAAACAGCAGCAACCCGTACTGGACGGCGTTAAGGCATTGGACCAGGAACGTCGCTACGTCCATGCGGGGTTGCCGCGGCCGGGCCTGCTCACATCTTGCAGCCGCGGCCCGGGTCGGCGAGCGCCTTGGTGGCGATGCCGATCACCTTGTTCTCCTTGCCGACCACTTGCCGCAGGTAGATGTCCTGCACCGGGTTGTGGCTCGCGCCCATGGTGAAGGGGCCGCGCGGGCTGTCGACCTTCGCCGCCTCGATCGCCTTGGCGAAGTCCGCCTTGCGGGTCACGTCGCCCTTGGTCGCGTTCAGGCCAATGGCGAGCATCTGCGCCGCGTCGTAGCCCTGTACCGCGTAGACATCGGGCTGGATCTTGTAGGCCTTCTCGTAGGCCGCGCGAAAAACCTTGTCCTTCGCGTTGTCCAGGCCGTCGCCGTAGTGCAGCGTGGTAAGCAGGCCATCGGCGTCGGCGCCCTGCGCCTCGAGCGTGCCGTCGGTGATGAAGCCCGCGCCCAATAGCGGGACGCTCGCCTTCAATCCGGCGGCGGCATAGTCCTTCACGAACTTGACCGCCCCGCCGCCGGCGAAGAACGTGTAGACAATATCGGGGCGCGTCGCCGCGATCTCGGTGAGCAACGGCTGGAACTCGACGTTCGGGAAAGGCAGGCTCAATTCCTTGACGACCTGGCCGCCGCCCTTCTCGAAGGCTTCCTTGAAGGCGCCGACGGATTCGTCGCCCGCCGCGTATTTCCACGTGATGGTGACCGCCTTCTTGTAGCCGCGCTTGGCGGCGACCTCGCCCATCGCGTAGCCCGGCTGCCAGTTGGAGAACGAGCTGCGGAAGATGTTCGGCCCGCACATCGCGCCGGTGACCGCCGCCGCGCCCGCGTTGGGCACGATGAGCAGCGTGTCGTTGTCCTTGGCGACCTTCGCCATGGCCATCGCCACTCCCGAGTGCACGGTGCCGATGAGGACGTCGACGTTGTCGCGCTTCACCAGCTTGTTGGTGTTGTCGGTGGCCTTCGACGGATCGGATTCGTCGTCGACCTTGAAGTACTCGATCTCGCGCCCGCCGATCTTGCCGCCCTGCTCCGCGACGTAGAGCCGGAAGCCGTTCTCGATCGCGGTGCCCAGGGCGGCATAGGTCCCCGAGTACGGCAGCATCAGGCCTACCTTGATCTTCGGCCCCTGCGAGTTCGCCTGGAGCGCGATCGCCCCGGCGGCAAGCGCGGCGATGGCCGCAAAGAGAGTGGCTCGTTTCATGGTTTCCTCTTCCTCGATCGAACGGGTTGGGGCTGGCGAATGTTAGCGCGATCCGGCGAATCGCACCGACGCCCGGATCACGGCGTCGGGCTGGTCGCGATGCGGCGAATGCCCGCAGTGCTCGATCTCGATCAGCTCGGCCCTGGGCACCGCGTGGCCGATCCGCCGGATCTGCTCCATCGTGCCGTACTCGTCGTCCACGCCCTGAAGGGCTAGCACGGGACAAGAGATCGACGCGATCTCGCGCTCGATCGTCCACGACCGGAACGCGTCATCGAGCCAGATGTCGTTCCACCCCCAGAACGCGGAGTCGGGATTGTCGTGATGGCGGGAGAGCTTGTCGCGCAGGTCGGCATCCCGGTAGGCGGTGCGGGCGCGCTCGATGCTCGTGATCGCGACGTCCTCGACGAAAACGTGCGGCGCCGCGACGATGAGCCCGGCGACGCGCCCGGGGAATCGCGCCGCGTAGAGGAGCGCGATCGATCCGCCGTCGCTGTGGCCGTAGGTCCAGATAGGCGCGTCCCCCACGCCCGCGGCGTCGAGGACAGCGGGCAGCACCTCGTGCGCCTGCCGGTGCATGAAGTCGACTCCCCAGCGTTCGTCCGCCGCGCGCGGCGTGGACTTGCCATAGCCGGGACGCGAGTAGACCAAGGCGCGCATGCCGAGCGCGCTCGCGAGGCGCGCCGGGAAATCGCGCCACATCGAAAGCGAACCGAGTCCCTCGTGCAGGAACACGAGCACGGGACCGGCCTGCGCTCCGGCCCACTCATACTCGACGCGGACCGTGCGGCCGGCCCATTCGATGTGCGCGAGCACTAGGCCCGGCTCTTCGCCGCTTCGCGCTCGCGGAGGCGAAAGCGCTGGATCTTGCCCGTGGCGGTCTTGGGAAGCTCGGCGATGAACTCGATGAGGCGCGGATACTTGTATGGAGCGAGCAGGCCTTTCACGAACTCCTTCAGCTCCCTCTCGAGCTCGGGCGAATGCGCCCCGCCCGGCTTGAGGACGACGAAGGCCTTCGAGCGCGTGAGCTGGTTCTCGTCGGGCACGCCGATTACCGCCGCCTCGAGCACGGCCGGATGCTTCATCAACGTCGCCTCGACTTCGAAAGGCGACACGTACTGGCCACTCACCTTCAGCATGTCGTCGGTGCGCCCGGCGTAGACGTAGTTGCCCGCGGCGTCGCGCTGGTACTTGTCGCCGCTCTTGGTCCAGGCGCCCTGGAAAGTCTCGTGCGACTTGGCGCGATTCGCCCAGTACATGAGCGCCGCGCTCGGACCGCGAATGTAGAGGTCCCCGATCTCGCCGTCGGCGACCGGGCGGCCGTCCTCGCCGCGAAGCTCGATGTCGTAGCCGGGTACCGGCCGGCCGGTGGTGCCGTAGCTCACGTTCCCCGGCCGGTTGGAGAGGAAGATGTGCAGCATCTCGGTCGAGCCGATGCCGTCGATCACCTCGCAGCCGTAGTGCGCGGTGAAGCGTTCGCCCAGCTCGCGCGGCAACGCTTCGCCCGCCGAGGAGCACAGGCGAAGCGCCACGGCGCCCTTCGCCGGCAGGTTGGGCGAGGCGAGCATGCCCGCATAGCCCGTGGGCGCGCCGAAGAACATCGTCGGCTTGTGCCCGGTCCAGCGCTTGAAGACGGCATCGGGCGTCGGACGCTCCGCCATGAGGAGGACGCTCGCGCCCACCGAGAGCGGGAAGCTCAACGCGTTGCCGAGCCCGTAGGCGAAGAACAGCTTCGCCGCGGAGAAACACACGTCGCGCTCGGTCATCCCGAGCACCGCCTTGCCGTAGAGCTCCGCGGTCCAGTAGGGATTGGCGTGGGTGTGCAGCGCCCCCTTCGGGCGCCCGGTCGAGCCCGACGAGTAGAGCCAGAAGGCGATGTCCTCGGGTCCGGTGGGCGCGGGACGATCGAGCGGAGCATTCGCGGCGAGCGCATCGCGCAGCGCGACGCCATGCTTCGGCAACGCGCCTTCGGGCCGCGAGACCATCAGGAACGCGAGCTCGTGCGGCGCCTGCTGCATCGCCTTGTCGAGCATCGGCAGGAGCGCCTGCGAGACGAGCGCGCCCCGGGCGCGGCAATGCCCGAGGATGTAGGCGTAGTCGTCCGCCGAAAGCAGCGTATTCACCGCGACCGGCACCACGCCCGCGTAGAGCGCGCCGAGGAAGGCGACGGGCCAGTCGTTGTTGTCGTGCATGAGGAGCAGGACGCGCTCCTCGCGGCGCAGGCCGAGGGCGCCGAGCGCGGCCGCCATGCGGCGCACACGCTCGTCGAGCTCGCCATAGGTCATGCGCCCGTGGTCGTCGATGTAGGCGATCGATTGCGCGCGGCCGCGGTTCGCCTCGAGCAGGTGCTGCGCGAAGTTGAAGCGATCGCCCGGCGGGGGCGGCACGCTCGCGTTCATGGCTTGTCTCCCTGAGGCATCATAGCCGACATGAATGCACCCGCGCCCGCCGTCGATTACCGGGTCCACCCCGCCGGCTACCGCCACTGGAAGCTCTCCTTCGACGGCCCGGTCGCGACCCTGGCGATGGACGTCGCTGAGGATGCGGGGTTGCGTCCCGGCTACAAGCTCAAGCTCAACTCCTACGATCTCGGCGTGGACATCGAGCTCGCCGATGCGCTCAACCGCATCCGCTTCGAGCATCCCGAGGTTCGCTCGGTGATCCTCACGAGCCTCAAGGAGCGCATCTTCTGCTCGGGCGCGAACATCTTCATGCTGGGCCTCGCGAGCCACGCGTGGAAAGTCAACTTCTGCAAGTTCACCAACGAGACGCGCAACGCCATCGAGGACGCCTCGCGCCACTCGGGGATCAGCTTCGTCGCGGCGCTGAACGGCACTTGCGCGGGCGGCGGCTACGAGCTGGCGCTCGCCTGCGACGAGATCGTCCTGGTCGACGACCGATCGTCGGCCGTGTCGCTTCCCGAAGTCCCGTTGCTGGGGGTGCTGCCGGGCACCGGAGGCTTGACGCGCTTGTCGGACAAGCGCCGCGTGCGCCACGACCACGCCGACGTCTTCTGCACCACCGCCGAGGGCGTGCGCGGCCAGCGCGCCGTCGATTGGAAGCTGGTCGATGCGCTCGCCAAGCCCGGGCAGTTCGCCGAGGTCGTGCGCGAACGCGCGCTGGCGCTCGGCCGCACGAGCACGCGCGCGGGCGCGAAGGCCGTGGCGCTGGCGCCGCTCGCACGCAATTACACAGGCGACCGGCTCGACTATGAATGGGTGAAGGTCGCAATCGATCGCGCGCGGCGCTCGGCGACGCTCACTGTCAGGGGTCCGGGAACGGACGCTCCACGGGACCTCGCCGCGATCGAAGCGGCGGGAGCGCTCTGGTGGCCGCTCGCGATGGCGCGCGAGCTCGACGACGCGATCCTGACGCTGCGCACCAACGAGCTCGACATCGGCACCTGGATTCTCAAGACCGAGGGCGACGCCGCCGCCGTGCTGGCGTGCGACGCCGCGCTCAAGGCCCACGAGGCCAACGGCTTCGTGCGCGAGGTGATCGGCTTGCTGCGGCGCGCCTTCGCTCGCCTCGACGTCTCCTCGCGCACGCTCTTCGCGCTGGTCGAGCCCGGTTCGTGCTTCGCCGGGACGCTCGCCGAGCTCTCGCTCGCCGCGGACCGTACCTACATGCTCGCCCTGCCCTCCGACGCGCGCGCACCCGCGATCGCGCTCTCGGAGATGAATTTCGGCGCGTATCCGATGGTGAACGGCCGCTCGCGGCTGGCGCGCCTCTTCAACGGCGATGCCGCGGAGCTCGAGAAAGCGCGTGCCACGATCGGGCAGCCGCTCGACGCGGCGGCCGCCGCCGCCGCGGGGCTTGTCACCGCGACGCCGGACGATATCGACTGGGACGACGAGATCCGCATCGCGCTCGAGGAGCGGGCGTCGATGTCGCCCGACGCGCTGAGCGGCCTCGAGGCCAACCTGCGCTTCGGCGGCGCGGAGACGATGGAGACGCGCATCTTCGGGCGCCTCGCCGCGTGGCAGAACTGGATCTTCGGCCGCCCGAATGCCGTGGGCGACAAGGGCGCGCTCAAGGTCTACGGCAAGGGCGAGAAGGCCGCCTTCGACTGGAACCGCGTATGAACAACAGGCGCGAGAAATGAGCGTAATCGACTACGCCGCCCGCATCCCCAACAACGTCGACCTGGCCGGCGACCGCGCGCTGCAACGCGCGCTCGAGCACTGGCAGCCCAACTTCATCGAGTGGTGGCGCGACATGGGGCCCGAGGGCTCGCACGATTTCGACGTCTACCTGCGCACCGCCACCAGCGTGGAGGCCGACGGCTGGGCGCATTTCGGCTACGTGAAGATGCCCGACTACCGCTGGGGCATTTTCCTCGCGCCCGCGGCCGCGGAGCGCAAGATCCATTTCGGCGACCACCTGGGCGAGGACGCGTGGCAGGAGGTTCCCGGCGAGCATCGCGCCAACCTGCGCCGCATCATCGTCACCCAGGGCGACACCGAGCCCGCCTCGGTCGAGCAGCAGCGCCATCTGGGCCTCACTGCCCCGAGCCTCTACGACCTGCGCAACCTCTTCCAGATCAACGTCGAGGAAGGCCGTCACCTGTGGGCGATGGTTTACCTGCTGCACCGCCACTTCGGCCGCGATGGGCGCGAGGAGGCCGAGGCGCTCCTCGCGCGGCGCTCCGGCGACGCGGACAACCCGCGCATCCTCGGCGCCTTCAACGAACGCACGCCCGACTGGCTCGCGTTCTTCATGTTCACGCACTTCACCGACCGCGACGGCAAGTTCCAGCTCAAGGCGCTCGCCGAATCGGGGTTCGACCCGCTCGCGCGCACCACGCGCTTCATGCTCACCGAGGAGGCGCACCACATGTTTGTGGGCGACGCCGGCATCTCGCGCGTGATCCAGCGCACCTGCGAAGCGATGAACGAGCTGGGCACCGACGATGCCGCGAAGCTGCGCGCGGCCGGCGTGATCGACCTGGCGACCGTGCAGCGCTACCTCAACTTCCATTACAGCGTGACGCTCGACCTCTTCGGGGCCGACGAGTCGAGCAACGCGGCGACCTTCTACGCCTCGGGCCTCAAGGGCCGCTTCGACGAGGCCAAGCGCGAGGGCGACCATCGGCTTCACGCGCAGACCTACGAGATCCTCGAGGTGAAGGACGGGCGCCTCGCACCGCGGAGCGTGCCGATGCTCAACGCCCTGAACGAGGTGCTGCGCGACGATTTCGTGCGCGATTCGCTGAGCGGCGTCGAGCGCTGGAACCGGCGCATCGAGAAGACCGGCGTCGCCTCGCGCCTCATGCTGCCGCACAAGGCCTTCAACCGGCGCATCGGCACGCTCTCGGGCGTGAGCGTCTCTCCCCAGGGCGAGGTGCTCGCGCGCGAAGCGTGGGAGAAGCGCGCGGGCGAGTGGCTGCCGAGCGACGCCGATCGCGCGTTCGTCGCCTCCCTCATGGGCCGCGTCGTCGAGCCGGGGCGCTTCGCCGGCTGGATCGCGCCGCCCGCCACCGGCATCGACGGCAAGGGCGTGGATTTCGAGTACGTGCGCTTCGGCTGATGACGCTCAATATCGAGCGCGGCTCGAAGGGCGTCGTGCGCATCGAGATGGCGCGTCCCGAGGTGCTGAACGCCTTCGACGAGGCGATGATCGCCGAGCTCGACCACGCCTTCGCGGCCCAGGGCGCCGATCCCGCGGTGCGCGTGATCGTGCTCGCGGGACAGGGGAAGGCGTTTTCCGCGGGCGCCGACCTCAACTGGATGAAGCGCCTGAGCGAGGCGGACGAAGCGGCCAACCTCGAGGATGGGCGGCGCTTCGCCGGCATGCTGCACCGGATCGCGGCCGTGCCGAAACCGACGATCGCGCGGGTGCACGGCGTTTCACTGGGAGGTGGCGTCGGGCTCGCCTGCGCGTGCGACTTCGTGATCGCGGGCGAGAAAGCGCGCTTCGCCGTGACCGAGGCGCGCTTCGGCCTCGCCTCCGCCGTGATCGCACCCTACCTCGTCAACGCGGTGGGGCGGCGCCACGCACAACGCCTGGCGTTGAGCACGGCGCAAATCGGCGCCGCGGAGGCGCTTGCGATCGGCCTGGTGCACGAAGTGGCGGCCGAGGATCGCCTCGATGCCGCGGTGGATGCGCTCGCGACGCAGCTTCGCGCGAGCGGGCCGCGCGCGATTGCCGAGATCAAGGAGCTCTACGGCAAGCTTCCCGGTGGCCCGATCACCGCGGAGTTACGCGAGCATACCGCGCGCACTATCGCCCGCATACGCGTGACCGACGAAGCGCGCGAGGGGTTCGCCGCGTTCCTCGCCAAGCGCCCCGCGCGCTGGATCGAAGGCGACTAGACTCGGAGCCTCGTCATGGAACGTCGCGAATTCGTCACGCTGTGCGCCACGTCCGCCGCTGCAGCGGCCGTCCCCGAGGCGCGCGGCGAATCGCTCAGCGCGCGCATGTACTCGCGTGCCAAGCTGGTCGACGAATCGCGCGCGCCGCTGCGGCTGAAGTCGCTCAAGGTCGGCATGAACTACGTTTTCGACTATCCGTTCGCCGCCACCCCGTGCTTTCTCCTGCGGCTCGACCGGCCGATCGCGGCGGGCGTCGCGCTCCGCACCGAGACCGGTCAGGCGTACAAATGGGAAGGCGGCATCGGCGAGGGGCGCAGCATCGTCGCGTATTCGGCGATCTGCGCGCACAAGATGACCTATCCGACGCGGCAGGTGAGCTTCATCGGCTATCGCGAGGGCCCAAGTCCCGTCGCCGGGCCAGGCCGCGTCATCACCTGTTGCTCGGACCGCAGCGTCTACGACCCCGCCGCGGGCGCGCGCGTCGTGTCGGGCCCGGCGCCCCAGCCGCTCGCCACGATCCTGCTCGAGCACGATGCCAGGGCCGACGAGACATTCGCGGTGGGCACGTTCGGCGGCGAGATGTTCGCCGAGTTCTTCCGCAAGTACGAATTCCGCCTGCAGCTCGAGATGGGCCCGAGGGCCCGCAGCGAAGCCGGCAAGGAGAGCGTGGTGCGCGCGCTGGAGAACTACAGCGTGCAGTGGGCGAAGTGCTGAAGATTGGGTGACGCCGCGCCACGGCGTCAGATCGAGAAGGTCTCCCCCGCTGCCAGCTCGAGCTGCTTCAGGTCCGCTCCGCGCACGTGGGGCGCGATGAGGCGGATGAATTCGATCGTGTAGCCCCGCAGGTAGGCGCCGCGCTTGTAGGCGAGGCGCGTCGTCTGCGCGGGAAACAGGTGATCGCAATCGAGCGCCCTGAGCCCCTCGTCGCTCGACTTGCGGAAGGCGCGCGAGGAGATGATTCCGACCCCCAGCCCGAGCGTCACGTAGGACTTGATCACGTCGGAATCGAGCGCGGTGAGCGCGATCTCCGGGGCGAGCCCGCGCGCGGCGAAGGCTTTGTCCACCGCTGTCCGGCCCGCGAAGGTCGGATCGTAGGTGACGATGGGATAGGCCGCGATCGCTTCGAGCGTGAGGGGCTTCGCCTTCGCCAGGGCATGGCGTTCGGGAACGACGACGCAGTGGTGCCAGCGATAGCAGGGAATCGTCACCAGCTCGGGCTGTTCCATCAGGGCCTCGGTCGCGATGGCGAGGTCCGCTTCGCCGCTCGCGACCATGCGCGCGAGCTGCTGCGGGTTTCCCTGCAGCAGCTTGAGCTTCACCTCGGGAAAGCGGCGCTTGAATTCCGTGACGATGGGCGGGAGCGCGTAGCGCGCCTGGGTATGCGTGACGCCCACCGCGAGCGTGCCGCGCGCGTGATGCGCGAATTCCTCGCCGATCGACCGCAGGTTCGCGACCTCGGCGAGAATGCGCTCGATGGCCGCGAGCACTTCGCGCCCCGCGTCGGTGATCGCGACGAAACGCCGGCCCTGGCGCACGAAGACCTCGACGCCGAGCTCCTGCTCGAGCGAGCGGATCTGCTTGGAGACGCCCGGCTGGGAGGTGTGGAGCGCTTCCGCGGCATCAGTGACGTTGAGGCCCCGCTGTGCGACCTCGGCGACATAGCGAAGTTGCTGAATATTCATGGGCTTGGCATATTCCTATAAGTTCTCAATATAGCACAATTAAGTATTTTTCAGGAATGACGACTCCCTCTACCATGGCTCTGCAAGGACCACGCAATGATCGAGATCCCCTATTCCATCGCCGGCTTCCTGGTCGGCACCATCGTCGGGCTGACGGGCGTCGGCGGCGGCTCGCTGATGACGCCGCTGCTCGTGCTGGGCTTCGGCATCCCGCCGGTGACGGCCGTGGGGACCGACCTGCTGAACGCGGGCTTCACCAAGATCGGCGGCGCGGCGAGCCACGCGGCGAAGGGACATGTGGATTGGCGTGTGACGGCGCTGCTCGCCTCGGGAAGCGTGCCCGGGGCCCTTCTCGGGCTGCTCGCGCTCTACTTGATGCCGCGCGCGGGCGCATCGACGCAAGTACTGGTCGCGACTTCGCTCGGGATCATGCTCGTCCTCACCGCGCTCTCGCTCGCGTTCCGCGCCAAGCTCAGCGCCTGGGCCCACTCGCACACCGGCCGCGGCTGGCTCGCGCGCCATCAATCCGCGGCGACCGTCGCGATGGGCGCCTTCATCGGGTTGGCGGTCACCCTCTCTTCGGTGGGTGCCGGCGCCATCGGCGTGACGGCCCTGGTGTTGCTCTTCCCCGCGCTCGCCACGACGCGCATCGTCGGGACCGACATCGCGCACGCGGTGCCGATCACGCTGCTCGCCGGATTCGGCCACGCCCTCTTCGGGCACGTGAACTGGTGGCTCCTCGCGAGCCTGCTGATCGGCTCGCTACCCGGGATTTTCCTCGGCAGCCACCTCAGCGCGCGCATCCCCGAGCGGGTCCTGCGCTTTTCCCTCGTCGCGGTGCTTCTTTTCGCGGGGACCAAGCTCCTCCTCGGCTGACATGTACCGCTACGACTCCCTCGACCATGCCCTCGTCGCCGAACGCGTCGCGCAGTTCCGCGACCAGACGCGGCGCTATCTCGCCGGCGAGCTGAGCGACGACGAATTCCGCCCGCTGAGGTTGCGCAACGGCCTCTACATCCAGCGCCACGCGCCGATGCTGCGCGTGGCGATCCCGTACGGCCTGCTCTCCTCGGCGCAACTGCGCGCGCTGGCGCACATCGCCCGGCGCTACGACAAGGGCTACGCCCACTTCACCACGCGCCAGAACCTGCAATACAACTGGCCGAAGCTCGAGGAGGTTCCGGAGATCCTCGCCCTCCTCGCCGAGGTCGAGATGCACGCCATCCAGACCTCCGGAAACTGCGTGCGCAACATCACCCTCGATCACTTCGCCGGCGTCGCCCCCGACGAGATCGTCGATCCGCGCGCCTTCGCCGAGATCCTGCGCCAGTGGTCGACGTTCCACCCCGAGTTCTCGTGGCTGCCGCGCAAGTTCAAGATCGCCGTGAACGGCTCGGTGGGCGACCGCGCGGCCGTGCTGCTGCACGACATCGGCCTGCACTTCGTGCGCGACTCCGCGGGCGAAGTGGGGATCCGCGTCATCGTCGGCGGCGGCATGGGGCGCACGCCGATCGTCGGCCACGTGATTCGTGAGTTCCTGCCGTGGCGCGACATGCTCACCTACGTCGAGGCGATCCTGCGGGTCTACAACCGCTATGGGCGCCGCGACAACCTGTGGAAGGCGCGCATCAAGATCCTGGTGAAGTCGCTCGGCATCGAGGAATTCAGGCGCGAGGTCGAGGCCGAGTGGGCCGAGGTCAAGGATTCGCCCTCGACCCTCACCGACGAGGAGGTCGCGCGCGTCTCCGCGCATTTCGCGCCGCCGCCGTACGAAGACCTGCCGGCGATCGACGCGGCCTACGTCCAATCGCTAGCAGACAGCCGCTCGTTCTCGCGCTGGGCCGAGCGCAACGTCCACCCGCATAGCCGGCCCGGCTACGCTTCGGTCACGCTGTCGCTCAAGAAGACCGGCGTGCCGCCGGGCGACGCCACGGCCGAGCAGATGGATTTCGTCGCCGGCCTTGCCGATCGCTACAGCTTCGGCGAGCTGCGCGTCTCGCACGAGCAGAACCTGATCCTCGCCGACGTGCGCAAACGCGACCTCTTCGCCCTCTGGCAAGCCGCCAAGGCGCAGGGTCTCGCCACCCCGAACGTCGGCCTGCTCACGAATATCGTCTGCTGCCCTGGCGGCGACTTCTGCTCGCTCGCCAACGCGAAGTCGATTCCGATCGCCGAAGCCATCCAGCACCGCTTCGACGACCTCGATTACCTGCACGACATCGGCGAGCTCGACCTCAACATCTCCGGCTGCATGAACTCGTGCGGCCACCACCACATCGGGCACATCGGCATCCTCGGCGTCGACAAGCAGGGCGCGGAGTTCTACCAGGTTTCCATCGGCGGGCGCCAAGGCTCGCAGGCCGCCCTGGGGCAGGTGATCGGCCCGGCGTTCGCCGCGGCCGAAATGCCCGACGTCGTCGCGAAGCTGATCGACACCTACCTCGACGAGCGCCACGAAGAGGAACTCTTCGTCGATACGGTCAAGCGCGTCGGCATCGCACCTTTCAAATCGCGCGTCTACGGCGCCGGACACGGACGGGACGGCGAAGGTGCCGTCTCGCCGGTCAGCGCGGTGGCCTAGGAGCAGCCGTGTCGCAGATCATTCGAAACCGGCGAGTGGAGGAAGATTCCTGGCAAACGCTGGGCGTACAGGCGGGCGAGGAGGTGTCGCAACTTCCCGCCGGCGCCGTCGTCGTGCCGCTCGCGGTGTGGAAAGCGCGCCGGGGGGAGCTTCTCGCACGCGGGCAAGTCGGTGCCTGGCTCAGGCCTGAGGACGATCCCGACGAGCTCGCGGACGATTTCGGAATACTCCCGCTGATCGCGGTCCACTTTCCGAAGGTTGGCGACGGGCGCGGCTACTCGACCGCTGTGCTGCTGCGCCGCCGCGGCTATCGCGGGGAGCTGCGCGCCTTCGGCGACATCGGCCGCGACCAGATCCACTTCCTCGCGCGCGTGGGCTTCGACTCCTTCGGCCTCGGCGTGGGCCGCGATCCGCAGGCGGCGCTCGCCTCGCTCAACGACTTCACGCTCGCCTACCAGGGTGGAGCGGACGATCCCCTGCCGCTGTTCCGCAAGCGCGCGCTCGCCGGAGCGACCCCGCGATGATCCACGCCGAACGCGTCGAACGCGCCCGCCGCCTCCTCGCGGGCATCGAGAAGAACTATTCGCCCTCGGTCCTCGCCTCGAGTTTCGGCGCCGAGGACATGGTGGTCCTCGACCTGATCGCGCGCGACGGCCTGGCCATCGGCATCTTCACGCTCGACACCGGAAGGCTGCCCAAGGAGACGCACGCGCTCATCGCCGAGGTTCGGCACCGCTATGGCCTCGAGATCGACGTCTTCAGCCCGTGGCCCGGGACGGTCGATGCCTTCGTCGAACAGCACGGCATCGACGGCTTCTACGAGGGGGTCGAGCAACGCAAGAGCTGCTGCGCGGTGCGCAAGGTGGAGCCCCTGGCGCGCGCGCTTTCGCGCAAGCGCGGATGGATCACGGGGCTGCGCCGCGCGCAGGCCGAGAGCCGCGCCGAGCTCGCCGAGACCGCGCTCGACCCGGTCCACGGCCTGTGGAAGTTCAGCCCGCTCGCCGACTGGTCCGACGAGGACGTGTGGACCTACCTGCGCGCCAACGACGTCCCCTACAACGCGTTGCACGACCGCGGCTACGCCTCGATCGGATGCGAGCCCTGCACCCGCGCGGTGAAGAAGGGCGAGCACCCTCGCGCCGGTCGCTGGTGGTGGGAGCAGGAGGGCGCCCGCAAGGAGTGCGGCCTGCACGAGATTCCGATCAAGGTCATGGAGAAGGTGGCATGAGCGCAGTGCTCGATGAAGTAGGGTCGGACCGCGGTTTATTGGGCCCTGACCCCATTTCGGGCCGGATCTCGCATCTGGACTTCCTCGAGTCCGAGGCGATTCACGTCATGCGCGAAGTGGTCGCGGAGACACGCAACCCCGCGCTCCTCTTCTCCGGAGGCAAAGACTCGATCGTGATGCTGCGCATAGCGGAAAAGGCGTTCCGCCCCGACCGCTTCCCCTTCCCGCTGCTGCACGTCGACACCGAGCACAACTTTCCCGAGGTGATCGCGTTCCGCGATGCGCGCGCCGCCGAGCTGGGCGAGCGCCTGCTGGTGCGCTCGGTCGACGAATCGATCCGCGCCGGACGAGTCAAGCTGCGCCGCCCCGACGAAAGCCGCAACCCGCACCAGACCGTGACCCTGCTCGACGCAGTGAAGGAATTCGAGTTCGACGCGCTCTTCGGCGGCGCGCGCCGCGACGAGGAGAAGGCGCGCGCCAAGGAGCGCATCCTTTCGCACCGCGACGAGTTCGGCCAATGGGACCCGCGCAACCAGCGCCCCGAGCTCTGGAGCCTTTACAACGCGCGCCTCGCCCCCGGCGAGCACCTGCGCGTGTTCCCGCTTTCCAACTGGACCGAGCTCGACATCTGGCAATACATCGAGCGCGAGGCGCTCGCGGTGCCGCGGATCTACTTCGCGCACGAGCGCGAGGTCGTGGTGCGCAACGGATTGCTCGCGCCCGTGACTTCGCTCACTCCAGCGCGCCCCAGAGAGACTGCGCTCACGCGCCGCGTGCGCTTCAGGACCGTCGGCGACATCACCTGCACCTGCCCGGTCGCATCCGAGGCCGACACGCTCGCGAAGATCATCGCCGAGACCGCGGTCGCCACCATCACCGAGCGTGGCGCCACGCGCATGGACGACCAGACGTCGGACGCGTCGATGGAGTTGAGGAAGCGGGAAGGTTACTTTTGATGGACACTTTGCGCTTCACCACCGCGGGATCGGTCGACGACGGCAAGAGCACGCTCATCGGGCGCCTCCTGCTCGACGCCAAGGGACTGCTCGAGGACCAGCTGGCAGCCGTTGCGAAGACCACCGCGCGGCGCGGCGCGAGCGGCCTCGACCTCGCGCTCTTCACCGACGGGCTCACGCTCGAACGCGAGCAGGGCATCACCATCGACGTCGCCTACCGTTACTTCGCGACGCCGCGGCGCCGCTTCATCATCGCCGACACGCCCGGCCACGAGCAGTACACGCGCAACATGGTCACGGGCTCGAGCACCGCGGATCTCTCCGTCATCCTCGTGGACGCCACGCGCGGAATCTCGACGCAGACGCGCAGGCATGCCGCCGTCGCGGCGCTGCTCGCGATTCCGCAAGTCGTCGTGGCGATCAACAAGATGGACCAGGTGGGGTTCGACCGCGCCGTCTTCGAGGAGATCGGCGCCGATTTCGCCGCGATCGCGCAATCGCTCGGCCTCGGGAAATTCTCCCTCATCCCGATGTCGGCGCTCGACGGCGACATGGTCGTGCGCCGCGGCGAGCGCCTCGGTTGGTACGAAGGCCCGACGCTGCTCGAGGTGCTGGAGTCCGCGCCGGCCGGACGCCCCGCCACACAGCTGCGATTTCCGGTGCAGCTCGTCTCGCGCTCGCGCTTCGGCGGCCGGCGGGAACATCGCGGGTATCTCGGCCGCGTCGAATCCGGAAGCGTCGCGGTCGGCGAGCGCGTCGTCGCCTGGCCGCACGGGATCGAGGCGCGCGTGGACGAGATCGTCACGCTCGACGGAGCGCTGCGCACCGCGGGTGCCGGGCGTTCCGTGACGCTGGTGCTCGACCGCCAGGTCGACATCGCGCGCGGCGACGTGCTGTCGCATGCCGACGACGCGCCCCTGGCACTCCGCCGCTTCGGCGCGCGCCTTACCTGGCTCGACCGCGAGCCGCTTTCCACCGGGCGCCGCTACTGGCTCAAGCACGGGACGCAGACGGTGCGCGCCGGCATCGAGGCCCTCGAATCGCGGTTGGATCTCGCCACGCTGCAGCCCGACGCCTCAGCCACGACGCTGGGCTTCAACGACCTGGGCACGGTACGCGTCGCGGTCGCGCGCCCGCTCATCGCCGACCTCTACGCCGCCAATCGCGCCACCGGCAGCTTCATCCTCATCGACGAGGCGACCCACCATACGGTCGCGGCGGGCATGATCTCGGAGGCCGCGAATGGGTAAGGTCTACCTCGTCGGCGCCGGACCCGGCGCGCCGGACCTGCTCACGTTGCGCGCGGCGCGGCTGCTGGAATCGGCGGACGTCGTCTTCCACGACGCGCTCGTCCATCCGGACACGCTGGCGCTCGCCCGCCGCGCGCGCAAGGTCGATGTCGGCAAGCGCTATGGCAAGGTCTCGACCGAGCAGCGCTTCATCAACCGCCAGCTGGTCGAGGCGGCACGCACGAACGCGATCGTGGTGCGGCTCAAGGGCGGCGATCCCATGCTTTTCGGGCGCGCGCAGGAAGAGCTCGACGCGCTCGCCGACGCGGGCATCGATTGCGAGGTGGTTCCGGGCGTGACCGCCGCGCTCGCGGCCGCCGCCTCGCTCGGCCGCTCGCTCACGCGCCGCGGCATCGCGCGGACGGTCACCTTCCTCACGCCGCGCGTCGGCCGGGGGGAAAGCGCGAGCACTTGGCTTCCCGCAGCAATGGGCGCCGACACGGTGGTGCTCTACATGGCGGCCGGGGCGTCACGCGAAGTGGCGGCCGCGATGATCGAGGCGGGGAAACCCCGCCGCAACTCCCGTCGCACTCGTCGAAAGCGCGACGCTGCCGGAGGAACGTCGTCGCTTCACGACACTCGGGTGGCTCCGCGACCACGAATCCGAGCGCGCCAGCGGTCCGGTTGTCATGTGCGTCGGCGAGGTGTTCGGAGAATCCTGCGCCATGGATCCCGTGGAGGCCGCCGAAATCGTGCGTCGCGCCGCGCAGACGCGATGAATCTCGCGCCGCGAAGGAACTCCTCCGCAACATGCGACTCCCACGTGCAGGGGGAGCCCATGTACGCAACCGCACAAAGTCTTACCGCCAAGGACCTTCCGGGATTGCTGCGGCGCCTGGAGCGCGACCATTTTCCCGCCTCGCGATTCAGCCAGCCGGGGCCGGGCACGATCGCGGCGCAGTTCTTGCATAGCCGCCTCACCACCGCATTCCAGCCCATCGTGCGCGTCGCCGATCGGGGCATCGCGGGTCACCAGGCCCTGCTGCGCGTCCAGGACGACGGCGGCAAGCCGGTGGCGCCCTGGAGCCTGTTCGCACAGGCCTCCCGCGACGCCATGCTGATCCAGCTCGACCGCCTTTCGCGCGCGGTGCACGCCCTCAACTACTTTCCCGACCAGCGGCCCGGACGCTTGCTGGTGGTGAACGTCGAGCGGCGGCTGCTTTCGATCGCGGCCGAGGATCACGGCGCCTACTTCGACCTGATCCTCGCCGAGCTGGGTGTTCCTGCAAGCCGCGTCGCGATCGCCTTGTCCGCCACGACGCTCGACGACCCGGTCACGTTCGTGCGCGCCGCGATCGCCTATCGCATCCGCGGGTTCCGCCTCGTCGCGCAGCTGCATTCGGAGGCCACGGCCGACCTCGAGCACGTGTTCCTCGCCGATCCCCACTACGTCGCGCTCGACGCCCCTGAGGCGAGCCGCGGCGAAGAGACCCGCCGGATCGTCGAGTCGCTCGCGCGCCGCGGCATCCACGCCATCGCGCGGCGCATCGATGACGAGGCGCAGGCCCAATCCGCCCTCGATGCCGGCTTCGGGTTCCTGCAGGGACGCTACTTCGCCTCGCCCGGGCCGCGCCAGGCCCTGGCTCGAGCCTAGTATCCTTGCCACGCCACCCATGAGCACCCCCGACAAGTACACCACCGAGACCATCACCGACGTGCGGCCGTGGACCGAGAACCTGTTCTCGTTTCGCACCACGCGCGATCGCGGCTATCGCTTCGTTCCCGGCCAGTTCGCACGCCTGGGCGTGCGCGGCCACGCGGAGGATTCAATCGTCTGGCGGGCGTATTCGATCGCCTCCGCTGCGCACGACGAGCACCTCGAGTTCTTCTCGGTCGTGGTTCCCGGCGGCGCCTTCACCAGCCGGCTTGCGACGCTGCGCGAGGGCGATCCGATCCTGGTCGAGCGGCGCAGCTACGGTTTCCTCACCACCGACCGCTTCGAAGCCGGGCGCGACCTGTGGATGCTCGCGACCGGGACCGGCCTCGCGCCGTTCCTGTCCATCCTGCACGACTTCGCCACCTGGGAGAGCTACGAGAACCTGGTGCTGGTGCAGAGCGTGCGGACGCAATCGGAGCTCGCCTACGAGGACCTGATCCGCGGCTTCGAGAAGAGCGAGTACTACGCGCAATTCGCCCACAAGCTGCGCTACGCGCGTATCGTGACGCGCGAACCCGTGCCGGGCACGCTCCGAGATCGCGTCACCAAGCTGCTCGCAAGCGGCGTGCTCGAGGAGAACATCGGCTTGAGGCTCGACCTGGATCGCTCGCGCATCATGCTGTGCGGCAATCCGGAGATGGTCGAAGACTCGCGCCACATCCTCACCGAGCGCGGCTTCCGCGTCTCGCGCCGCGGCGACCCCGGGCACCTCGCGGTGGAGAACTACTGGTGAGCCGCGGCGAGACCCCGCTCGAGGAGCTCGCGCCCGAAGCGATCCTGGAGCGCGCGGCGCAACGCGCGCACGCCGGCCGCCTCGACTACGCCGGCGCGGTCACGCCGCGCGAGGCACACGAGCTGCGCGAGGCCGGTAAGGCCGTGATCGTCGACGTGCGCACGCCCGCGGAGTGGCAGATGGTCGGGCACGTTCCCGGCGCGCCGCTGGTCGAATGGCCGCGCGGCGGCGATGCGAACGCGCTCGACGCGTTCCTCGCCGCGCTCGAGGCGACTTTCGACCCATCGCAACGCCTGCTGTTCATCTGCCGCAGCGGCCAGCGCTCGCACTACGCCGCGGCACTCGCCACGCGCGCGGGCTTCGCCGAGTGCTACAACGTCCTCGAAGGATTCGAAGGCGACAACGGCGCCGGCCTCAACGGCTGGCGCGCGGCCGGGTTGCCCACGGAACGGGTGTAGAGGCACGCAGCGCCGTCGCCGCGTAGATAATGCGGCGTGATCCCGTGGCTGCGCGGCAACGCGCCTTTTCCTCCGGTCGCCAAGGCGCTCGAATCGCCGAACGGCCTGCTTTGCGCGGGCGGCGACCTGTCGCCCGAGCGCCTCGTGGAGGCCTACCGCCATGGCATCTTCCCGTGGTTCTCCGGGGGCGACCCGATCCTGTGGTGGTCGCCCGATCCGCGCATGGTGCTCTTCCCGGCCGAGCTCAGGGTTTCGCGCTCGCTCGCCAGGCGCGTCGATCGCCGCACCTACGAGACGCGCGTGGACACCGCGTTCCGCGAGGTGATCGAGGCCTGCGCCGGCCCGCGCGAGGGACAGTCCGGAACATGGATCGTGCCCGAGATGGTCGAAGGCTACGTCCGCCTGCATGAGCTCGGTTTCGCGCACAGCGTCGAGTCCTGGCACGACGGACGCCTCGAGGGCGGGCTCTACGGAGTCGCGCTCGGGCAGGTGTTCTTCGGCGAGTCGATGTTCACGCGCGCCCCGGATGCCTCCAAGGTGGCGCTGGTGAAGCTGGTCGAGCGCCTGCGCCGCGACGGCTGCCGCGTGATCGACTGCCAGCAGGCCACGCGCCACCTCGCCTCGCTCGGCGCGCGCGAGATCCCCCGCAAGGCATTCGCGCAGCTGCTGAAAGAGTCGATACAATATCCACCATCCGGTTCCCGCTGGGCCTGACCGACGCATGGCGAAGCTCAACGATCTCCCGATCGCGAACCTGCAGTTCTACGCGACCGCGCCTTATCCCTGCAGCTACCTGCCGGGGAAGCTCGCGCGCTCGCAGGTGGCCACGCCCAGCTACCTCATCGACACCGACACCTACAGCGCGCTGGTCTCCGCGGGCTTTCGCCGCAGCGGCGCCTTCACCTACCGCCCCTATTGCGACCATTGCCACGCCTGCGTGCCGGTGCGCGTGGTCGCGGCGGAGTTCGAGCCCACGCGTGCGCAGCGGCGCGCGATCCGGCGCCACGGCGCGCTGCAGCCGCGCGCCGGCGAGCTCAAGTTCAACGCCGAGCACTACGCGCTCTACCGCCTCTACCAGAGCGAGCGCCACCGCGGCGGCGGCATGGACCACGACAGCCGCGAGCAATACGCGCACTTCCTCCTGCAGTCGAACGTCGCCACGCGGCTGATCGAGTTCCGCGAGGCGGGGGAGCTGCGCATGGTGTCGATCGTCGACGAGCTCGCCGACGGGCTTTCCTCGGTGTACACGTTCTTCGATCCGCTCGTTCCCCGGGCGAGCTTCGGCACCTACAACATCCTGTGGCAGATCGAGGAAGCGCGCGAGCGCGGCCTCGCCTACGTCTACCTCGGCTACTGGATCGCGCAGAGCCGCAAGATGAGCTACAAGAACCAGTTCAGCCCCATCGAGGGGCTGTCTCGCGGGGAGTGGAAGCGGCTTGCCTAGGGAGGGTCTGCTTTACTCCCTGGCCCGCGCGGCGCTCTTCAGGCTCGATCCCGAGACCGCGCACAGCGTCGCACTCAAGTCGCTTTCGGCCCTCCGCCCGGCCGCGGCGCTTCTCGGCGCGGCAACCGGCGCGGGCGAGGCGCGCCGCGTGATGGGCATCGACTTTCCCAATCCGGTGGGGCTCGCCGCGGGCCTCGACAAGAACGCCGAGTACGTCGATGCCCTCGCGGCGCTGGGATTCGGCTTCATCGAGGTCGGCACGGTGACGCCGCGCCCCCAACCGGGGAACCCGAAACCGCGCCTGTTCCGCCTGCCCGAGCACGAGGCGATCATCAACCGGCTCGGGTTCAACAACGATGGCGTCGAGCGGCTGCTCGCGAACCTCGAGCGCTCGTCGTATCGCGGCGTGCTGGGCATCAACATCGGCAAGAATTTCGACACGCCGATGGAACGCGCCGCCGACGACTATGTCGCCTGCCTCGACGCCGTGCACGGCCGCGCGACCTACGTCACCGTGAACATCTCGTCGCCCAACACGCGCAACCTCCGCGACTTGCAGTCCGGAGCGCAACTCGACGAGCTGTTGGCGGCGCTGATGGCCCGGCGCGCCAAACTCGCGCAACGCGACGGGCGTGCGAAGCCCCTGCTCCTCAAGGTCGCGCCCGACCTCGACGAGGCCCAAGTCGAGGCGATCGCCGCGGCGGCGGTAAAGCACCGCGTCGACGGCATCATCGCCACCAACACCACGGTGGGGCGCGAGGCGATCGAGGGGCACCGGCTCGCGGGCGAAGCGGGTGGACTGAGCGGCCGGCCACTGCTCGCGGCCTCGAACCGGGTGCTCGCCGGGCTCGCGCGCGCGCTCGCGGGGCGCGTGGCCCTCATCGGCGTCGGCGGAATCCTCTCCGGGCCGGACGCGCGTGCCAAGATCGCGGCGGGCGCCAGCCTGGTGCAGGTCTATACCGGGTTCATCTACCGCGGGCCGGGCCTCATCGGCCGTTGCCGCGAAGCGCTTCGCTAGCATGGCTCGCCGCTCGCCGCGTTGAAGATCGGCGTTCCCCGCGAAACCAAGGAAGGCGAGCGGCGGGTCGGCCTGCAGCCGGCGGCGATTGCCGCTCTCACCGCGGCGGGGCACGCGCTGCAAGTCGAGTCGCAAGCGGGCGCGGCCGTGGGCCATGACGATGCCGCCTATGCTCGCGCCGGCGCGATCGTCGGCGCGCGCACCGATGCGTGGACCTGCGAGCTCATCGTCAAGGTAAAGGAGGTGCAACGCGCCGAGTTCGCGAGTCTCGCCGGACAGTCGATCTTCGCGTTCCAGCAGCTGGTGGGCGAGCCCGCGCGCACGCGCGCATTGGCAGCCGCGGGCGTGACGGCGCTTGCCTTCGAGCTGGTGCGTGAGCCCGGCGGGGCGTTTCCGCTGCTGGCACCCATGTCGGTGATCTCCGGGCGAATGTCGATCGAGGTCGCCACGCGCCACCTGCGGCGCCGGCCTGCGCGCGTGCTGGTCCTCGGCGCGGGCAACGCCGGGCTGGCGGCCGCACAAGCCGCCCTCGAGGCCGGAGCCGAGGTCACCGTGCTGACACGCTCGCAGCGCTCCGTCGAAGCCGCGCAGGCGCGCCTCGGGGCGAACGCACGCACGGGCCTCGCTGTGCCGGATGCCGTCGAGCGGGCCGCCTTGCGCGCGGACCTCGTGGTCGGCGCGGCCTTGGTGCCCGGCGAGCCCACGCCGAAGCTCCTGCCGCGAGCCCTGGTGAAGCGGATGTCGCGCGGCGCCATGATCGTCGACATCTCCATCGATGGAGGGGGCGTGGCGGAGACGTCGCGCCCCACCACGCACGAGAGCCCCGTGTTCCTCGACGAGGGAGTGATCCACTACGCCGTGCAGAACATGCCGGCCGCCGATCCGCGCGCGAGCGCCGCGGCGCTTTCGGCGGCGGCGCTGCCGTATGCGCTCGAGCTTGCGAACCGGGGCATCGCGGGCGCTGTGCGCGTCAATCCGGCCCTGCGCGCAAGCGTCATGCTGTGGAAGGGCCGACCCGTTCATCAGGGCATCGCCGCCGAGGCCGGTCTCGCCTACACTCCTCTTTCCGACGCCGACCTCGCATGAGACCCGCCGACCTCGCCACGCGCATCGATGCGCTCCTGCCGCAGACGCAATGCACCCAATGCGGCTTCGACGGCTGCCGGCCCTACGCCGAGGCGATCGCGGAAGGACGCGCCGACATCGACCGCTGCCCTCCGGGGGGTGACGAGGGCGTCGCGAATCTCGCCCGGCTGCTGGGCCGCGCTACGAAGGCCCTCGATCCCGCTTACGGCGAGTTCCGTCCGCCCCAGGTCGCCGTCATCGACGAAGCCACGTGCATCGGTTGCACCCTGTGCATCCAGGCGTGCCCGGTCGATGCGATCGTCGGCGCCTCGCGGCTCATGCACACGGTGATCGCGTCGTGGTGCACCGGATGCGAGTTGTGCGTCCCGCCCTGCCCGGTGGACTGCATCGCGCTCGTCGCGGCGCCGGCGCTTCCCGAGGCGGGCCTTTCGCGCGATCGCCACCAAAGACGCGCGGCGCGCCTTGCGCGCGACGATTCCGAACGCACGCATCGCCTGGAGGCACGCGAATGAGCCCGGCCAACCGCGAAGCGTTCTTCCGCGGCCTGGCGCGCGCGATTCCCGAGCCGAAGAGCGAGCTCGAATACTCGACGCCCTACGAGCTGCTGGTGGCGGTGGTGCTCTCCGCCCAGGCCACCGACAAGAGCGTCAACCTCGCCACGGCCCGCCTCTTCCCGGTCGCGAACACGCCGGCGAAGATCGCCGCCCTCGGCGTCGCTGGCCTCGAGGACTACATCCGCACCATCGGCCTCTACCGCGGCAAGGCGAAGAACGTGGTCGCCCTTTCCCAGGCCATCCTCGAGCAACACAGGGGCGACGTGCCGCGCACGCGCGAGGCCCTCGAGGAGCTGGCGGGGGTCGGACGCAAGACCGCCAACGTGGTCCTCAACGTGGCGTTCGGGGAGTCGACGATCGCCGTGGACACGCACGTCTTCCGCGTCGCCAACCGCACCGGGCTCGCCCCGGGCAAGGATCCGCTCGCGGTCGAGACGAAGCTCCTCAAGGTCACGCCGCCGAAATACCTGCGGCACGCGCACCACTACCTCATCCTCCACGGCCGCTACACCTGCCTCGCGAGGAAACCCCTGTGCGGCCGGTGCCCGGTGTACGAGCCGTGCGGCTTCGGCGACAAGAAGAAGATCGCGCAGGAGCAACCCGCGTTGCCGAAGGGCTAGGGACCTGGTGTTCAATCCCACGCGCGACCAGTCGCGCGACTTCCTCTTCGACGTCTGGGCGAAGCACCTCGCGGGCGCCCCGCTGAGCGCGCTCGAGTCGCTCGCGCTCTCCATCGTCCTCGAGCATCCGGAGTACCACGCGGTCCTCGGAGATCGCGAGCGCTTTCGCGACCGCGAGTGGCGCCCCGAGGGCGGCGAGACCAACCCGTTCCTGCACCTCGCCATGCACCTCGCCATCGAGGAGCAGCTCTCGATCGACCAGCCGCCCGGGATCCGCGCCGCGGTCGAGGCGCTCGCGCGCCGGCGCGACTCCGCGCACGACGCCCGCCACGACGTGATGGAATGCCTCGCGGAGGTGATCTGGCAGGCACAGCGCCACGGCGCGGCTTTCGACAATGCGTCCTACCTCGAATGCCTCGCGCGCAAGCTACAATAAACGCATGACGCTCAACGAGACCGCGCTTTTCGCCACCCAGCTCGCGATGGGCTTCGCGCTCGCCGCGACAGTGGGGTTGCGCGCGTTCCTGCCGCTCTTCGTGGCGGGCCTGCTCGCGCGTCACGGCTACGTCGACCTCGGGCCGTCGTTCGAGTGGATGCAGGGCACGCCGGCGCTGGTGGTGTTCGGCAGTGCCGTCGTCTTCGAGATCCTCGCCGACAAGGTTCCCGCCGTCGACCACGCGCTCGACGCCGCCGGGGTGATCGTCAAGCCGGTCGCGGGCACGCTCGTGGCAGCCGCGCTCTTCACGCACGTCGATCCGGTGCTCGCCGCCGTGCTGGGGCTCATCGGCGGCGGCACGATCGCGGCCACGGTGCACGCGGTCAAGGGAACGACGCGATTCTTTTCGTCGGTCACGACCGGCGGCGTCGGCAATCCGATCCTGTCCCTGGTCGAGGACGGCCTCGCCGGCGTGGGCATCCTCGCCGCCGTCCTCATTCCCGTATTCGCCGCGCTCTCGGTGCTGGCGCTGGTGGGGCTGGGCGCCTGGCTCTACCGGAGGCGCCGGACGCGCTCCGACGTCCTGCCGCGCGAGGCCTCCTACCCGAGGTAGGCGCCGCCGTTCACGTGCCAGTCCTGGCCCGTGACATAACGCGCTTCCGGACCGGCGAGGAAGCGCACCGTCGCGGCAATCTCCTCGGGCGAGCCGCGCCGCCCAATGAGCGGCTCGTGCAGGTGCGCCGTCTTCGATCCCGACGAGGCGCCGCGCTGCGTCTCGATGAGGCCAGGCACGACGCAGTTCACCGTAATGTGGTCGGGCGCGAGGTCGTGGGCGAGCGCGCGCGTGAGCCCGACCAGGCCGAGCTTGGCCGCGACCACGTGCGCTCGCCCCGCGGCGCCGGTGTGCCCCGACATGCCGCCGATGTTGACGATCGCCCCCGAGCCGCTCGCACGCAGCGCCGGCAGGCTCGCCTTCACGCACAGGAACGCGCCGTCGAGGATGATGCCGGTGATGCGCTTCCACGCCGCGAAATCGATCGCGTCGATAGACTGCACGTCGCGCACCGCGGCGTTGTTCACCAGGATGTCGAGGCGGCCGAAGTTGTCGACGGTGGAACGCACCATGGCGCCCACCGCGGCCTCGTCGGCGACGTCGGCGAGGCTCACCGAGGCGCGCCCGCCGAGCGACTCGATCTCTTTCACGACGTTGCGCGCCTCGTCGAGCGAGTTTCGCGCGTTGACCACCACGCTCGCGCCGCCCGCGGCCAGTGCCAGCGCGATCGCCCGGCCGATGTTGCGACTCGCCCCGGTGACCAGCGCGACGCGGCCGTTCAGCTCGTGTCCTTGCATCATGGCTTCACCCCCTGAAGGCTGCTAGGTCGATGGGCGCGTCGAAGGCGTGCCGCGCGAACGCGAGCCACGCGTCCGCGCGGGCCGCCTCCCAGCCGCCGTGCGCGCAGTTGGCGCGGAACTTCTCCTCGATGTCGCCGCGGGAGAGCGGCTCGCTGCGTCCGCCGCGCAGGTGTGGCTGGCGCTCCTCGATCCGGCTGCCATCGGCGAAGCGCACGCGCACGTGGCCGGTGTACTCGTCCGGATAGGGGTTGGCGGGATCGATGCGATAGGCCACGCGGGCTGCGAGCGCCGCGACCGACGCATCGCGCGCGTTCTCCTCGGTGAAGGCGTCGAGCCCCACGTTCCCCCGCAGGAGCGCGTAGGCGACGCAATACGGAATGCTGAACTTCGCGGCGTAGGCGGTGGCGGGATGGCGCTTCGCCTCGAGCGGCTCCCACAGGCGGTGCACGTAGCCTTCCGCGGTATCGCATTCGATGGCGACGATGTCGTTCAACTTTCTCCCAAGAGAGCGGGAGATTTTTCTGGCGCAGTCGATGTACGGATGGATCATCGTGCCGCACGCATAGGGCTTGAAGGCGATCCCCTCGGCGACCCAGCGATCGCCGAAGTCGCCGATGAGCTTGTCCCAGTCGCCTTCGAGCGTGTTGGCGAATCCGTGCAGCAGTCCGTGCGCGCCCTCCCACACCGTGCGCGGTCCGTCGAAGCCCGCGCGCGCGAGCTCGACCGCGCGCAGCCCCGCTTGCGCCGCCCAACCGGGATGCATGCGCTTGGTCGAGGTGCCCTCCGCGAGGTACTCGATGAGGCCGCTCGCCATCGAGCCGGCGATGCCCTGGGCTGAGGCGAAGGTTGCCGCGTCGACGCGCAGCGCCGCCGCCACGCCCGCCGCCGCGCCCATCGCGCCGAGCACCGCCGTGGGATGGAAACCCGCCTGGTGGATGCGCTTGGGCGCCACCAGGCTCGCACGGCACATCACCTCTACGCCGACCGCGATGCCGAATGCAAGATCGCGACCCGCGATGCGATGGCGCTCGGCGGCGGCGAGCAGCGCCGGAACGATCACCACGCCCGAGTGGACCGGGCCGCCTTCGAAGGTGTCGTCGAAATCCTCGCCATGGGCGGCGGTGCCGTTCACGAAGGCCGCGCCGGCCGAGTCGAGCGCTCGTCCATGGCCGATCACGGTGGACTCGCCGTTCGCCTCCCACGAATCGATCGCAGCGCGCACGTAGCTTTCGCGGCGCGCGGCCACACACAGCCCGCCGATGTCGATCAGCAGGCTCTCAAGGGTCGAGCGCAGCGCCGCCGGCAGCGCAGCCGCACGAGCACGATCCACCGCGCGCGCGAGCGCTTCGGCGACGATCGGCGTGCTCATCGCGCGACCTCCGCGGCGCTCGCCACGGTCCACGCCTCGACGTCCTCGCGCAGCCCGATCGTCGCCAGGCCATTGGCGATCGACACGAATTCGTTGCCGGCATCGACGTGGTCGGCGCCGAAGCGCCGCTCGAACAGCCGCCGCACCGCCGGCACGAACGAGCTGCCGCCGGTGAGGAAGACGCGATCGACGTCGCGCTCCGACACGCCGGCGTTCGCGAGCGCCTCCTCGAGGGCCTCCTCGATCGCCTCGAGCTCGGGCGCGATCCACCCCTCGAACTCGGCGCGGGTAATGGTGCTCTCGATCTCGACGCCGAGGCTGCGGAACGCGAAGCGCGTGGATTCGTCGCGGGACAGCGCCTCCTTGGCTTCCGACACTGCCTTATAGAGCGGATAGCCCTGGTCGGATTCGACCAGGCGGATGAAACGCCCGACAAGCTCGGGCGCGTCGCTGTACACCGCGACCTCCTTCAACTCGCGAAAGGCACGCGAGGTCTTCATTACCGACAGCTCGTGCCAGTGGGCGAAGCTCGCGAAGCAGGAACGCGGCAGCTCGAGGCGCTTTCCCACGCTGCGATAGGTGGTCCCCTTGCCGAGCTGCGGCAGCATCACGTGGTCGATGATGCGGTAGTCGAAACGATCGCCCGCCACGCCGACGCCCGCGTGCCCGAGCGCCTTGGCCCGCAGGCCCTCGCGCGCCTTCTCGAAGGCGATCACCGAATAGTCGGTGGTGCCGCCGCCGAAATCGGCGACCAGCACCGTGGCGCTGTCGCGAAGCGACTGCGCGTAGAAGAAGGCGGCCGCGACCGGCTCATACACCTGGCGGATGCGCGCGAAGCCGAACGGCGCGAGCGCTGCCTGATAGCGCTGCATCGCCAGCGCCGCATCGGGGCGGCTGCCGGCGTAGGCGACGGGCCGGCCGACGAGGACGTCGCGCGGCAGGCTGTCGAGCTGGGGAGAGGCATGCGCGCGCAGCTTGGCGAAGAACGCCGCGAACAGGTCCTCGAACTTGTAGGCCCGGCCGTAGATGCCGGTGGTGTCGAAGAGCCGGCTCGCCGCGAACGACTTGAGCGACTGGATGAAGCGGCAGTCGCCCGCGTGCTCGACGAAGCGCTCGATCGCCCAGGGTCCCGCATCCGACATCACCTGCGGATGCGTCTCGTCGCCCTCGTCCCAGAAGCATAGCGCCGAGCGGAAAGCGAAGAGCAGCGAGGTGAGGAAGTGGAACACCACCGGTTCGGCCGGCCGATGCGTATCCGCCCAGGCGAGCACCGTGTTGGTGGTGCCGAAGTCGAGTCCCAGCGAACGGTGCGCGGAAACGGCCACGCGGATCTCAGCGCACCGTCTTGATGCCCGCGAGCTGGTACTGCTGGCGCAGCTCCTTCTCGATCTGCACCATCGACTTGCGTAGCCCCTCGCCCGGCAGGAAACTCTCCTCGAGCTGGTTGTCGTGGACGTATTTCTTCCACGACGCGGTCTCGCGCAGTTTCGCGAACAAGCCCTCCCAATAGGCGACCGCGTCGGCGGGCATCTGCGGCGGCGCGACGACTCCTCGAATCTGCGGCGTCGGCGTCACGTCGAAGCCCGCCTCGCGTAGCGTCGGCACCTCGGCGTAGCCCGCCAGGCGGTGGTCGGTGAGCTGCGCCAGCACGCGCAGCTTCCCTGCGCGCACCTGCTCGCCCGCCTCCTGGGGCTCGATCACCATGATGTCGACGTGCCCGCCGAGCAGCGCCGCGAGGCGCTCGCCCCCGCCCTGGAACGAGACGAAGGCCCACTTCGCCCCCGTCGCATGCTGCAGGGAGAGCCGGATGATGTTGTCGCGCGAGGTGACCGACCCGCCCGACTGCTTGAGCGCCCCGGGCTTCGCCTTCGCCGCGTCGATGAACTCCTTGAGCGACTTGAACGGCGAATCGGCGCGCACCGCGAAGACCGCGGGCTCCTTCATCAGCTGCGCGATCGGTTTGAGATCATGCACGGTGACCTGCGCCTCGCTGGTGGTGAGCGGCCCCGCGATCCAGACGCTGGTGATGAGCCCGATCGTGTGCGGGTCGTCCTTCCTCTCGGCGATCGCCGCCGCGGCGACCGCGCCGTTGCCGCCGGGCTTGTTGATCACCTGCACTCGCACCGGGATCAGCTTCTCGCGCTCGAGCATCACCGCGATCGCGCGGGCGAGCACGTCGCTGCCCCCGCCGGGACCGGTGTGCACGATGATCTCGACCGGCTTGGTGGGCTTCCACTCGGCGTGCGAGATCGCCGCGAGCGGCAGGATCAACAGCAGCAGCGCGAGGGCGCGCGCGGTTCGGCTCGGCATCGTCATCTCCTAAGTCGTGCGTTCAGGCTTCGCGGTCGATCATCTGTACGCGAAGCGCGTTGAATTTCCTGAATAGGGGAATCATCAGCAGCAGCGCCGCGATCCCGAGAAGCACGCTCGGGATCGGGCGAAACAGGATGGAGAGGTCGCCTTGCGACATCATCAGCGACTGGCGCAGCGCCTTCTCCATCGGATCCCCGAGCACCAGGCCCAGCACCAGCGGCGCCGTGGGATAGTCGAGCTTGCGCATCGCGTAGCCGAGCAGCCCAAACACGGCGAGGAGTCCCAGCTGGAACATGCTGGAGGAGGCGGTGTAGACACCGACGATCGACACGCCGAGGATCAGCGGATACATGGCGTAGCTCGGCATCCTCAGGAGCTGCGCGAACACCGCGACCAGCGGCAGGTTGAGGATCAGCAGCAGCACGTTGCCGATGTACATGCTCGCGACCAAGCCCCAGAAGAGCTGCGGGCTGTCCTGGATGAAGAGCGGCCCGGGCTTGAAGCCCCACAGGACCAGCGCCCCGAGCAGGATCAGCGGCACCAGCGCGCCGCCGGTCTCGGCGTTGTTCGCGCCTTCGGGCGCGGCCACGCCCTCGATTGCGCCCTGGCCGAATTCCTCCGGGTGCCTCGAGACCGCCTTCTCGATGCCATAGCTGATGAAGGAGGCGATGGTCGAGCCCGCGCCGGGAAGCACGCCGATCAGGAAGCCGATGACCGAGCCGTTCACGAACGCGAAGCGGCACCGGCGCATGTCTTCCCACGTGGGCATCAGGTTCTTCAATCCCTTCGGCACGGGCAGCATCTCCGCGGGCTTCACCGGCTCCATGTTGCCCAGCACCTCGCCCACCGCGAAGACGCCGATCGCGACGATCACGAAGTCGATGCCCCCGAGGAGCTGCACCTGGCCGAAGGTGAAGCGCGAGGTCGCCGAGAAGAGATCGGTGCCCATGCTCGCGATCCACAGTCCCACCAGCATCGCGAGGAGCGCTTTCACGAGCGACTCGCCCGAGAGCAGCACCACCATCGCGAGGCCGAGGACCATGAGCGCGAAGTATTCGGGGGCGCTGAAGGCGAGCGAGAGCTTCGCGAGCGGCGGGGCCACCAGCATCAGGGCGACGACCCCGAAGGTCCCGGCGATGAAGGAGGCGATCGCGGCCATGCCGAGCGCCGGTCCCGCGCGCCCCTTGAGCGCCATCCGGTAGCCGTCGATGCAGGTCACCACGGATGACGATTCGCCAGGCACGTTGAGCAGGATCGAGGTGGTCGAGCCGCCGTACTTCGCGCCATAGTAGATGCCGGCGAGCATGATCATCGCGCCGGTGGGATCGAGCTTGAAGGTGAGCGGCAGCAGCATCGCGATCGTCGCCGGCGGCCCGAGGCCGGGCAGCACGCCGATGATCGTGCCGAGCACGACGCCGATCACGCACATCGTGAGGTTGCTGGCGGTGAGCGCGACCTGGAATCCCTGCAGGAGCCCGTCCAGGATGTCCATGCGGCTAGAACAGCAGTCCGTGCGGAAGCGCCAGGTCGAGGGCGAGCTCGAAGAGCGCATAGAAACCGAGCGCGAATCCGACCGCGACCGTGAGGGCGACCCGCTGCGGGCGCCCCGCCATCACCTTCACGATGAACCAGGTGAGCAGCGCGAAGGAAACCGCGAAGCCCGCGAGCGGCATGAGCGCGATGCAGGCGACGAACGCCACCCAGCAGCCGAGCGCGCGGCCGAGATCGTTCCACACGACCGGTTTGCCCGCCGCCGCAGGCTTGATGATCGAGGTGACGACGAGCGCGAGGGACAGGACGATCATCACCGCGCCGTACCAAGTGGGGAAGAATCCGGCACCGGGCCCGTCCTCCGCCATGTAGACCCACCCGCGAGCCTGGCCGACGACGTAGGCGCCGAGCGCTGCGAGGACGATCCCCGACCAGAAATCCCCGCTGCGCACGAACGGCTTCATGCGGCGTCGAGTCGCTTCAGCGCTTGTAGCGCCCGTGCGGCACCAGCTCGGCGATGGTGCCGCCGGGGGCGCGGAATTTCACCGGCACCACGCCGGGGTCGCTCACGATCTCGGAGCCGTGCGAGGCGATCTCGCGCGTCGCCTTGTCGAGATCCTTCACCTCGATTGCGAAGTGATGGATGCACGGTCCCTCGCCCGCCGCCGTCGATTCCTTCGAGCGCGTGCCGGCGTCGTACTTCATGAGCGTGAAGTCGATCTCGCCGTCGGTCATGTGTCGCGAAACGTGGTCGCGGGTGCGGCGCGTCTCGGCGTCGCGGAATCCGAACACTTCCTTGTAGAAGTCGCCGCTCTTCTGCACGTCGTCGACCTTGAGCGAGAGATGCACGATGCGATCGGCGCTCTGCGCGCCCGTCACGCGCTTGTAGCGCCCCAGCGGCACCAGCTCGGCCACCGTCCCGCCGGGCGCGCGGAATTTCACCGGGATCACCCCCGGATCGCTCACGACCTCGCAGCCGCGCGCGCGGATCTCGGCCGCGGCCTTCTCCAGGTCGTCGACCTCGATCGCGAAGTGATGGATGCAGGGCCCTTCCCCCGAGGCCCGCGATTCCTTCGACTGCGTGCCGGCGTCGTACTTCATCAGCGTGAAGTCGAGGTGGCCCTCGGTCATGTGGCGCGAAAGGTGGTCGCGCGTCTTGCGCGTCTCCGCGTCCTGGAAGCCGAAGACGTCGTGGTAGAAGTCGCCGGTGCCCTGCACGTCGTCGACCTTCAATGAGAGATGCACGATGCGGTTCATGCGTCGTCCTCGCGGCGAAACAAACGGGATCACGCAATCATGACACAGGCGGCGGGGCTCGAAAGACGACCGCGATCAAGCAAAAAGCCCGGCGCGCGGCCGGGCTTTTCGCATACAGGAACGCGCGTTCGTCAGCGCTTCACCACGAGCCCGTGCTGGTGCGAGAAGAACGCCGCCAGGTCCATCAAGTCCTTGTCGGTGAGCTTCTCGACCTGCATCTTCATGATCGGGTTCTTGCGCTTGCCGTTCTGGTAGTGGCGCATCGCCGTCAGCAGATAGTCGGGATGCTGCCCGGCGAGGTTCGGGAACTCGGGGCTCACGCTGACGCCCTCCGCGCCGTGGCAGGCCTGGCACGGGGTCGATTTCTTGCGCCCGACCTCGGCATCTCCCGAGGCGGAGAAGGCGGGAAGCGAGAGGGCCAGGGCCGTCGCGAGGATCAAGGCTCTCGTCACGGCGGGCCTCATTTCTTTTCCGCCACGGCGGCGGGCGCACCCGCGTAGTAGGCCGCGAGGTCCTGCATGTCCTTGTCGCTCAGGTCGGCGGCGATCGCGCGCATCGTCGGGAAGTCGCGCTCGCCGCTCTTGTAGGCTTTGAGCGCCGAGACGATGTAGCCGGGCTTCTGGCCGCCGAGCTTGGGCACCCGGTAGACCTCGGGAAACGCGGTCTTCCAGTCGTGAATGCCGTGGCAGCCCTGGCATTGGGCGATCTTGCTCTCGAGGCTCGCGAGGCCCGCATGGGCGGCCGGTGCTACGGCGAGGACGGCGGCGGCGAGGATGCGGATGGAGGTCATGTGGGCGCGTTGGATTTGTTGGAATTCGCCAGCCACGAATTATACCGTAGGCTTGCGCTCGAAAAGCGCCTCCCAGGTCCTGGGAGGGGAAAGATGGAAGCCCTGCCCTAGCGCCACCCCGATCTGCACCAGCTTGCGGGCGATTTCCTCGCTCTCGACGAATTCGGCCACGGTCTGCAGGCCGAGGCTGGTGCCGATCTTGTGGATCGCCTCGACCAGCGCGTAGTCGAGGTAGTTCTTGGCGATTCCCTTCACGAAGAGACCGTCGATCTTGATGCCGTCGACGGGGAAATGCTTGAGGTAGTTGAACGACGAGAGCCCGCTGCCGAAGTCGTCGAGATAGAAGCGCACGCCCATGGCCCGGAGCGCCTCGATCTGGGAGCGCGCGCGTTCCACGTTGGCGATCGCCGCGGTCTCGGTGATCTCGAAGTAGAGGCACTGCGGCGGCACGGCGTACTCGGTGAGCTTCTGCTGGACGAAGCCGATGAAGTCCGGGCTCGACAGCGTGTGCCCCGACAGGTTGATGGAAAACTCCGCCGGCGACGCAGTCTCGCGCAGCTTCGCCAGCCTGCGGAAGTCGCTGAACGCCCGCTCGACCACCCAGCGGTCGATGGTGCGCATGAGGTCATAGCGCTCGGCCACGGGGATGAACGACATCGGCAGGATCAGCTCGCCGCCGGTCTCGCTCATGCGCAGCAGCGCCTCCACCCGCGTAGGGCCCTCGCCGCGCGGCGCGCCGATCGCCACGATCGGCTGGTAGAGCAGCGAAAAAGCCCCCTCCGACATCGCGTCGTTGATGCGCTTCAACCATCCGCGGCTCGTCTGCTTCATGTGCTGCGAGGCGCTGGTGTCGTGGAACGCGAACACGCGGTTGCGTCCCTGCTCCTTGGCGGTGTAGCACGCCGTGTCGGCTTCGCTCATGAGGGCCGAGAGGCTCGGAGCGAGCCGGGTGATCGCGGCCACGCCCACGCTCACGCCGACCTGGAAGCCGCGGTCGTCCCACTGGAACTGCCACGACTGCACGGCGTCGCGCAGCTGCGTCGCCGCGGCCTGCGCGAAATCGGCGCCGCAGTTCTCGAGCAGCACCGCGAACTCGTCGCCGCCGATGCGCGCGAGCATTTCGCCTTCGCGCAGGCTCGATCTGAGCACCGGCGTGATCCGCCGCAGCAGCTCGTCGCCCGCGAGGTGGCCGAAGGAATCGTTGATGCGATGGAAGAAATCGATGTCGATGTAGAGCAGCGCGTGGTTGGCGCCCTGGGAACGCGCGCTCGCGAGCGCGGACTCGAGGCGCTCCTCGAAGGACTTGCGGTTCGGCAGCCCCGTGAGCGGATCGTTGTTGGACAGGAAGAAGATCTGCTGGCGCGCGATGTCGAGGCGCTCCTGAAGGCGCGCGTGTTGCCCGTGGAAGTCCTCGGCGAGGCGCACCATGTCGTCCTTGAGCTCGTCGAGCGGGGGCGACAGTCCCGTGAGCGACGGCGCCGGCGCCCCGGAGGAGACCAGCCGCACCGCCTCGCGCACCGCCTCCACCTCGCCCACCGCCGCGCGCGCGATGAAGGAGCTCAGGAGGAATACCGACACCAGGCTCGCCGCGAGCGCCGTCGAGAGCGTCCAGGCGAGCGCGTGCACGGACTCGATGCCGAAGTATTCGCGCGCCAGCACGAAGAAGGCGCAGAAGACCGCGATCGGGATGGCCCCGAAGACGACGATGCGGCTCGCGAGGCGCTTGCGGTGCGAAGGCGGCTCGGCGGAAGCGGGGGCGAGCGGCGTTTCAGGCGGCAACGGCGAGCTCCAGCCACAGGCAGCGCCCGCCGCTCTCGCGGCCGATGCGCTCGCACATCGCGGCGTGCGCGCGCGCCTCATCGGCGCTCGCGTGCAACACGGCGAGCGGCGCCTGGCGCGGCGTGTCGGCGAGCGCCATCGACGGCGCGTCGACCTGGGCCATGAGGATGTCGAGGGTTTCCTGCCCCCGCGTCATCGCGAGCCACACGTCGGCGAGGAGTTGCGCGTCGAGGAGCGCGCCGTGCAGCGTGCGCCGCGCGTTGTCGACGCCGTAGCGCTCGCACAGCGCGTCGAGCGAATTCCTCTTGCCCGGGTGCAGGTCCTTGGCCATCACGAGGGTGTCGGCGACGGTGCACAGCGTCTCGAGCGCGGGCCGGCCGATACGCACGAGCTCGGCGTTGAGGAAGGCCACGTCGAACGGCGCATTGTGGATGATGAGCTCGGCTCCGGCCACGAACTCGAGGAACTCGTCGGCCACGTCCTCGAATTTCGGCTTGTCCACGAGGTCCTCGGCGGTGAGGCCGTGCACCTGGGTCGCGGCGATGTCGATCGGGCGCTGCGGGTTCACGTAGCGGTGGAAATGCCGCCCGGTGGGCCGGCGCCCCGCGAGCTCCAGCCCGGCGACTTCGATGATGCGGTGGCCCTCGGCGGCCTCCAGGCCGGTGGTCTCGGTGTCGAGAACGATGCGCTTCATCGCGCGCCCTGCGCGGTACCGAGCGACTCGACACCCTTGTTGGCGAGCGCGTCGGCGCGCTCGTTGCCGTCGTGCCCGGAGTGCCCCTTCACCCAGACCCAGTCGATGTCGTGCCCCTGGGTCGCCTCGTCGAGCTTCGTCCACAGGTCCACGTTCTTGACCGGCTCCTTCGCGGCGGTGCGCCAGCCGCGCGCCTTCCAGCCACGCAGCCACTCGGTGATGCCCTTCTGCACGTATTGCGAATCGGTGTGCAGGATCACGCGGCTCGGACGCTTGAGGACGCCAAGCGCCTCGATCACCGCGGTGAGCTCCATGCGGTTGTTGGTGGTCGCCGCCTCGCCGCCGCACATCTCGCGCTCGTGGCCGTCCCACTCGAGCACCGCGCCCCAGCCTCCCGGGCCCGGATTGCCCTTGCAGGCGCCGTCGGTGTAGATGCGGATGACCCCCTCGGAGTCGCGCGCGGGGAGAGGAGCCTTGCGCTTCAACTTACTTGACGATCCGCAGGTGCGCGGCGGGCTTGTGGGCCGCGAGCACGTCCTCGGCGCGAGCGTTGGAAACGCTTTGGCGCTTGGCCGCGGCGACGAGCGCTTTCTCGCGCGCGCTCTCCTGCCACGCCGGCGTGATGAGGCGCATGCCGCGCACGCGCTTGATCGCCTGCAGCATGTACACGGCGCCGCCCACCGCCCACCAGCGATCGCCCGCGGGCTCCATGAAGCCGAGGCGCCGGCGCAACTTCGCGCTCTCGAACGGCGGCGCGTAGCCGGTGAGCCGGCCGGCGGAGACATCGAAGCCGAGGAGTGCCAGCCAGTCCTTGACCCGCAGCAGCGACACGAAGCGTCCGTTCCATGGATACGACTCGCGCGAAGGCCCGACGGCGCTCCGCAGGCCCCACAGGCTCCACGGATTGAAGCCGACGATGATGAGCCGGCCCTCGGGCATCATCACGCGATCGACCTCGCGCAGGACCGCGTGGGGCTCGGCGGCGAACTCGAGCACGTGCGGCAGCAGCACCAGGTCGACCGATTGGGTGGCGAGTGCCAGCTCGTGGCATTTCGCATACAGGTCGGGCGAGCCGGTCGCGGCGACGCGCATGCGGTGGGTGATGCGATTGGCGCGAAGCAGGTCGTACGCGGGCAGGCCGAGCTGCAGGGCGTGGAAGCCGAAGATATCCGGCGTGACGTCGTCGAGGTACGCCTGTTCCTTCTCGAGCAGGTATTGCCCGAGCGGGCTCTCGAACCACTCCTGCAGACTGTTGGTCGGCATGCAGCAATCATAATAGACTCGGGCCCCATGGTGCAGATCCACGCGGTGCCCGCCTTCAAGGACAATTACATCTGGGTCCTGGAGGACGGCCGCCATGCCGTCGCCGTCGATCCGGGCGACGACGCCCCGGTGCGCGAATTCCTGGGGCGCACCGGCCTCACCCTCTCGGCGGTGCTCGCCACCCACCACCATGCGGACCACGTCGGCGGCCTCGTTGCGCTCGCCCGCGAGTGGCGCTGCCCCACGTTCGGCCCGGCGCGCGAGCAGGTGGCAGGGCTCGATCGCCGCCTATCCGAAGGCGACCGCATCGTCGTCCCGGGCCTGGACCTGGCGTTCGGCGTCCTCGACATTCCCGGGCACACGGCGGGGCACATCGCGTTCGCCGGCGACGACCTGGTCTTCTGCGGCGACACGCTCTTCGCCTGCGGTTGCGGTCGTCTTTTCGAGGGCACGCCCACGCAGATGGTCGATTCGCTCGCCAAGCTCGCGCGCCTGCCCGAAACCACGCGCGTCTACTGCGGCCATGAATACACGCTCGCCAACATCCGCTTCGCCGAGGCGGTCGAGCCGGCGAACGCACGCCTGAAAGAGCGCAGGGCCCGTGAGCAGGCGAAGCGGGATCGCGGCGAGCCCACCCTGCCCTCGACGATGGCCGAAGAGCTCGCGACCAATCCCTTCCTGCGCTGCACCCAGCCCGCGGTCGTGGCCGCCGCCGAACAGCGCGCGGGACGGCGCCTCGAAGCGCCGGTCGAGGTGTTCACCGAAATCCGCAACTGGAAGAATTCCTTCTGACCCATGGGGAACGCCTTCACCATCCGTCCCGCCGCACCCGGCGACATCCGCGAGATCCTGAGGCTCATCCGCGCGCTCGCCGACTACGAGAAGCTCTCGGACATGGCGGTGGGCACCGACGCGATGCTGCACGAGGCGCTCTTCGGCGCGCGCCCGAGCTGCGAGGCGATGGTGGCCGACGCGGACGGCCGCACCGTGGCCTTCGCGCTCTTCTTCACCACCTTCTCGACGTTCCTCTGCAAGCCCGGCATCTACCTCGAAGACATTTTCGTCGAGCCGGAGCAGCGCGGAAAAGGCATCGGCAAGGCGCTGCTGCGAAAGCTGGCGGCGCTGGTGATGGAACGCGGCGGCGGGCGCTTCGAGTGGCGCGTGCTCGACTGGAACGAGCCCTCGATCCGCTTCTACGAATCGCTCGGCGGCGTGCTGATGCACGAATGGCTGCTGGTGCGCCTCACCGGACAGCCCCTGGAACGCCTCGCATCGGGGCGCTGAGGGGGATTTTTCCTTGACGCTCCGGGGCGCGGCGGGTAGGATCAAAAACACAAAGGAAACAAGCACTAATCGAATGCCGCTCAGGGAAAAGGTCTGTTTCTTCGCGCTTGCGATCGCCTGCGCTTCGGTTGGCGCTTTCGCCACCGCCCCCGAGGCCACGCCCCTGCCGCCTCCTTCCCTGCCTTCGGCTTTCGAAGACCTCGACGACGTCCCGCTCCCCGATCCGGACCTCTGGCAGCGCATCCGCAAGGGATTCGCACTCGAGGCGCTCGAGACGCCGCTCGTGGCCGAGCACGAGGCGTGGTATTCGAGCCGTCCCGAATACATCAAGCGCTTCGTCGACCGCGGCAGCCTCTACCTGCACTACATCGTCGAGCAGGTGGAGAAGCGCAACATGCCGATGGAGATCGCGCTGCTGCCGGTAATCGAGAGCGCGTTCAACCCCAAGGCCTACTCGCGCGCCAAGGCTTCGGGAATCTGGCAGTTCATCCCGTCGACGGGAAAGAACTACGGCCTCGCGCAGGACCTGTGGAAGGACAACCGCCGCGACATCGTCGCCGCTACCGACGCGGCGCTCAACTACCTGCAGCGCCTGCACGACATGTTCGGCAACTGGGAGCTCGCGCTCGCCGCGTACAACTGCGGCGAGGGCAACGTCGCGCGCGCCATCGCCTGGAACCAGAAACGCGGCCTCGCCACCGATTACCTGGGCATCGCGCCGAGGCTCAAGCCCGAGACGCGCAACTACGTGCCCAAGCTCATCGCGGTGAAGAACATCGTGCTGGCGCCCATCAACTACGGCATCGAGCTCGATAGCGTCCCGGACGTGCCCTACTTCACCACTGTGCAGGCGCCGCAGAAGATCGACGTCAAGGTCGCGGCCATGCTCGCCGGCATGAGCGAGGAGGACTTCGTCGCGCTCAATCCCGCCCACACGCGCCCCGTCGCCGCCGGCGCGCCGACTTTCATCGTGCCGCTGGACAAGGCCGAGGTCTTCCGCGCGAACCTCCAGGCGTACGACAAGCCGCTGGTGAGCTGGACGACCTACGCCGCGAAGAAGGGCGAGGCGCTCGATGCGATCGCGCGCCACCACCACCTCACCCCCGCGCAGCTCAAGGCCGCCAACGAGCAACTGCCCCTCGACAAGAAAGGGCGCCTGAGGACCGCGGGACCGCTGATGGTGCCGATCGGCGCCACCGGCAAGGTGGTGCCCGCGAGTGTCGCGAAAGCGGTCCCCGAGACCGGCACCGCCACCGCCTCGCTCAAGGTCTACACCGTGCGCACGGGCGATACCCTCTACGCCATCGCGCAGAAATACCGCACCGGCGTCGACACGCTGCGCAGCCTCAACAACCTCACTGCGAGCGCGATCCTCCACCCCGGAGTGACCCTGCGGCTGCCGTAGGGCAGCGCAGCACTAGATAGCAGCGCACGAAGGCGGCTTCCGACCCCAAGCAGACTCTCTAGCATTGCGTTCGTGCTGGCAGTCTTTGCTGCGAACGTCATCAAGACTCAGTCGAGACGCACCCCTGCGCGGCGGATGACATCCGTCCATTTCTGTATCTCGACTCTCTGGAGTCGCAGCGCGTCCTGCGGCGTTGACGGCTTCGCCTCCGCGCCGAGTTGCTGAAGGTGTTCATGGACTTTGGAAGACCGCAGCACTGTAGCGATCTGAGTGTTGAGTTCTTCGATTATCGTTGGCGGGGTGTGAGCGGGCGCGAAGACGGCGTACCAGATGGCGGCTTCGAAGCCGGGAACTCCCGCCTCGGCCATCGTGGGGACATCGGGAATCAGCGGATTGCGCCGCGGGGAAGTCACCGCAAGGGCTCGTACCTTTCCAGCCTTGATATTGGCCAATTCAGTGGGCAGGATTTCGAACATCGCGTGGATCTGCCCGGAGAGAAGATCTGGGATGGCTTGCACACCGCCCTTATAGGGAATGTGTGTCGCGTCGAGGCCCGTGCGCGACTTGAACATCTCCATCGATAGGTGTAATGCGCTTCCGTTGCCGGACGATGCGTAGTTCATTTGGCCGGGATGCGCCCTTGCAAGCTCCAGCAGATCGCCAACCGTACGGGCGGGCGTGGCATTGCCGACGACAAGAACCATCGGCAACGTGGCCACCAGCGACACGGGGGCGAGATCCATCAACGGGTCGAATGAAAGGCTCCCGCCAAGCGCCGGCATTAGGGCCGCTGTAGTGACCCCACCGAATAACAATGTGTAACCGTCAGGGGTGGATTTCGCCACGGCCTCAGCAGCGATCAGCCCATTGGAGCCCGTCCGGTTCTCCACGACGACTGGGTGTCCGAGCGCATCGCCGAGACCCGCTGCGAGGAATCGCGCAATAGCATCGGCACCGCCACCAGCCGGTAATCCGATCAGCAGGTGAATCGGCCTCTCGGGATAGGGTTGGACGCCCCCGCCGAACGCCGAGCCCATCGTCCCCAAGACAATCCCGGCAACGAGCCCTCTCCATTTCATGTCCGTTGACTCCTTGTCACGTTCGCCTACCGTAGACCAGCGGCGTCGGTAGTACAATCCGGAGGATATTGGCACGTCATTCATGCCGAAATGTCCTCAATGCCGAAGCTGCGTACTCGCACCGAAATGGAAGCCTTCGTGCGTACTGCCGAGTTGGGGAGTTTCTCGGCGGCCTCGCGCGAGCTCGCGCTGAGCCCGTCGGCGCTGTCCAAGTTCGTCAAACGGCTAGAGATGCGCCTCGGCATTCGGCTTCTGAACAGAACGACCCGCAGCGTTTCAGTGACGCAGGAAGGAGCGCGTCTCCTGCCTCGATGCCGCCGAATCCTCGAGGAGATGGAAACAGCGGAGAACGAAGTCATGGCCGGCGGGGACCAGCCTGTCGGGCGATTAACGATGACAGTGGGAGTCGGCTTCGGCATGTATCAATTCCTGCCGATACTTCCGGACTTTCTCTCGCGTTACCCCCAGGTGACCGTGGACTTGCGCATAGAGGACCGGGAGGTCGATCTTGTAAAGGAAGGGATCGACGTAGCAGTGCGGCTAGTTGCGCCGCACGACTCCAGGTTGGGCATGCGGAAGCTTTGTGACGTCGAGCGCGTTCTTTGCGCGTCTCGGCGCTACCTGCGGCAGTTCGGCACGCCGCGCATGCCGGAGGATCTCGAGAACCACAACTGCATTGCCAGTCATGGCTTGACGTCAGCCGCGCCGTGGTCGTTTGAGCACGGCAAGAAGATGATTTCTGTTGGCGGGAACATTACGGTGAATAGCGCGGATGCCATGCTGCGTCTGGCTCTTATGGGCAAGGGCATCATCCGCATGAACGAGATGGTGGTGGGCAAGGCTATAGGTGAAGGACGCCTGGTGTCTCTCCTCGTCCATTCCCACGACCCTCAAAGAACTCCTCTTTATGCCGCCTACCCCGCGGGCCGGGAAAAGGTGCCCCGCATCGCGGCGATGATCCAATACTTGGCTGAAAGCTTTCGACAACCCCCTTGGGGGCACGAGCAGATCGTGACTCGAAACGGAAGCACATCCAAAGCCCGTCATCCCCGGAAAGTAGCCGAATGATCTGCGAGAAATGCTGGATGGCGGCCAGCAATGCCCGTCCGCCTCTGGCCGATTGCGGAAGTTCAAATTGAGACACTACCTTCGAGCGGCAAGGCCTCAGCGCTTGCCGGCGATCTCCGCGAAGAACGCCTCGTTGGACGGCGCCCGGCCGAGAAATTTCTTGACCAGCGACATCTCCTCCTCCTGGCCTCCCTGCGAGAGGATGGCGTCGCGGTAGCGCGCACCGACCGCCGGGTCGAGCATGTTCTTCTTGAAAGCCGAGAGCATGTCGAGCGCGATCACCTGCGACCACATGTAGCCGTAGTAGCCGGCGGCGTAGTTGCTGGCGATGTGGCTGAAGGACGACGGGAAGGAGGTGCCTTCCACGTAACCTAGCGGTGAAGCCCCCTCGAGCGCCTTCCATACCGCGAGCGGCGGCTGCGGGTCGGTCGAAAGCGACATGTCGAACGTCGCATAGAGCCACTGGCGGCCGAAGAATATGCCGCGCCCGAAACGGCGCGACGCATCGAGGCGCGCGATCTCGTCGGCGGTGAGATGCGGGCATTCGGGGCAGACCTGCTTGAAGAGCTCGAGCGGCTGCTCGCGGCGCGCCCACTCCTCGAACATCTGCGACGGCGCCTCGACGAAGTCCACCTTGACGCTGGTGCCCGCCTGCGGGTTGTAGTCGGCGCGCGAGAGCACGCCGTGCAGGACGTGGCCGAACTCGTGCAGCAGCGTTTCCAGCTCGCTGTGGTCGAGGCCTTCGCGGTTGAAGTTGGTGACGAGCGCCGAGAGCGGCGTGCGCCCGGTGAGGCGGCTCGCGCCGCGGACGGGAAAGGCCGCCGCGTGGTTGTACTTGCCCTCGCGCGGGAAGAGGTCGAGGTAGAAGCCCGAGACGAACTTGCCGGTCTTGCCGTCGAGCACGTCGAAATAGCGCACGTCCTCGTGCCACACCGGAACCTTGACCTCGTTGAAGCGCACGCCGTAGAGCTTCTGCGACACGAGCAGCACGTAGTCGATCGCCTTGGGCGTCGGGAAGTACTTGCGCAGCTTCTCCTGGTCGATCGAGAAGCGCTCCTTGCGGATCTTCTCCTGGTAGTAGCTCACGTCCCAGCGCTCGATGCGTGTGTCGACGAGTGCCTTGCCTTGCTCCTTCGCCTTCTCCGCGCGCAGCTCCTCGATCTCGCGCTTCTCAAGGTCGGTCACCGCGGCCTTCACCTCGGCCAGGAAACGGTTCACGTTCGCGGGGCTCTGCGCCATCTTGCGGCGCAGCGAGTAGTCGGCGAACGACGCCAGGCCATAGAGACCCGCGAGATCGCGGCGCAGCTGGAAGATTTCCGAGAGGAGCCCGAGGTTGCGCTCGCCGCCTTCGTTCAGCTTGGCGACGTAGTAGCGCTTGCGCGCGGCCTCGCTCTTCGCGTTCTTCATGAACGGAAGGTACGACGGGTAGCTCAGCGGCAGGACGTAGTTGTCGCCGTCGCGCTTCTGCGCCTTGAGGTAGGCCTCGGGCATCCCTTCCATCTCGGCGGGCGTGAAGGTGACTCGCGTCGGATCGTCGCGGACGTTGCGGTCGAAGCCCTGGCGCAGCTCCTCGAGCTTGTCGAAGATTTCCTTGGCGCGCTTGCGCTTGTCGGGGGGCAGCGCCACGCCGCTGTCTTCGAAACCCTCCACGAGGTCCTTCTTGAGCTTCGCCTGGTGCGGGTTCATCGGCTGCGCGGCGCTCACGCGGGCGAAAAGCTTCTCGTCCTGGAAGACCTCGGTGTTGAGCGCGGTGAACTTCTGCAGGCACGGCTCGGCGGCGTCGCGCACCGCCTTATCGGGGTGCACGCTGCCCAGGAGATAGACGGGATTCAACACGTCCTCGATCTGGATCTGCAGTCGATTCCATTCGTCGAAGATCGCGCCGGGGCCCTTCTTCGCGCCCATCGCGGCGATGGCGGCGCGCGCGGCTGCGAGGCCGGCCTCGCAGGCCTGGGTGATTACCGCCGCGTCGTACAGGGGCACGAGCGGGCGCGGTGCGGGCGTGGGGGCGGCTACGGACGACATGACGGCTGCGGCCGCGAAAGCGGCGAGTGTGAAGCGCATGGAAGACTCCGGAGTTTCAGGTTGCCTGGGCCGCGGCTTGCCAGCCCTTGGGAATGGATGACAGGAGCTTGCGCGTGTACTCCTCGCGCGGGTGGCGGTAGATCTCGTCGGAATCGGCCATTTCGACGATCACACCGTCGTTCATCACCATCACCCGGTCGGAGATGTACTTCACCACCGCCAGGTCGTGGGAGATGAAGATGTAGGACAGGCCGAACTCATCCTGCAGGTCCTGCAGGAGATTGAGCACCTGCGCCTGCACCGACACGTCGAGCGCCGAGACCGACTCGTCGCAGATCAGCACGTCGGGCTTCATGGTGAGGCAGCGGGCGATCGCGATGCGCTGGCGCTGCCCGCCCGAGAACTCGTGCGGGTACTTGTAGAACGACTGCGGCGCGAGCCCGACGCGCTCGAGAAGCCTGAAGGCCATGTCCACGCGCTCGCGCTCGTCCTTGCCGATGGCGTGGATCTTCATCGGCTCGACCAGGATGTGGCCGACGGTCATGCGCGGGTTGAGCGAGGCGTACGGGTTCTGGAAGATGATCTGGATGCGCCGCCGGTAGGCCATCATCTCGCGCTCGCTCAACGCGAGCAGGTCGCGCCCCTCGAAGAGGACCTCGCCGCTGGTGGCATCGTGCAGGCGCATGAGCGTGAGCCCGACCGTGGTCTTACCCGAGCCCGACTCGCCTACGAGGCCCAGCGTCTTGCCCTTGGGAAGGCGGAAGCTCACGTCCTTCACCGCCGGGATGGCGCGCTTGCCGAAGAGCCCTTCCTTGAGGAAGAACGTCTTGTTGAGCGCTTTCACCTCGAGGATGATCGGATCCTCCGGCGTCGTGCCGCGCGTTCGCTCGGCAAGGTTCGGGCGCCCGTCGCCCTTGATGAAGTCGTCGATCACGGGCAGGCGCTTCGGCCGCCGGTCGAGGCGCGGGCGGCACGCGAGGAGCGCCTTCGTGTACGGGTGCTGCGGACTTTCGAAGATCGCCTTCACCGGCCCCTGCTCCTGGATCACGCCGTTCTGCATGACGACCACGCTGTCGGCGATGTCGCCGACGACGCCCAGGTCGTGCGTGATGAAGAGCATCGACATGCGGTGGCGCTCCTGCAACCCGGCGATGAGATCGAGGATCTGCTTCTGGATAGTGACGTCGAGCGCGGTGGTCGGCTCGTCGGCGATGAGCAGCTTCGGCTCGCAGGCGATCGCCATCGCGATCATGACGCGTTGCTGCTGCCCGCCCGACATCTCGTGCGGGTAGGAGTTGACGCGCAGCTGCGGATTGGGGATGCCGACCTCGTTCATCAACTCCACCACGCGCGCCTGCGCCTGCCGCATCCCCATGCCCATGTGCAGCCGCAGCACCTCGCCGATCTGCTCGCCCACAGTGAAGACGGGATTGAGCGAGGTCATCGGCTCCTGGAAGATGACCGAGATCTCCTTGCCGCGGATCGCCTGCATCTCGGGAAGCGCCGCCTTGGTGAGGTCGCGGGCGCCGTAAAGGATGCGGCTCGCGGGCGCGATGATCGCGTTCTCGGGAAGGAGGCCGAGGATCGCCATCGCAGAGACGCTCTTGCCGCTGCCCGATTCGCCGACCAGCGCCACCGTGGTGTTGGTCGGGATGTCGAAGGAAATGCCCTTGACGGCCTGGAAGGGCTCGGACTTCCGGTCGATGCGGAAGCGGACGTCGAGGTCCTGGATGCGGAGAATGAGGTTCTGCTCGTCCATGGCGCTCACTTGAGCTTCGGATCGAGCGCGTCGCGCAGCGAATCCGTGAGGAGCGAGAACGCCGTCACCAGGATCGCCATCGAGGCGCCGGCGGCGGCGAGCTGCCACCACTTGCCGATGACGAGCTCGTTCTGCGCCTCGGCGAGCATCGTGCCCCACGAGACCTGGTCGACGGGCACGCCGAAGCCGAGGAAGGAGAGGATCACCTCGGCCTTGATGAACTGCACCGTGTGCTGGGAGAGCTGTACCAGCGACACGTGGCTCACATTGGGCAGGATGTGCACGAACATGCGCTGCATGTTCGAGGCGCCGATCGCCTGCGCCGCCTTCACGTACTCGCGGCTCGCGTGCTTGAGGTATTCGGCGCGGATCAACCGGTAGATGCCGGTCCACCCCGTGAGCGATAGGATGAGGATGATCGAGAAGATCCCCTTGCCGAAGGATCCGGTCGCCTGGGCGACCGCGGCGAACGACAGGATCAGGAGGATGTACGGGATGGAAGTGAAGATGTTGTAGAACCACTCGAGCAGGTCGTTCACCCGGCCGCCCCAGTATCCAGCCATCGCCCCGAGGAGCGTGCCGATGAAGGTGGCGATGAGCGCGCCCGCGAGCCCGACGAAGATCGAGACCTCGGAGCCCTTGACGACCTTCTGCAGCACGTCGCGCCCCCACTTGTCGCCGCCGAAGGGCAGCGACTCGGCGCGCTTCACCTCGGTCACGGCGATCTTGGCGGCGCGCTCCTCCCACTCCTTGTAGCGCGGCGCGAGCGGGTCGATATCGGAGAGGTCCACCGGCGGGGCCTTGGAGGTTTCGCGCGCGGCCATCGCTTTCGCCTCGAGATTTTCGGCGCCCGCGAGGAACGACGGATTGGCGTACGACACGCCCTTTTCCTTGCTCCAGTCCTTGGCGATGAGCCCCGTTGCCGCAGCCGCCATCATGAGGAGGAAGAAGGCGACGATCGCGAGCGAGACCATGCCGACGGGGTCCTGCTTGAGGCGGCGCCAGGCGAGCGTCCACAGGCCGGGCGATTCCTGCGCCGGGACTGGAGGCGGGTTGGTGAGGACGGCGCTCATTTGAAGCTCACTCTCGGGTCGACGAACTTGTACATCACGTCGACCAGCAGGTTCACGATCATGGTGATCACCGCGAGGTACCCCGTGACCGCCTTGATCACCGGGAAGTCGCTGCGATTGACCGCGGTGATGATCTCGCGGCCCAGGCCGGGAATGGAGAAGAACACCTCGAGGAGGAAGGAGCCCACGAAGATCCCCGGGAGCGAGATGCCGATATTGGTGAGGATCGGGATCATCGCGTTCCTCAGCACGTGCTTCATCATCACCTTCTTCTCCGAGACGCCCTTGGCGCGCGCGGTGCGCACGTAATCCTGGTTGATCTCGTCGAGGAAGAACGAGCGATACAGCCGCAGCTGCGGGGCGAGGCCGACGAAGACCGCAAGCATGATCGGCAGCGGCGCGTAGTTGGTGAGGTTCTTCCAGAAGCTCTCGCTCCATCCCTGTACCGGAAACCAGCCGAGGATGAAGCCGAAGAGCCACTGGAACACGATGATGTAGACGAGGAAGCTGATCGACATCGCGACCGTGCACACGATCATGATCGTGCGGTCGGTGAGCGTGCCGCGCACGTAGGCGACCATGATGGCGAATGCCACCGCGAGGCTAGTCTCGAGGAACACCACCGGGATCATGATGGTGAGCGTCGGGCCCACGCGCGTGATGAGGATGCGCGAGACCTCCTCGTTGGTCGACCAGCTGCGGCCGAAGTCGAAGGTGAACACCTGCTTCACGAACACCCACAGCTGGACCCAGTAGGACTGGTCGACGCCGAGCTGGCGGCGGATGTTCTCGATCTGCTCCTTGTTCGAGATCTTGCCGGCGAGCACCTGCGCGGGATCGCCGCCCACCCAGTTGAACAGGATGAAGATGAGCAGGATCACCCCGAAGATCGTCGGGATCATCTGCCACAGTCGTCTCATCACATAGGCGGTCACGTATTGCCTCCTACCGCATGGCCAGTTGCCGGGCGGACGCGTCGATATCGAGGTACTTGAAATTGGTATAGATGATCGGGTGCTTCTTGTAGCCCTTCACCCAAGGGTACTGCAGGTGATTGTAGATGCGGTGCACGCCCAGCCGGGCCGGCGCGTACGCGGCGAGGATGCGGTTCATCTCGCGGTAGATGGCATTGCGCTCCGGGCCGTCGGGCACCGCCAGCGATTTCTCGTAGAGGCGATCGTACTCGGGCAGCTTGAAGCGCGACTCGTTCGACTGGTCGGTGTTGGGGCCGAAGAAGAGCTGCAGGAAGTTCTGCGCATCGGGATAATCGGCGGTCCAAGCCGACTTCGCTATCTGGAACTTGCCCAGCCGCTTGGCGTCGAGCAGGTCGGCGAACTGGACGGCGGTAGTCTCGACGCGGATGCCGACGTTGGCTAGGGACTTCGACCACAGCTCGGCGAGCTGGCGCATTTCCTCGCCGCCTGCATCGTACTTGTACTGCAGGACGAGGGGCGCGCCATCGGGCTGGTCGCGCCAGCCGTCGCCGTCGCGGTCGACGTAGCCGAACATGTCGAGCAGCGCCTTGGCCTTCGACGGGTCGTAATCCATCGCCGCGGTGTGGAAGTCGGCGTCGTACCCGACCACGCCCGGCGGGACCGGAGACTGCGCCGGCAGCGCCTGGCCCTTGCGAATGATGTCAATCTCCTGGCCACGGTCGTGCGCCAGCACCAGGGCGCGGCGCAGCCCCACGCGTTCCGGGGCGTAGCCGCCGATCACCGGGTCTTCGACGTTGAACGAGTCGTAGGTGATCTCGGGCTCCAGCTCGAGGAACACGTGGACGTCCTGCTTGGCGAGCGCCGGGGCGAGCTTGCCGTTGGGGAGCACCTGGTTGACGAATGACGGGTGCAGCTCGTCCAGCAGGTCGTGCTCGTGGTTGATGAACGCGAGGTAGCGCGGCTGCTCCTGCTCGATGGGGAAGATCTCGATGCGGTCGAGCAGCGGCAGGCGCTTGCCCGCGAGCGCATCGATCGCGCGCCGGTCCCACTCGTCCTGGGGATTGGCGAAGCGCGTGTCGAGCTCGTAACCGCGGTGGCCGGGATTGCGCTCGAGCACGATCTTCGAGCGGCGCACCCACTCCTTGAGCACGAAAGGACCCGTGCCCACGGGATGGGCATTGGTGTCGGCGTCGTACGCCTCGACCGCCTCGCGGGCTATCGGCACGACGTTGGGCATCGCGAGGACGTAGAGGAAGTTGTAGTCGGGTTCCTTGAGCTTGAAGCTGAGGGTGTAGCGGTCACGCACCTCGAGGCCGGCGATCTTCGCGTCGTAGTCGTACTTGCCCGACTTCTTCGCCTTCTCGACGAACTCGTCGAGGCCCGCGATCTTGTTCTCGAAGAGCCACGAGTACGGCGCGCGGATCTTCGGGTCGCGAAAGCGCTTGATCATGTATTCGAAGTCGCGCGCCACCACCTCGCGCTTGCGGCCCTTGAACACGGGGTCGTCGGCGAAGAGGATGCCGGGCCTGATACGGAAGGTGTAACGGGTGCCGTTCTCTTCCGGCGCGGGCACGGTCTCGGCCACGAGCGGCACGATCCTCACCGGATCCCGCGCCAGGTAGTCGTAGGTGAGGAGGCCCTCAAAGATGTTCTCGCACACCCCTATGGAGTAGCGGTCCCACACGCGCTGCGGATCGAAGCCGGTCTCCGCGGTGCGAAACGCCATGCGCACGACCTTCTGCTGCGCCTCGGCCGCGCCTGCGCACGCGAGCACGGCGGCGAAGGCGAGGAGGACGGCGAGTCGTGGGTTTCTCAAGGGTTCGGCACGGCGGACAAAACGCAAAATTATAGCGGCTATGGACCCCGTCCCGAGCGAGAGGTCGGTGTGACGAGGCATGGGATAATCGCTTCAATTCTACGGCGAAGGAACCGCAAATGGGCTTCCTGCAGGGCAAACGGATCCTCGTGACCGGGATGCTGTCGAATCGCTCGATCGCCTACGGCATCGCGAAAGCCTGTCGCCGCGAAGGGGCGGAGCTCGCCTTCACCTACCAGGGCGAGGGCGTGCGCGAGCGCGTGGCCGAGCTCGCCCGCGAATTCGGCGCCGAGCGGGTCTATCCCTGTGACGTCGCCGACGACGCCCAGATCGAGGCGCTGTTCGCGGAGCTCGGCAAGTCCTGGGACGGCCTCGATGGCCTGGTGCACGCGATCGCCTTCGCGCCGCGCGAGGCGCTCAAGGGCCCATTCCACGAGAGCGTGTCACGCGAGGCCTTCCGCGTGGCCCACGACGTCTCCAGCTACAGCCTCGCCGCACTCGCCAAGGCGGCCATGCCGATGATGCAGGGCCGGCGCGCGGCCATCGTCACCCTCTCCTACCTGGGCGCTGAGCGCTCCATTCCCAACTACAACGTGATGGGGCTCGCCAAGGCAAGCCTGGAGGCGGGCGTGCGCTATCTCGCGGCGAGCATGGGACCGCTCGGCGTGCGCGTGAACGCGATCTCGGCCGGGCCGATCAAGACGCTGGCCGCGGCCGGCATCGGCGGATTCTCGAAGATCCTCCACTTCGTGGAGAAGAACGCACCCCTGCGGCGCGGCGTGACGGCCGAAGAGGTAGGCAACACCACCGCCTTCCTGCTCTCGGACCTCGCGAGCGGCATCACCGGTGATGTGATCTACGTCGACGCCGGCTTCAGCACCACGACCGCAGGGCTGGACGAGTAGCCCTGCCCGCGGAAGTTGAGCGGCGACTTGTTCGTCCGCTCCAACGCCCTTCCCGCTGATCGAACTAGCTACTGACTCGTTTTCTTGTCGAGGGCGTCCTTGCGCACCGTGACGCCCACCCGTCCGCGCAAGCTGGCCAGCATGGAATCGATCTCCTCGGCGGCCACGGCATCGCGCAGCTGGGCGCCAAGCCGCTCGCGCTGCGCGTCGCCGACCTTCTCGAGCTCGATCACCTTCGAGACTCTCATCAGCACGTAGCCCGCCGGAGCCTCAATGCCGGCGTAGGCCGGGAGCTTCTTCGCGTCGACGCGGAACACGCGATCGATCACCGGCGGCGGCAGGCCGCCGGGCTTCTGCCGGTTCACCGCGAGCGGCGCGGGCCACTTGAGGCCCGCGTCCTTGCCCCCCTGCACTTCCTTCAGCTTCGCCTCGCCGTCGGCGCGCGCGAGCTTGGCCGCCTCGTCGCGCTGCAGCCGGCGCTCGATCGCTGCGCGCACCGCCTCGAGCGGTTGCAGCTCGGCGGGCTTGTGCTCGATCACGTGCGCGGCGATGAGCACGTTGGGCGCGACTTCGATCGCGGCGGTGTTGCGCTTTGCCTTGACCGCGGCATCGGAGAAGATCTCTGCCTGGAGCTTCGGGTTGTTGAGCGCGGGCGTGGGACCGGCGCCCTTCGTGATCCACGGCGATTGCTGGATCGGGAGGTTCGCCTTGTCGGCTGCCGGCTTGAGGCTGGTCGACTGCTCGTAGACGAGGTTGGAAAAGGCTTCTGCCGCCTCGGCAAAGCCGCCCGAGGCCGCCTGCTTCTTGAGGTTCGCCTCGATCTCGGGCGCGACCTCGGAGAGGGGCTTCACCTTCGCCGGCCTGATCTCGGTGACGCGCAGGACGTGGTAGCCGAATTCGGAGGCGACGGGACCCACGATCTCGTTCTTCTTCGCCGCATAGGCCGCGTCCTCGAACGCCTTCACCATCGAGCCGCGGCCCGACATTCCGAGATCCCCGCCGTTGACCGCGGATCCCGGGTCCTGGGATTCCTGCTTGGCCACAGCCTCGAAGCTCGCCGGGTTCTTGCGCACGCGCGCGGCGATGTCGGCCGCCTTGGCCTCGGCGGCCTTCCTCTCGGCCTCCTTCGCGTCCGCCTTCACGGCGATGAGGATGTGGCTCACGCGGCGCTGCTCCGGCAGGCCGTGCTTGCCGGCCTCGGCCTCCTTGTCGTAGACCTTCTTCACGTCCTCGGCGGAGACGCTCACGCGCGCGGCCACGGCGTCGAGCGACATCTCGACGTAGTCGATACGCACGCGCTCGGGCGTGGTGAACTCCGCCGCATGCCCGTCGTAATACGCCTTCACCTGCTCCGGCGTGGTCTTCACCTTGGCGAGATAGGCATCCGGCGCGAACTGCACCACGCTCACCTCGCGCGTCTGCTCGGAAAGCTTGATGAAGTTATCGAGCGTGGTGCGCGGAACGAACGCGGTGTCTGCGATGGCGCCGCGGAACTGCTGCTGGCGGTAGTCCTGGCGCAGGCGCTCGTCGAGGGCGGTGGGTGTAAGCCCCTGGGCCTTGGCGACGAACTCGTAGCGCTCCTTCGAAAAGCGCCCGTCGGCCTGGAAGAACGGCTCGGAGGCGATGCGTTCGGCGAGTTGCTGGTCGCCGATGCGCACGCCGGAGCGCTCCGCCCCGAGCGCCACCAGCCGCTCGCCGACCAACCGGTCGAGCACCGCCGTGCGCACCTCGGGCCGGTCCATCAGCGCCGGATCGAACTGGCCGCGGAACTGCTGGCGGTAGACGTCGGCCTGCTGGCGCAGCGCCTGCTCGAACTCGAGCGCGCCGATGCGGTGCGAGCCGACGTTCGCGATCACGTCGCCGCCGACCGGGGAGCGGAAGTAGTAGTCGATGCCGAAGAGGCCGAAGGGAACGACCAGGAACAGCGCGAACAGCAGCCGGACGATCTTCTTTTCGGCGAAGGTGCGGAAATGCTCGAGCATGGCGGCTTCCAGGGGCCGGAAAGGCCCGGCAACAAAAAGGGCGAACCGTTAGGGGGTTCGCCCTTCGGGTCCCTACGGGGACAGGATCGAAAAGGGCTGGCGGAGTGGACGGGACTCGAACCCGCGACCCCCGGCGTGACAGGCCGGTATTCTAACCAACTGAACTACCACTCCATCGATTCAAGACAACTCGTTGGACAAGCCGGCGAATGGTGGGTGCTGAGGGGTTCGAACCCCCGACATTCGCCTTGTAAGGGCGATGCTCTTCCAACTGAGCTAAGCACCCGGACAGCCCGATATTTTACCAGCATCGGGAAGCCCTTTGAAGCGCGACTTCAGTGCTTGACGACGACCGGACGGGCCTCCGGCGGAGTCGGCGGAGGCGCGACGGGGGTGTCGGTGAGCGGCATGGGCTTGCGCTCCAGGGCGCGCTCGAGCACCTCGTCGAACCACTGCACCGGCGTGATCTCGATCGCGCTCTTCACCTCGTCGGGGATCTCCTGCAGGTCCTTCACGTTCTCCTTCGGGATGAGCACGCTCTTGATGCCGCCACGGTGCGCCGCAAGGAGCTTCTCTTTCAGGCCGCCGATCGGCAGCACTTCGCCGCGCAGCGTGATCTCGCCCGTCATCGCGACGTCGCAGCGCACCGGGATGCCGGTGAGCACCGAAGTGATCGCGGTGGCGATCGAGATGCCCGCCGACGGCCCGTCCTTGGGCGTGGCGCCCTCGGGCAGGTGAATGTGCAGGTCGAGGGTCTGGTAGAAGTCCTCGGGAATGCCCAGGCGTTTGGCGCGCGCGCGCACCACGGAGACCGCCGCCTTGATCGATTCCTGCATCACCTCGCCCAGCTTGCCCGTGGTGACGGTGTTGCCCTTGCCCGGAAGCTTGACAGCCTCCACGGTCAGCAACTCGCCGCCGACTTCGGTCCATGCGAGGCCGGTCACTTGGCCGATCTGGTTCGCCTTCTCGGCTATGCCGTAGGTGTACTTGCGCACGCCCAGGTACTTGTCGAGGTTCTTCGAATTCACCGTGACGCGGGCGCCATCCTTCTTCTTGGTGAGGATTGACTTGATCACCTTGCGGGTGATCTTGGCGAGCTCGCGGTCCAGCCCGCGCACGCCAGCCTCGCGCGTGTAATAGCGCGTGATGTCCTTCAGCGCCGAATCGGTGACCGCGAGCTCGCCTGCCTTGACGCCGTTCGCCTTGAACTGCTTGGGCAGCAGGTACTGTTTGGCGATGTGCACCTTCTCGTCCTCGGTGTATCCCGAGAGGCGGATCACCTCCATGCGGTCGAGGAGCGGCGCCGGAATGTTGAGCGTGTTGGCGGTGGCGACGAACATCACGTCGGAGAGGTCGTACTCGACCTCGACGTAGTGGTCGGTGAAGGTGTGGTTCTGCTCCGGATCGAGCACCTCGAGCAGCGCCGAGGACGGATCGCCGCGGAAGTCCATGCCCATCTTGTCGACTTCGTCCAGGAGGAACAGCGGGTTCCTCACCCCGACCTTGGTCATGTTCTGCAGGATCTTGCCGGGCATCGAGCCGATGTAGGTGCGCCGGTGGCCGCGGACCTCGGCCTCGTCGCGCACTCCGCCCAGCGACATGCGCACGAACTTGCGGTTGGTCGCGCGCGCGATCGACTGCCCCAGCGATGTCTTGCCGACGCCGGGTGCGCCGACCAGGCACAGGATCGGGGCCTTCAGCTTCTCCACGCGCTGCTGCACCGCGAGGTACTCGACGATGCGCTCCTTCACCCTCTCCAGCCCGTAATGGTCGGCGTCGAGGATCTCCTCCGAGTGCTTGAGATCCGTCGAGACCTTGGTCTTCTTCTTCCACGGCAGGCCGACGAGGGTGTCGATGTAGTTGCGCACCACGGTCGCCTCGGCCGACATCGGCGACATGAGCTTCAGCTTCTTCAGCTCCGCCTCGGCCTTGACGCGCGCCTCCTTGGGCATGTGCGCCGCCTTGATCTTCTTCTCGAGCTCGTCCAGGTCCGCGCCTTCCTCGGAGTCCCCGAGCTCCTTCTGGATCGCCTTCACCTGCTCGTTGAGGTAGTACTCGCGCTGGCTCTTCTCCATCTGGCGCTTCACGCGCCCGCGGATGCGCTTCTCGACCTGCATGATGTCGATCTCGGTCTCGAGGAGCTGCAGCAGCTGTTCCAGTCTACGGCCCACGTTGAACATCTCGAGTATCTGTTGCTTCTGCTCGAGCTTGAGCGGCAGGTGCGCGGCGATCGTGTCGGACAGGCGCCCGGCGCCGTCGATCCCCGAGAGCGACGTGAGCACCTCGGGCGGGATCTTCTTGTTGAGCTTCACGTACTGGTCGAACTGCGCGAGCAGCGTGCGGCGCATCGCCTCGACCTCGTTCGAATCGGGCTCCTCGCTCTGGATCAGGTCGATCTCGGCTTCGAAGTTGGGCTTCTCGGTGAGCACGCGCTCGATGCGCGCGCGCTGCACGCCCTCCACCAGCACCTTCACCGTGCCATCGGGCAGCTTGAGCATCTGCAGGATGGTCGAGACCGTGCCCACGTCATAGAGATCCTCGGGATTGGGCTCGTCCTTCGCGGCCGACTTCTGCGCCACCAGGACCACGTTCTTGCCCTCCTCCATGGCCGCTTCGAGCGCCTTGATCGACTTCGGGCGCCCTACGAAGAGCGGGATCACCATGTGCGGAAACACCACCACGTCACGCAGCGGCAGCAGCGGCAGGACGCGGTTGTCGGTGGGGGGGGATGCGGTCATGGGGATTTCCTGGGTTGAATACGAAGGAACATGGGGGCCCGAAGGCGCCCGGTCAAGCCCCGAGGGGGCAATGGCGGCGGGCGGTCCGGGTTACTGCTGGCCACTCGCGACCTTTGGCGGGTCGGAGTAGATGAGCAACGGCTTGCCGTCGCCCGAGATAGCCCCCTCGTCGACCACGACCTTCTGGACGTTCGAGTGGGACGGCAGGTCGAACATGATGTCGAGGAGCGCATGTTCGATGATCGATCGCAGGCCGCGGGCGCCGGTGCGCCGCTCGAGGGCCCGCTTGGCGATGGCGTGGAGCGCGTGCTCGCGGAACTCGAGCTCGACCCCCTCCATCGCGAGAAGCTTCTGGTACTGCTTCACGAGCGCGTTCTTCGGCTCGGTGAGGATCTTCACCAGCGCGCCGGAATCGAGCTCGTCCAGGACGGCGACGACCGGCAGGCGCCCGACGAATTCCGGGATCAGGCCGTACTTGATCAGGTCCTCGGGCTCGACGTCGTGCAGCAGCGCGTTCAGCTCCTCGCGGTTGTTCATCGAGCGCACGTGCGCGCCGAAGCCCATGCCCGAGCGGTCGGTGCGGTTCTGGATCACCTTCTCCAGGCCGCCGAAGGCGCCGCCGCAGATGAAGAGGATGTTGGTGGTGTCGACCTGGACGAATTCCTGGTTGGGGTGCTTCCTGCCGCCCTGCGGGGGCACCGAGGCGATCGTGCCCTCGATCAGCTTCAGCAGCGCCTGCTGGACGCCTTCGCCCGAGACGTCGCGCGTGATCGAGGGGTTGTCGCTCTTCCTCGAGATCTTGTCGATCTCGTCGATGTAGACGATGCCGCGCTGCGCCTTCTCGACGTCGTAGTCGCACTTCTGCAGCAGCTTCTGGATGATGTTCTCGACGTCCTCGCCGACGTAGCCGGCCTCCGTGAGCGTGGTCGCGTCGGCGATCACGAAGGGCACGTTGAGGAGGCGCGCGAGCGTCTGCGCGAGGAGCGTCTTGCCGGAGCCCGTCGGGCCGATCAGCAGGATGTTCGACTTCGCCAGCTCGACGTCATCCTGCTTGCCGCCGGTCTTGAGGCGCTTGTAGTGGTTGTACACCGCGACCGAGAGGATCTTCTTCGCCTGCACCTGGCCAATCACGTACTGGTCGAGGATCTCGCAGATCTCGTGGGGGCTCGGCAGGTCGCTCTTGGAGGTCTTCTGCGAGGTGTCGGTCGAGGCCTCCTCGCGGATGATGTCGTTGCAGAGGTCGATGCACTCGTCGCAGATGAAGACCGACGGGCCAGCGATCAGCTTGCGCACCTCGTGCTGGCTCTTGCCGCAGAAGGAGCAGTAGAGAAGCTTTTCGCCGCCGACCTTGTCCGTCATGTGCTGCAGGGTCCCCCTGGGCTATGCAACCGACGATTCGCCGCGGTTCTTGAGCACCCGGTCGATCAATCCGTACTTTACCGCGTCTTCGGCGCCCATGAAATTGTCGCGATCGGTGTCGCGCTCGATCACCTCGAGAGGCTGGCCGGTGTGATGCGCCATCATCTCGTTCAGCTTGCGCTTGAGGTACAGGACCTCCTTCGCGTGGATCTCGATGTCCGAGGCTTGGCCCGAGAAGCCCCCGGAGGGCTGGTGGATCATCACCCGCGAGTTGGGCAGGCAGAAGCGCTTGCCCTTGGCGCCCGCGGCCAGCAGGAAGGACCCCATGCTCGCCGCCAGGCCCGTGCACAGGGTCGAGACGTCGGGCTTGATGAACTGCATCGTGTCGTAGATCGCCATCCCCGCCGTGACGACCCCGCCCGGCGAGTTGATGTAGAGGTGGACGTCCTTGTCCGGGTTCTCGCTTTCGAGGAAGAGCAGCTGCGCGACGATCAGGTTCGCCGTATCGTCGTTCACCGGGCCCACGAGGAAGATCACGCGCTCCTTGAGCAGGCGCGAGTAGATGTCGTAGGCGCGCTCGCCCCGCCCCGATTGCTCGATCACCATCGGGATGAGGCCCAGGCCCTGCGGCCGTTCGTCGATTCCGCCCCCCGTCTTGATGAACATGGTCAACCCTTCTTCGTTCCCATCAGCTCGTCGAAGCCGGTCTTCTCCTCGACGACTTTCATGTTTCCCAGCGCCCATTCTACGACGTTGTCCTCCATCACGAGCGCCTCCACCTCGGCCAGGCGCGCCGGGTCGGCGTAGTACCAACGGACCAGCTGATCGGGTTGCTCGAAGGTCTCGGCGTGCTGCTCGATCAGCTTGCGCACCTGCTCGGGGCGGGCCTGAAGGTTGTTGCGCCGGACCAGCTCGGCCACCAGGAGCCCCACCTTGATGCGCCGCCCCGCCCGCTCGGCGAAGAGGTCGGGCGGCAGGGTCAGGTCCTGGGTGGTCATGCCGCGCTGCTTGAGGTCCTCGACCGCCGCCTGCTGCATGCGGCCGATCTCGGCCTCGAGGAGCGAGCGCGGGACGGCGAAGGCCCCTGCCTGGTGGAGCCCGTCGAGCACCTGCTCCTTCACCGAGGTGTGGATACGCTTCACGACCTCGCGCTCGACGTTCTGGCGCACCTCGCTGCGGAAGCGCGCGACGTCGCCATCCTCCACCCCGAGCTGGCGGGCGAAGTCGGCGTCGATCGGCGGCAGCTTGGGCTCGGCCACCTGGTTCACCTTGACGGTGAAATCCGCGGTCTTGCCCTTGACCGCCTCGGCATAGTCCTGCGGAAACGTAAGCGGGAACGTCTTGGTCTCGCCCGGCTTCATCCCGGCGAGCTCGCTCTCGAAGGCGGGCAGCATGCGGTGCTCGCCGAGGATGATGGCGAAGTTCGCCGCCTTGTTGCCCTCGAAGGGCTGGCCGGCGATGAGGCCCTCGAAATCGACGTTGACGAGGTCGTCGGCGGTGGCGGCACGCTCGACCGGCTCGTACTTGGCGCGTTGCTTGCGTAGCGTGATGAGCGTCTTGTCGACGTCGGCGTCGGTGACCTCGGTGGAGGGCCGGCGCACCTCGAAGACCGACAGGTCCCCGATCACGACTTCGGGATAGACCTCGAAGGTTGCGGTGTACTCAATCGCGGCTGCCTGGCCCTGGCCCGCTGTCACGGGCTGGAAGCGCGGGTAGCCGGCGACGCGATAGTTGTGGCTGCGCACGGCGTCGTTGAACGACTTCGTCACTGAATCGCTCACGACCTCCTGGCGCACCTGGAATCCGTAGTGGCGCTCGACCAGCTTGAAGGGCACCTTACCGGGGCGGAACCCCTCCATGCGCACAGTGCGCGCAAGCTTCTTCAGGCGCGTGGCGATCTCGGCTTCGATCTGCTCGACGGGAACCGAGACGGTGAGGTTGCGCTCGAGCGGGCCCGGCGTGTTCTGGACTGCTTGCTGCATCGATCTTTTTCCTTGTTGGAATTCTTTCCCTGGACGGTCACGCGGACCGGGGAAGAAGCGACCTGGTGCGAAAGGAGGGACTCGAACCCCCATGCCTTTCGGCGCTGGAACCTAAATCCAGTGCGTCTACCAATTCCGCCACTTTCGCGGTCGCGGAATTATAACCGAAAACAGCGCCACCCTCGCGCACCGTCCGGGCGCCGATAGCCCGATATAATCCCGAAAATTCAAGCCCTTCCGAACGCCCCCTTGCCGGTCGACCACTACGAAAACTTTCCCGTCGCCTCGTGGCTGCTGCCCAAGCGGCTGCGCGCCCCGATCGAGGCGATTTATGGCTTCGCCCGCGGCGCCGACGACATTGCCGATGAAGGCGACGCGAGCGACGCCGCGCGCCTCGGCGGGCTCGAGCGCTACCTGCGCGCGCTCGATGCGATCGAAACGGGGGTCGAGCCCGAGCCGCCCTTCGCGGGCATCGCCGCCGCCGTCGCCAAGCACGGGCTTCCCGTGCAACTGCTGCGCGACTTGATCGACGCGTTCCGCCAGGACGTGGTGAAGAAACGCTATGCCGACTACGCCGAGCTCATGGACTATTCACGCCGCTCCGCCAATCCCGTGGGCCGGCTCGTGCTGCATCTCTTCGGGCGAACCGACGCTCCTGGACTCGCGCAATCGGACGCGATCTGCTCGAGCCTGCAGTTCATCAACTTCTGGCAGGACGTCGCGCTCGACTGGGACAAGGGCCGCATCTACATCCCGCAGGAAGACCTCGAGCGCTTCGGCGTGCCCGAAGAGACCATCGCCGCGGGCCGGCCCGACGCCGCCTGGCGAGCCCTGATGGCCTTCGAGTGCGAGCGTTCCCGGGCGTTGCTCTATTCGGGGGCGCCGCTCGGGGATTCGCTGCCGGGACGCCTCGGGCTCGAGATCCGGGCCACGCTCGCGGGGGGCCGCGCGATTCTCGATAGAATCGACGCCGTCTCGGGCGACGTCTTCCGGCACAGGCCGACATTGACCACGATGGACTGGATGCGCATGCTCAGCCGGGCGCTATTTCGGAGGAATTGATGGGGTCAGACTCCAATTCGCGGGGCCATGATTCGCCCAGGGGCGCGAATTGGAATCCGACCCCCATGTCGCCCGACGCGTACTGCCAGGAGAAGGCCGCGCGCAGCGGCTCGAGCTTCTACTACAGCTTCCTCTTCCTGCCCACGGAACGGCGCAGGGCGATCACCGCGCTCTACGCCTTCTGCCGCGAGGTGGACGACATCGCCGACGAGGTGAGCGACGCCGGCGTCGCGCGCACCAAGCTCGCGTGGTGGCGCACCGAGGTCGCGAATCTCTTCGCCGGCCACCCGCAGCACCCCGTGACGCGGGCGCTCGCTCCATTCGTCGAGCGTTACGGGCTCGATGCCGCGCGCATGAACGAGATCATCGACGGCATGGAGATGGACCTCGCCTACCACCGCTACTCGGACTTCGAGTCGCTCAAGCTCTATAGCCATCGCGTCGCGGGCGTGGTCGGCCAGCTCTCCGCCGCGATCTTCGGCTTCAGCAACCCTGCCACGCGCGAGTACGCCGAGGCGCTCGGCATCGCGTTCCAGCTCACCAACATCATCCGCGACGTGGGCGAGGACGCGCGGCGCGATCGCGTCTACCTGCCCCAGGACGAGCTCGCGCGCTTCGGGCTCACCGCCGAGGATATTCTCGCGCGCCGCGACAGCGACGCATTCCGCGCGCTCATGGCCTTTCAAGCGGACCGCGCGCAGTCCTATTACGACCTCGCCTTCTCCAAGCTCGCGCCCGAGGACCGCGCGGGCCAGCGCGCCGGGCTGATCATGGCGGCCATCTATTCGGCGCTCCTCGCGGAGATCCGGCGCGATGGCTTCCAGGTCCTCGAGCAGCGCATCGCGCTCACGCCGCTGCGCAAGCTCTGGATCGCCTGGAAGACCTGGGTGAGCGCATGAAGGCCGCCCGGGGCGGCGCTTGACGCGCCGCGTCGCGGTCGTCGGCGCCGGCTACGCGGGACTCTCGGCGGCGATCGCGCTGGCTCGCGCCGGCTGCGCGGTGAGCGTGTTCGAGGCCAACCGCGTCCCCGGCGGCCGGGCGCGGCGCGTCGAATATCGCGGCGCGCAGCTCGACAATGGCCAGCATCTGCTGCTGGGCGCCTACCGCGAAACGCTCGCCCTGATGCGTGAGGTCGGCGTGCCAGCCCAGGCGCTCGTGCGCCTGCCGCTCACGCTCAACTTCCCCGGCCGCTTCTCGCTCGTCGCGCCGCGATTGCCCGCGCCGCTGCACCTCGCCGTCGCCTTGGCCCGGGCCCGCGGCCTCGCGGCCGGCGAACGCTGGCGCGCGGCGCTCATGGCGCTTGCGCTGCGCGGCAGCGGCTTCCGCGTGGCTCCCGGCACCACGGTCGCCGCGCTTCTCGCGGCGCACCGCCAGGGCGAAGGGGCGATCGAGTTGCTGTGGGGACCGTTGTGCGTGTCCGCGCTCAACACGCCAGTCGCGCAGGCCGACGCGCAGGTCTTCGTCAACGTGCTGCGCGATACGCTTTTCCATCGTCGCGAGGATTCCGACCTGCTGGTCCCGGCACGCGACCTCTCGGCGATCCTTCCCGACGCGGCGATCGAATGGCTCGGGGAACGCGGCGCCGAGATAGCGCTCGGCGTGCGCGTGGGCGCGATCGAGCATGACGCCGAAGGTTGGCGGCTGGAGGCCGGGGGAAAGGCGCGCCGCTTCGACGCGATCATCTGCGCGGGCGCTCCGTTCCAGGTTTCCGCGCTGCTCGAATCGTGCGCCGAGCTCGCCTCGCTCAGCGCCGCGCTCGACGCCATGGAGCACGAGCCGATCGCCACCGTGTACCTGCAGTACGACGTGCCTGTGCGCCTGCCGTTCCCGATGGTCGGCCTGGCCGGGGGACACGTGCAGTGGATCTTCGATCGTGAAGCGCTTTCGGGGGCGCGGGGCTTGCTCGCCGCGGTGATCTCGGCCTCCGGGGCGCACCTCGACTTCGACAACGACGTGCTGTGCACCGTCGCCCATCGCGAGGTGTCGGCCGCGCTCGGCACGCTGCCACCGCCGCTGTGGGCCAAGGCGATCACCGAGAAGCGCGCCACCTTCCGATGCAGTCCAGGGGCGTATCGGCCCCCCAACGCGACAACCGCATCCGGATTCCTGCTCGCGGGCGACTACACCGAAGGACCCTATCCGGCCACCCTCGAGGGAGCTGTCGCAAGCGGCCGGCTCGCTGCGGAAGCGGCGATGAGTCAATTCTCCGCGCCATGACACCGACTCCTCCCACACTTCCCGCGTCCTACGATCCGCCCGCGACCCTGCTCGAAGGCCGCGTGGTCCTCGTCACCGGTGCGGGCCAGGGGCTCGGTCGTGCCGTGGCGATGGACGCGGCGGCGCACGGCGCGACCGTAGCGCTTCTCGGGCGCAAGGTGGAAAAGCTCGAGGCGACCTATGACGCGATCGTCGCGGCCGCCGGGAGCGAGCCGGCGATGATTCCGCTCGACCTCGCCGCCGCCGGGGATGCCGAGTTCGACAACCTGGCCCAGGTCGTGCGCCGCGACCTCGCGCGCCTGGACGCGATCGCCCATTGCGCGAGCCATTTCGTGCCGCTGGGACCGCTGTCGGGCCAATCGCTGGCGCAATGGATGACGCTGCTCAAAGTGAACTTGGCCGCGCCTTTCGCGCTCACAAGGGCGTGCCTGCCGCTGCTCACGGAGTCGCAGGACTCGTCGGTCGTGTTCACGGGAGAAACGCATGGACTGCGGCCGGGCGCCTACTGGGGAGGATTCGCCGTTGCGAAATCGGGACTTGCGACGCTCGCGGCCATCTGGGGCGAGGAGCTGGAGCACAAGGGGAAGCCCCGAATGAACGTCTTCATCCCCGGACCGATCGCCTCGCCGCAGCGCGCGCAGAGCCATCCCGGCGAGGACCGCTCGCGGCTGCGCACGCCCGAATCGGCCGCCCGAGCGCTCCTCTATCTCCTCGGTCCGGACAGCGCGGCGCTCAATGGCGCTACCCTCGAGCTGTGACCGGATACACAGCCTTTTTGGACCGGAATCCGTTAAACTAGGAATTGGCCGAAATTCGCCTTGTAAGTCACTGCATTACCACAACTAATTTCGAAAACGGATTTCGCAGCCCATCCCAGGCCGCTCGATGCTCGACCAGGCAAACCGAACCTTCATCTGCAGCGTCGTGTTCATCGACTTGGTCGGCTATTCCAAGAAGCCGGTCTCGGAGCAGATTCGCCTCAAGACGAGCCTCACCACCAACCTGTCCGAGGCGATCAAGGACATCCCGGTCAACGATCGCATCATTCTCGACACGGGCGACGGCGCGGCCATCAGTTTCCTCGGCGACCCTGAAGACGCGCTCTTCGTCACGCTGAGCCTGCGCGAGAAGATGATCGCCGACGGCGCGGCGACCACGGTGGTCGAGGGCTCGGGCGACGACGCGGTGCGCATGGGCATCAACCTCGGCCCGGTGAAGCTGGTGAAGGACATCAACGGGCACCCCAACATCATCGGCGACGGCATCAACGTTGCGCAGCGGATCATGAGCTTCGCGCGTCCCGGCCAGATCGTCGTATCGCGCTCGTACTACGACGTGGTCTCGAACCTCGCGAGCGAGTACGCCAAGCTCTTCTCCTACGAGGGCTCGCGCACCGACAAGCACGTGCGCGAGCACGAGATCTACGTGGTCGGACACCACGAGGGCGCGCTGCAAAAGGCGAAGGACGGCATGAAGGACCGCGCCTCGTCGACCACGCCGAACGCGCGCCGGACCGGCACGGGCACGAGCACCGGAACGTCCACGGTGACGCTCAGCATTCCGGCGTTCGTGCAGGACAAGAAAAAGCTCACGATGGTCGCCGGCGGCCTGGCTGGTCTGGTGGTGATCCTCGGGGTCCTCGTCGCGACCAAGAAGCCTTCCACGGAGATTGCCGCGGCGGGTCCTCCCCCGGCCGAGGTGACGAAGGCCGCGGGGCCCGCCAAGACTGTCGCGCCGGCGCCCGTGGAGCCCGCGAAGACGGAACCCGCGAAGACCACGGAGCCCGCCAAGGCGGCCGAGCCCGGCAAGCCCGACACGAAAGTGCTCGAGCCCACGCCGACGCCCGGGATGATCCCGGCTCCGGCCCCGGTCACCGACGCGCCCAAGGACACGGCGAAGGATGCGAAGGACGTCAAGAAGGAAGGCGAGAAGGCCGCCAAGGACAAGGCCGCGGCGGATGCCGCCAAAGGCGAGGCGGCGAAGGCCGGCGGCTTGCCGCCGGCGACCGTGTTCCTCGACATCAAGCCGTGGGGCGAGATCTACGTGAACGGCAAGTCGCAGGGCGTCTCGCCGCCGAAGAAGTTCATCAAGCTCGACGCCGGCAAGTACAAGATCGAATTCCGCAACACCACCTTCCCCGTGAAGGTCGAGAACCTCGAGCTCAAGGCGCGTGAAGAGATCACGTTGAGGCATCGATTCCAATGACACGACCGACCCTCCCCGCCCGCATCGGCGCAATCGCGTTCGCGCTCGTCGCCGCCGGATGCGCCGAGATGATGCCCAAGACCGGCGAGGCGCCCAAGCCCGCGGCTCCGCAGATCACCGAGTCGATGCTGCGCGAGCGGGCCACCAACGAGCTTGCCGCCGGCGTGAAGAGCTACGACGCCGGCGAATACGACAACGCGGTGAGGAGCCTCATGGGCTCGCTCGAGCACGGGCTGCTGTCGAAGGTCGAGCAGGCGCGCGCGCGCAAGTACCTGGCGTTTTCCTACTGCGTCACGGGCCGCGAGCTCCTGTGCCGCGACGAGTTCCGCAAGGCCTTCGAGATCTATCCCGACTTCGCGCTCAGCGCGGCCGAGGACGGCCACCCGATCTGGGGCCCGGTGTATCGCAACGTGCGTACGCAGCTTGTCTCCGAGCGCGAGGCGGCGCAGGCGCACAAGCCGGGGCTGATGCCGCTCGCCAAGGCCGAGCAAATGCTGAGCGAGGGGATGGTGAAGTACGACTCCGGCGACTATGACGCGGCGTTGAAGCTCCTCGAAGGATCGATCAAGGAGGGGCTCAAGGACAAGGCCGACCAGATTCGCGCGATGAAGAACGTCGCCTTCAGCCAATGCCTGAAGGAGCGCTTCCGCGAATGCCGCGCCGCCTTCCTGAAGATCTATGACATCGACCCGGCCTTCGACCTCACGCCCGCCGAAGCGGGGCATCCGTCGTGGACCAAGACCTTCGCGGCCGCCAAGGCGCAGGCCAAGAAGGACATCGCGGCCCGGGAGACCAAGGACAAATCCGCCAAGGACAAGGCGGCGACGCCGCCCGCGGCGGGCGTGCCGAAGAAATAGACCGCTCCTCGATGATCGCTTCGCTCGGACGCTACAAGATCATCTCGGAGATCGGCCAGGGGGCGATGGGGACCGTCTACAAGGCGGTCGACCCGATCATCGACCGCACGGTCGCCATCAAGACGATCAACCTCAACCTCTCGCGCCAGGAGCTCGAGGAGTACGAGGCGCGCTTCCAGCAGGAGATCAAGGCCGCCGGACGCCTGAACCACCCCAACATCGTCACCATCTACGACGTCGGCAAGACCGACCAGGTGGCCTACATGGCGATGGAGTTCCTCGAGGGAAAGGAGCTCAAGGACATGATCGCAGCGGGCACCCTCCCTGCCTCCGACCAGGTCGTGGACATCATCTCGCAGGTCGCCGACGGGCTGTCGTTTGCGCACAGCCAGGACATCGTGCACCGCGACGTCAAGCCCTCCAACATCATGGTGATGCGCGGCGGCATCGCGAAGATCACCGACTTCGGCATCGCGCGCCTTCCCAATTCCGCGGTGAAGACGATGACCGGCCTCATCCTCGGCAGCCCGCGCTACATGTCGCCCGAGCAGGTCATCGGCAAGACCATCGACGCGAGGAGCGACATCTTCTCCCTGGGCGTGGTGCTCTATGAGGCGCTCACGGGCGTGCCCCCCTTCGACGGCGACAACGTGAACGCGATCATGTACGCGACGGTGAACACCACGCCGCCTCCGCCGTCGGCGCACAGCCGCTCGCTTCCCGCGATGCTCGACCTCATCGTCGCCAAGGCGATGGCGAAGCTGCTCGAGGATCGCTACCAGTCGATCCGGGAGCTCGCCGACGACCTGCGCGAGGTACGCCGGCAGATGGATTCCTCGCGGCCCGCGTCGGCGCTCAAGGCGGCGACCTCGCCCGCCCCCGGACGCTCGGCGGAGAAGCTCGCCGACACCATGCCGCTCAACACCGAATCATCGGGCGGCAGCAAGGACGAGGAGGCCCCGCCGCTGTCGCTCGCCAAGACCTTCGACTCGTTCGACGCCACGCTGCGCCTCGCGGCGATGACCGACCAGACCGGGGACTTCAAGGACTACATCTCGGAGACGCAGAAGATGCGCGCCTACCGCGGCCGCATCGAGCCCGGCAGCCCGCTCGCCGAGCAGATGAAGAAGCCGGACGCGCCAGCCAAGCCGGCGCCAAAGCCTGCGCCGCCTCCCCCACCTCCTCCTCCGGCGGCGCCCGTGGCCGAAAAGAAGCACGCGCCTCGAGTGGTGGAGATGCCGGCGCTCGACGACGGCGGCGGCGGCTCAGCGACCGCATCGAACCTGATTGCCGTGGGCGCGATCGTCGTCCTGTCGCTCGCCGCCCTCGGCCTCGTCATCGCCCTTGTGATGAAGTGATGTAGTCGACCGCCTGCACCAGGCGGTCGACGGCGACAACCTCCAGCCCGGCAATAGGTTGCTTCGGGCGATTGGCCGACGGAACGATCGCGTGCGTGAAGCCGAGCTTGGCCGCCTCGCGCAATCGCTCCTGGCCGCGCTGCACCGGGCGCACCTCGCCCGCCAGGCCCACCTCGCCGAACACCACGTGCTTTTCGGGCAACGCGCGGGCGCGCAGGCTCGAGACGACCGCGAGCGTCACCGCGAGGTCGGCGCCCGGCTCGGCGATGCGCACGCCACCGACCGCGTTCACGAAGATGTCCTGGTCGTAGCAGGCGATGCCCGCGTGGCGGTGCAGCACGGCGAGCAGCATCGCGAGGCGATTCAACTCGAGGCCGACGGTGAGGCGCCGCGGCGCGCCGCCGTGCGCATCGTCGACCAGCGCCTGCAGCTCGACCAGGAGCGGCCGCGTGCCCTCCTGTGTGACCATCACGCACGAGCCGGCGACCCCTGCATGGTGCTGCGAAAGGAAGAGCGCCGAAGGATTCGACACCGCGCGCAGCCCCTTCTCCGTCATCGCGAAGACGCCGATCTCGTTGACTGCGCCGAAGCGGTTCTTGAAGGCGCGGATGAGGCGAAAGCTGGTGTGCGTCTCGCCCTCGAAATAGAGCACCGTGTCGACCATGTGCTCGAGCACGCGCGGGCCCGCGAGCGCCCCTTCCTTGGTGACGTGGCCGATGAAGATGATCGCCGTGCCGCCCTGCTTGGCGAGGCGCGTGAGCTGCGCCGCGCACTCGCGCACCTGCGCGACCGAGCCCGGCGCGGAGGTGAGCGCGTTCGAATAAAGCGTCTGGATGGAGTCGATGATCGCCACGCGCGGTTTCCTCGCGGCGATCGTGGCCTGGATCTTTTCCAGCTCGGTCTCGGGCAGGAGCCCGACCTTCGAGGCGTTCACGCCGAGGCGCCGGGCGCGAAGCGCCACCTGCTGCGCCGATTCCTCGCCCGTCACGTACAACACCGGCACCTGCTCTGCGAGACGCGCCGCCGCCTGCAGCAGCAGCGTCGACTTGCCGATACCCGGATCGCCACCGATGAGGACGACGCCGCCTTCGACCAGCCCGCCGCCCAGCACGCGGTCGAATTCGTCGATGAGGGTGGGCAGGCGCGGGAAATCCTCGGCCTCGACGTCGGCGAGCGCCACGACCTGGCTCGTGCCCGAAGTGCTCGCGTAGCGATGCGCCGTGGCGCCCCGCCCCGCCTCGAGCGTCGTCTCGACGAGCGTATTCCACGCGTCGCAGTGCGGGCATTGGCCCTGCCATTTCGGCGATTGGCCGCCACACTCCGTGCACGAGTAGACCGTCTTCACCTTGGCCGCCACTTTCACGACGCCTCCTCGACCACGACCCGCGGAGCCAGCGCGCACATGAGCTCGTAGCCCACTGTACCCGCGGCCGTGGCGACCTCGTCGATGGGCATGCCCTCGCCCCACATCACCACGGAGGTTCCCACGCGGGCATCGGGCACCAGGCTCAGGTCGAGGGTGATCATGTCCATGGAAACGCGCCCGGCGGTGTTGACGCGCACGCCGTCGACGAGAATCGGCGAACCCGAAGGCGCATGGCGCGGATAGCCATCGGCGTAGCCGCACGCGACCACGCCGACCCGCATGGGTCGCTCGGCGCGAAAAGTCCCGCCATAGCCGACGCTCGCGCCGGGCTGCAGGTCCTGGATGGCGATGATGCGCGAGGCGAGCGTCATCGCCGGGCGCACGCCGAGAGCGGCTGCGGAGCGGTCGGCGAAAGGCGTGGCGCCGTAAAGGGCGATGCCCAGGCGCGCGACGTCCGCGTGCGACTGCGGTTGCGAGAAGATCGCCGCCGAGTTGGCGAGGCTGCGAGGCAGCGCGAGGCCCTGGGTGGCCGCATCGAAGCGGCGCGTCGCCTCGTCGATCCCGGGCGGGCCGTCGGCGGTCGCGAAATGAGTCATCAGCGTGATCGACTTCGTCGCACCCGAGCGCTGCAGCCGCTCGAGCATGGAACGCGCCTCCATCATCGAGAAGCCGAGGCGATTCATGCCGGTGTTGATCTTGAAGTAGGCGTCGAGGGGCTTCTTGTTGGGCCACGCTTCGAGCATGCGCAGCTGGTCCTCGCAGTGCACCACCGTCGCGAGGCCCTTGCCGGCGATTTCATCCAGCTCGCTCGCCTCGAAGAAGCCCTCGAGCAGGACGATCGGCGCCTTGATGCCGCGACCGCGAAGCGCCACCGCGCCCTCGAGCTCCACCAGCCCGAATCCATCCGCGGAGACGAGCGCCCGCGCCACCCGCTCGAGGCCGTGGCCATAGGCGTTGGCCTTCACTACCGCGAGCACCTTCGACCGGGGCGCGGTCCGCTTGGCGAGCGCGTAGTTGTCGCGCAACGCCGCAAGGCTGATCGTGGCTTTGGTCGGCCGTGACATGGCAACCCGATTGTAGCGGCGGTCGGCGGGAGC